>Ga0055534_1000546_pt1 | contig 20031 bp, 19 predicted proteins | sample AraplaCol_mLB_r2_2_FD_54993 | JGI IMG/M metagenome (GOLD analysis project Ga0055534, IMG submission 54993) | Arabidopsis root microbial communities from North Carolina, USA - plate scrape MF_Col_mLB_r2 | ecosystem: Host-associated > Plants > Roots > Endosphere | place: USA: North Carolina... | reverse complement strand
CCGGATGGCGCGCGCCACGCGGGCATCCCAGGGCGGCAGGGTGTCGTCGTCGGCCACGCGCGCCAGCGTCACGGGGCGCGGGCGCGTCCAGCCGCGCGCGCCCCAGCTTTGCTCCATCGGCTCGATGGTGCCGATCTCGCCGTCCGCGTCGAGCGTCAGCGCCCACACCAGGCGGCGGCCCGTGCCGGTGGCGTCCGGGGCGGGTTCGCCGCCAGCCAGTGCCGCGAGCGCGCCCAGCGCGTCCTGCCAGCGGTCGCCGCTGGTCGGATCGTCAGGTTCGTGGGAGGTGGGATCGGGCTGGGGCACTGGGAACAGGCGGCGCGCTGGTCGGGACGAAGGTGCGATTGTAGAACGCTGTGTGTGCCGCGCCGCGTTGGCACGCAAGGCCCCCCGGCTTACAATGGCGCCTTTACGGCTTTTGTCTGTGCCACGCGTGCTTCGCGGCCGTGGGCGGTACCGACGAGAAGTACGGGAAGTGGCTGACGCCGGTCTGATCCGGTGCCATCGGCACCTATCCGCATCCATCCCTGCAAAACAACCGCAAGACCATGACGCAAACCGCAACCGTCGTCGAAATCGGCGCAGAAGACATTCCGCTGCATTGCCCCACCGGCAACACCCCGGCCTGGAACTACCACCCCCGCGTGTTCCTGGACGTGGTGGATACCGGCGAAGTGAAGTGCCCGTACTGCGGCACCGTGTACAAGCTCAAGCCGGGCACCGTGCTGAAGGGTCACCACTGACCCGCCCGGCCAACGCCTCTTCCTGCCGTTTCGACCTGACGCCCCGGGCCGCCCCGCGCCCCGGGGCGTTGACATGCCCGGGCAAGCAAATCAGGGCCACGCAACAAAGGGCCAGGCAATACCCACAGACATGAAAAAAGCCCTAGTCATCGCCCCTAACTGGATTGGCGACGCGCTGATGGCGCAGCCGCTGTTCGCGCTGCTCAAGGCGCGCCATCCACGCCTGGTCATCGACGCCCTGGCACCCAAATGGGTGGCCCCGGTGCTGGCGCGCATGCCCGAGATCAGCAAGGTGTTCCCGAGCGATCTGGCGCACGGCAAGCTGCAGCTCAGCGCGCGGCTGATGTTCGCCCAGCAGCTCAAGCACGAAGGCTACGACGTGGCCTATGTGCTGCCGAACTCGCTGAAATCGTCGCTGATTCCGTTCCTGGCCGGCATCCCGCTGCGCGTCGGCTATCGTGGCGAAGCGCGCTTCGGCATGCTCAACGTGCGCCATGCCAATCCGCCGCGCGACAAGCGTCCGCCGATGGTCGAGCATTACGCCCGGCTGGCGCTCAAGCCCGGCGCCCGGCTGCCCGAATCGATTCCCGATCCGCGTCTCAAGGTGGATCCGGCGCGCGTGGCCGCCACCGCCGGGCGCTTCGGCATCGCCCCTGGCACGCGCGTGATCGCGTTCTGTCCCGGAGCGGAATACGGCCCGGCCAAACGCTGGCCCGCCGCGCACTTCGCGGCGCTGGCGCAGATGCTGCGCCGGTCCTATCCGTATGCACAGATCGTCACGCTGGGGTCGAGCAAGGATGCCGAGATCGCCGAAGAGATCGTGCAGGGCGCGCCCTTCGTGCGCAACCTGTGCGGCCAGACATCGCTGGACGATGCCGTGGACCTGCTGGCGCTGTCCGAGGCCGCGGTCTGCAACGACTCCGGCCTGATGCATGTGACCGCCGCGCTGAACCGGCCCCAGGTGGCCGTCTATGGTTCGAGCGACCCCCGCCATACGCCCCCACTGTCACAGGCTGCGAGTATCATGTGGCTGCAACTCGAGTGCAGCCCCTGCTTCAAGCGCGAGTGCCCGCTGGGCCACCTGCGCTGCCTGAAGGAAATCGAACCCGAAATGGTGTTCGTCGAGTTGCGCAAGCTCCTGCACCGTCCCTGACCCAATCAACATGCCCCGTTTCGCCCGTCTGTTCGATTCCGCCGAAGACATCGTCGAGGCCTTCCGTGAAGCCATGAAGCTGCGCGACGCCGATGGCGCGCTGCGCCTCTGGCTGGACGAGGATTCGGTCACCTGTGTGATGCCCGACGGCCAGCGCCTGATCGGTCATGAGAACCTGCGCCTGGCCTTTGCGCAATTGCTGGAAGAGCAGCCCGTGCTGATCGACGCCATCGAGACCAGCAGCCACGCGTCGCTGGGCGTGTCGATCTTCGACGTCACCGAGGCGCTGCGCTTTGGCGAAGGCCGTGTGGAAGCCGACCTGTTCGTCCACACCACCTATGTGCTGATGCAGAACCACGAAGGCTGGCGCCTGGCCCATATCCACTGCAGCCCGGCCAACGCCGTGCAGGTGGCCGCCGTGGCCGCCGCACCGGGGCAGGCCCTGCATTGACGGCTGCGCGGGCCATGCTGTTCGGCGACACGTTCCAGACACCCTGGTGGCTGCGCGGCGGCCACGCCCAGACCATCCTGCCGGCCCGCTTCACGCGGCACCGCCGCATCGCGTTCCGCCGCGAACGCTGGACCACGCCGGACGGCGACTTCATCGACCTCGACTGGACCACGCACCCGACCGCGCCCGAAGCGCCGCTGGTGGTGATGTTCCACGGCCTTGAGGGCGACTCCAGCAGCCACTACGCGCAGACGCTGATGACGGCGCTGCACGACCGTGGCTGGCAAGGCGTGATTCCGCATTTCCGTGGCTGCTCGGGTGAACTGAACCAGGCGCCGCGCTTCTATCATTCGGGCGATTCGGCCGAGATCCGCTGGGTACTGCACCGGCTGCGCGACCAGCAGCGGGCCACCGGGCCGGGCCGGCCGATGCTGGCCGTGGGCATCTCGCTGGGCGGCAACGCGCTGCTGCGATTCCTGGGCGAGGATGGCAGCGAGGCCAGCTTCCTGCGCGGTGCGGCAGCCATCTCGGCGCCGCTGGATCTGGCGGCCGGTGGCGCCGCGCTGTCGAGCGGCTTCAACATGCTCTACACGCGCATGTTCCTGCAGACGCTCAAGCGCAAGTCGCTGGCCAAGCTGGACCAGTTTCCGGGCCTGTTCGACCGCGAAACCATGCTGCGCAGCCGCGACCTGTACGCGTTCGACAATGTGGTGACCGCGCCGCTGCACGGCTTTCGCGATACCGACGACTACTGGGCCCGCGCGGCCAGCAAACCCATCCTGGGCGAGATCCGCATTCCGACGCTGGTGCTCAATGCCCGGAACGACCCGTTCCTGCCCGCCCGGCACCTGCCCGGCCCCGCCGATGTCAGCGCGGACGTGCTGCTGGAGCAGCCCGAGTACGGCGGCCACGTCGGCTTCATGACGCCGCGCGGCGGCCTGCTGGGCCAACTGCCGCTGCTGCCGCGCGCCGGCCATATCGAATGGCTGCCCGAGCGGATCCTGGGCTTCTTCGACAGCATCGGCATATAAAGGAGACACCATGGATGAAGTGGTCAAGCAAGCCATGGCACGCTGGCCGAACGTGCCGAACTGCTTCGGCTGGCTGGCGCTGGACCGGCGCGGTCAATGGCGCATGCGCAACGAATTCGCGCAGCAGCACGGGCTTTCCGGCGACCCGATCCGCCATGAGGCGCTGATCGGCTTTATCGAACGCAACTACACGCACGACGGGCGCGGCGGCTGGTATTTCCAGAACGGCCCGCAGCGCGTGTTCGTGTCGCTGGCGTATGCGCCGTGGATCGCGCGCCTGCACAACGGCGCGCTGACCACGACCACCGGCCGGGCATTCACGCCGGCCGCGTGCTTTGCCGACGAGCACGGCAATGTCGTGCTGTCCGGGATCGTGGAAGGGGTGGAGGGCGAGCAGGCAGCGCTGCTGCACGATCACGACCTGGACGCCTTCAGCACGGCCAGCGACTGGCATGGCGAGGCATGCGCGGCGGTACTGGGCGTCTTTCACTACGCCGGGCGCGATCTGGACATCGAGCCGATCGCGGAAGCGGAAGTGCCGAAGCGGTTCGGCTTCGTGCGGACGCCGGCGGCGGAGTAAGGCGGACTAGCGCGGACCAAGGCGGACCAAGGCGGACGAGGGCGGACGAGGGCGAAACACGGTGGAGGAAGGCGAAACACGGCGGAGTCGCCCCCCCGCCGCCGGGACGCTGGTGGCGGAGTCACCCCCGCCCCCGGGGCGCTAGTTGGGCATGCCTTTGTTGTCCTGCCGGTCTTCCTTGAACTGCAGCTGGAGCTGGTGCAGGCGGGCATCGACCTCAGACAGCGTATAGAAATCGCCGTCTCCGGCCTTGCGCGCTATCTGCAGTTGTTCGATGGCTGCCTGGTACGAGCCGTCCATCGCATATTTCTCGGCCAGTGCCTGATGCTGCTGCAGCCGCTTGCCCTGCGCGGCATAGGCACGCGCCAGCAATTCCCACCATTCCGACCGGCCTGTTTCCTCGCGCGTGCGCGAGCGCAGGAAGGTCACGGCGTCATCCAGCCGGTTGGTGGCCAGCAGCGTGTCGGCATAGGTCAGCGCGGCCGCGTGCGAGAGCGGGAAGGCCTTCAGCGTAGCGGACGCCTGCGTGAGCGCGTCCTGATGGCGGCCCTCGCTGCGCGCCAGTTCCACCGCCATCACATCCAGCATCGGCGTACCCGACGTGGCGCCCGGAATCGTACCGTAAAGGCGACGTGCCTCGGCCAGGGCCTTGTCGGCATCCACGAAGCGGCCGAGCTGCTGGTTGGCGAACGCGATGCCGTAGTACACCGCCGGCAGCCGGACAGGCGGGGCCTTGGACACCTGCGCCTGGAACGAGGCCAGCAGGTTGCGCAGGTCGTTCGGCGTGGGCGACTGCAACACCGCCGCACGCACGCGGGCGAATTCATAGTCGGGCGTATTGCCAACCTTGTGCGCGGCCACGTGCCGCACGCGATCCTGCATGTCGGCGATACGCTCGGAAGTCAGCGGGTGGGTGCGCACGTAGGCGGGCACGGAATTGTCCGAGATCCCCATCACGCGCTGCAGGCGCTGGAAGAAATCGGGCATGCCCTGCGGGTCGAAACCCGCGGCGGTCATGATCTGGAAGCCGACGCGATCGGCCTCGCGCTCGGCGCCCCGCGAAAACGACAGCTGGTTGGCGATGGCCGCGCCCTGCCCGCCCATGGCCAGCGCCGCCGCCGCGTCGCCGCTCTTGGTTGCGGCCAGGCCGGCCAGCACCATCGACGCCAGCGCAATCCACATCGACTGGTCCTGGCTGGTGATGCCGCGGGCGATATGCCGCTGCATGACGTGGCCGATTTCATGGCCAAGCACCGACGCCAGTTCGGATTCCGTATCGGACTGCACCAGCAGCCCCGTGTGCACGCCGATATAGCCGCCCGGCATGGCGAACGCGTTGATCGACCGGTCACGCACGCCGAACAGTTCGAACCCGGTGGCAAAGGTGCCCGCGCCGTTGGATCCGGCGATGTTCATGCGCCGCGCGGCCTGCACCAGACGATAGCCGAGCGCGTTCAGGTAATCGTTCAGCAGGGCATCCGACACATAGTCCGGATCACGCCGGATGCTGCGCATGATGCGGTCGCCCAGCCGCTTTTCCATGTCCGGCGACAGCGACGCCGTGGACGGATCGCCCAGGTCCGGCAACTGGATGCCGGCGCTTTCCACCACCGTGTTGCCGCTGCGCAGGCCGAATTCCGACTTCTGGCCGGCGCGAACGCTGCGGTTGAGGTTGTCATAGACCTGTTCGCTGACCGCGCCGTTCAGGGTAGGCACTGGCGCCGGCACCGATGGGGACAGCGTGGCCGTGGTCGGGGATGCGGATACCCCCGGTGTTGCCGTGGCCAGCTTCGCGTTGGCGGCCGCCGCGGCACTGGTTCGCCCCGGCTGCGTCGTCGTGGAAGGGGGCGTCGGGGACGTGCCCTGCGGCCATGCCGGGGCGGCCATGGTCAGCACGAGCGCAGCCGCGACGGCGCGCGTCAGATGTGACGCACGGACGGCAGGCACGGTGGGCGCCGGGGCGCGGACACTCGACCGGGCGGGCAGGCGGCGAGTCCATGATGTCTTGGGCATGTTGCTATGATAGCGGCCTCTGGAGGCCGTTCCCATCGGGCTCGCCCCAGCGCGGGCCCCCGTTGTTTTGCACCACGTTCCGGCCCCATGCGACCACGCTGCCCGCCCACCTTTGCCCTTATCTCCCTTTGCCGCCCATGAGTCAGCTCACCCACTTCGACACCGCCGGCCAGGCCCACATGGTCGACGTTGGCAACAAGACCAGCACCCATCGCGTGGCCGTGGCCACCGGCACGATCACGATGCTGCCCGAAACGTTCGCGCTGGTCCGCGACGGCACCGCCAAAAAGGGCGACGTGCTAGGCATTGCCCGCGTGGCGGCCATCATGGCCACCAAGCGTACGGCCGACCTGATCCCGCTGTGCCACCCCATCGGCCTGACCCGTGTGGCCGTCGACTTCGCGCTCGACGAACCCAGCTCCACCATCGCGTGCGTGGTGCGCACCGAAACCCACGGCCAGACCGGCGTGGAGATGGAAGCCCTGACTGGCGTGCAGGTGGCGCTACTCACCATCTATGACATGTGCAAGGCCGTGGACCGGGGCATGGTGATGGGCAACGTGAAGCTGCTGGAAAAACACGGGGGGAAGTCGGGGGATTGGGTGGCGAACCCTTAATTCACAAGGGTTTCCAGACAATCACTGTTGGGCGCACGGCGCAGCGTCTGCCACCTTGCTCGCACAGCACGATGATGACGAAAGCGCACAAAAATTCGATCTTGCTCCAATCCTGCTCCACTGAGGACAGGAAATGGCTTCCATATCCCGCAGAAACGACGGATGGCAGGTTCGCGTTCGTCGCAAAGGATTTCCGCTTGAAGTAAAGACATTCGCCACCCGGCAGGATGCCGAACGTTGGGGACGGTCCATTGAATCGGAGATGGACCGAGGCAGCTACGTCAACCGTAGCGAAGCAGAATCGACCACCCTTGGGGATATTCTCGAACGGTACATTGCCGATGTCTGCCCGTCGATGCGCGGTGGCACTGAAGACGCCATCAGGCTGCGTGCATTGTGCCGAACGAGACTTGCCAAACTGAGCATGGCCGCCTTGACCCCGCTGGCAGTCGCAGCTTATCGCGATGAACGACTGAAGCAGGTACAGCCGGGGACCGTGATTCGCGATTTGGCTTACCTGTCCGCCATCATCAGCCACGCACGGCGCGAATGGGGTATCAACATCACAAACCCCGTTGCATCTGTTCGCAAACCGCCGATGCCGCAAGGTCGAGATAGGCTGCTTTCAGGGGATGAAGAAGCCCGACTTCTTGCTGCGTTGGCACCTACTGGTCGTCGAAATCCGTGGCTGCGACCGATGGCAATCCTGAGTTTGGAAACGGGGATGCGGCGAGGCGAACTTCTGCAACTTCGTTGGCAGAACATCGACCTCGAAAGCCAAACCGCATTCCTACCGATGACCAAGAACGGAAATTCTCGGACTGTGCCCCTCTCTCGGAAGGCAGTGGAACTGTTGAGAGAACTGCCGCGTTGCATCGACGGAAGCCTTTTCCCGATCAAAGCACCAGCGCACCATAAGGCGTTCAAGCGGGCGTGCAAACGGGCCGGACTGGTTGACCTTCACTGGCACGACCTTCGTCATACTGCAATCACCCGGCTTGCAGCCAAACTGCCAAACTTGATCGAACTGGCGGCAGTGTCGGGGCATCGCAGCCTTTCCATGCTGAAACGGTACTACCATCCGTCTGCCGCCGACTTGGCGAAGAAGATCGGCTGACCCGACCGTTGTTCATGGCAGAAGGACATTGGACTACGCTGATGTCCTTCCTGACTAGCCGGTCAGCCCTCGAATTACGACTTTTACGATCACGTCCACGCAATGAGTGCAAACACTACACTGCCCCACGTCACAAAGAACGACCTCTACGCCAAACTGGTGCAACTCGGCATCGAAAAGGGATACGTGGTCATTCCCGAGTTCCGGGTGAAGCTACCAGACGACCAGCGCAAGCGGGACAGGAAGAAGAACATCGACTTGGTGTGGGTGACGCGCAAACGCGAGATCACCTCGCCGCATCAGAACTGCGAAAGCTTGAACTACTGGACACTGCATGCCACCTTCGAAATCGACGCTTGCGACGTAAGAAACATCAAAGGGAAGGAGTTTGATCGACACCTACGCGACCTTCCCTCCATCGTCAACATCTCCCCGAATGAGCCAATCCGCCACTTTGTTGTCCTATACAACGCTGCCTACGACAGAGCATGGAACAACGCACGAAAAACCACTGATGCCGAAATTGAACAGCGGCGGGGGTGGGCGGCGAGAACTAACAGTGGGGTCCATATCATCGATGGCCGCGACCTCAAAGTAATCGATAATCTTCCAGTGGTGACGTGATCGGTTTTTAGCGTGAAGCGACTGGATTTCCAACGAATTTGCGAGCATGAAGCCGAGCTGCAATTTGCACGCTGAGTATCTGCCTAGTATTTGGCCCCACGTGGAAGCCGGACGTGACAACCCTTCGGGTAATTTGTGCAGCCCCAGAACGGTCCATTCTTCCCGTCTCGCTCCACCAGTTTCACGCCACAGGCGGCGCACGTTGGCGTCCGGTAATCGCCCTTGAACGCCTTTGCCAGCAATGTCGCCTGCTTGTACTGATCGAGCGCCCGGATGCGTTCGACAATTCCGGCCCCATCCAGCAATTGGATGCCTGCTTCAGCGGCGTAGTCCTTGACTGGCTGACCAATGAAGCCTGTCAGCGACCAGAAGACACCACGTTTCACCTTCTTCGAATGCATGATTCCACCAAGCGCCCGAACGGGTTCGACCTTCACAGGCGAACGCCACGCCTTGCACTGGACAACGGCGATGGGGTCAGACAGGCCCTCCTTGTACAGCGTGGCGTCGATCCCGCCATCGGCACCGTGAGGCACGGTCGCAACGGTGAAGCCCATCGCTTCGTAGTACCAGACACACAGCATCTCGAACCGCTTCCACTCCAACTGCTTGAGCGCATCAACAGACCATTCGGTCGGCTTCGTGAGATCGTGCGGGGGGGCGATGGGGGGATTGGGGGTATCCGGCTGACTTCCAGAACCGGAAGGCTTCTCGTAAACGGTGTGCTTACTGCCCGTGCGCCAGTTCGACCCTTTGCGATAACCCTGCCTTTGCAGGGGTACGTTACCGACAGCCGGTTGGACCCTTGTCCGAAGGTAGGCAAGTAGCCCCAGAAACCCGAACATGGTTGCCGGAATCCAAGCAAAGGATCGGCTCGCCATGACGATGCCCGCCAGATACGGTCTCGATGCAAAGATCGCGGGAATAATCGCATGCAGGAAGACGTAGCTGCCCGCTGCCAAAGCGACGGAGACCCACCAAGGGGCATCCAGCAGAACGTCACTGAGCGACGGTTCGCGTCTCCTACGACCCATTGACCCTCCTATATTTTTGTCATCTTTTCGATGGCAAATCTATCAGAAGTACCGGTCAATACTGGTTGTGCAGGGCCAACACCCCACGTCCGGGCTATACCTTCAATGCAACCGTTCCCCACTTGATAATTCGCTCCCATCAGACGGGATTGATACGCCACCGAAGTCGATTAGAGCATCCCCATTGAAGGTCTGGACTACGTACTCCAACATCGAGCCAAATCGATTGACCACGTAGATGAAGTTTCCGGCGATCAGGCCCTGCGAATATGGCAGGACATAGGACACGATGAGGTCTTCATCTTGATCCAACGTAAAGACTGGCATGAATACCTCTTCATTCAGCCGCCGTGCCAGTTCTCGTTTGTCCTCAACAGAAACATCGCGCCGCAACGGCAGGTACGTTCCAATGCGGACGAACGTCTTGTCGGTGACAAGCGCGATCCGATAACCAATGCCGTTCTCGGTTCGCAGCCAGATGCCGTCAGGCTGGACCTCGTGCGGTACCAAGCCGCTATCTCGGATGTGGGCCGCAAGGGTATCGATGGTCATATCGGATTCGGCGAAGACTTTCGTCATAAGTTCTCCCAATACGTAAATGGAAAAAGGGGTGCCCGATGGCACCCCTTTGCATTGACCTACATGCTTTCTACATTGCAGAAAGCTTCTGCACCCGTTCCTCTGTCACCCGCAGCAAGCAACCAGCATCGGCACAGGCATTTCTCTCTGCAATCCACGCCTTCTGATTGGCCTTGAGTGCATTGGCATCTGATGCCTTTGCCCGTGCCGCTGAGTATGCCCCTGCCAGTCGCTTGTCAGCGGCGGCTGTCTCTGGCGATGAACAGATCAGCTTCTCGATATTCGACGCCGCCCGACCACAGTCGAAACTTGCCTCGATCTTGGCGCTTTCAACGGGTGCCGTGACCGCAGGGGCCACCGTTACAGAGGGTTCAACTGCTGGCTTCTCTTCCACGGCAGCAGGGGCGGCAACAGGTGCTGCTACAGGTCGTCCTTGATCCAACGCGGCCTGTTGCGCAGCCACTTGCTCAACTGACGGTTCCGGCTGAACATGGCGACTGATAGCAGCGGCCTTTTCGGTCTGGGCGTCTGCGGCTGGCGCAGCTTTTTCGGTTACTGCTTGAGTGCTTCCCTTCTCGAAGGCTTCCTGCGGAACGATCTCAAGCAGCAGCAGGAACATGATCGCAAAGACGACGATGGGTGCAATTGCGGTGGGACCGAACTCCCAGAAAAGTCGGGTCTTCGCCAAATCAAACGCACCATTGGTGAAAACGACATCAGGCATCGCGTACCGTCTGAATGCGTCACCGATGCGGGACGCCAATGGTGCCAGCACAAGGAAGGCCGCAGCAAAGCCGCCAGCGACCAAAGCAGCGTTCATTTCTCCGGCTGTGACTGCTAGATAGGCGAGGAAACCAAAAATCCCGGCCCCAATGACGCCGAGAAGGATGCCGATGCCACGTCCCATGGCACCGGAGACTTCGGCCTCTGCTGCGGCGGCTTCAGCGGCTGCTATGTCAGCACCACAGTGCTTACACCTGATAGCGGTGTCTTGAATGTCTTCGCTGCAAAAAGGACATTTCTTCATCTATTTCTCTCCCCGTCGATGGCTTCCCGATAATAGGGTACATGTACCCTAGATTGGCCCGGCATGATACAGAAAAGATGCGGCCATGCCAAATCTTTCGAGTCAACGCCAGGACCCCACCCTAGTTGCAATCGGTGGTGCAATCCGGCGCATCCGCAAGCTACGTAGTCTGTCGCAGGAAAAGCTGGCGCTGCTGGCTGAAGTCGATCCAAGCTACTTGGGACGGGTCGAACGGGGTGATAACGCGCCGGCGATCCTCACGTTGAAGAAACTGGCCGATTCGCTTCAGGTCAGCATGGCGGAACTGATGGCGGACGCTGGGCTGTGAGACATGATCGTGTTCCCACAGGCAATGATGGAGATACGGGAGATGAAGGAGACAAGATCCACTGATCCAAGAGGTCTTTGTCCGAACCTACTCCGAAGTAACCGGCTTTCTCTCCTTTATCTCCCTCATCTCCAATCAGTCAGGGGAACCAGTAACCCGCCACGTTCGCCCGTTCTTGTTTTCGTTGACACAATTCAGTTGCAAGCCGTCACACGGGCGATCTCTCCGATTAGATAGAATCTTCCCGACGCTAGTTGCTGAAACCTTCGGACTGGTAGAAACAGCAATCACAGCCTCATTCAACTTGCCGTCGTTCGATTCGGAATAGAAGTTGGCCCGCAGACAGACAGATGACACCTCGTTCGCGGTGAATATGCGATTCCCGAAGCAACCACGCAGGGCCAGCAAGAGATTGCGTAGTGATTCCTTTTGAGGGTCATCCGCCTGATTTTTCTTGGTCAAGTCCATTACGTCACCAAATTTGTCCGGTGCGATAGTCCGATTGACGAAGACGATGGTCTGACGGACAAAATCGTCCCACCGTTCGAACGATGCCATGCGTCCGGGGGCGGGACGGTCCACCTTTGCGGACAGGAAGTACCGGATCAGCGTCAGGGCCGCTGCCACCATCTGCTGGCGGTTCTTCAAGCAGTACGCCAGCGGGTCCACCTTGAACGACCGGTCAAACGGCGTCTCGGATTGCGGGTCGATACGGCAAACTACTACGCGACGTGGCATGTCGCCAGCCAGCATCATGTTGTTGCCGCTGAGCAGAACCATCGCATTCGTCGGGACACTGGGGGTTTCCGATTTCCCAAGAATGCGGTCTTGAAACATTTGACTGGTGAGCAAACTTGCCAAGGCCGCACTGTCAAAGGTTCCAAGGATGTTGTCCAGCACGATTGACCGCTGGCCCGCCAACAGGGACGAGAACAATCGTTTCCGCATTTCAGCGTCATCATTGCCAGCGATGGGTGGAGAAATCTCAGGCTCAGTACCAGTCGCGAGAGCGCCTACGCATTTCGCCAGCAAGGTCTTCCCGCTGCCCTGCGTCGGTGCGTCATACCCAAATGCCGGCGCGGTTGGCAACGACGGACGGACCGCCGCCGTCAGCAAGGCGGCAAGATGCGCCGCCCGTGCGGGGCCGTCCACAAACGGAAAATCCTTGAACGGGAACCACAAGGTATCAAGCGCCTTACGGGCTTGCGCCTCAGTCGGCGCCATCGAAACAGAAAAGACAGAAGCTTCGTCGATGTCCAGATAAAGCCCGCTGTCTGGGTCGTATCCAGGTTTTTTCACTACGGTGCCATCTTCACGTAGTGTCGGCGCAGTGATGATTGCACGCAGCGGCTTCAGACAACGTTGGCCGCGAAGAGCCAGTACCGTCTTGCATACCGACAAAGGCGGGTCTTCCAACACGTCGTAGGTCTGACCGTTCGTGCTTCTCTTCTTGTGATAGAACTGAACAAGGCCAGCGGCCTCATATCGAAGACCTACTTCGTTCAAGCTGGTGGCGCGCCCTTCGCTGATCTTAACGACAGCAGTTCCAAAATCGAAGAACTCGGGGCTGTCCCTGAGCACCTGCACGAGGTTGTCCACCGCGTCCACTTCCCGCCCTGCCACTCTCTCGATTCGCACCAAGTTGCGGCGTAGCTTGAAGATCGTGCGGCCATGCGCAAAGCTGTGCAGACAGGGCTGCCCAGAGCAAAATATTTTGCCCACAGCACGGCGACCATCGTAGTCCGGTTCGAGCGGGTCCAGTGTCAGCCGATTGTGGTACTTCTCAGGGTTGTCGAGGATCGCGGTCACCGTGATAAGCGATTCCTTGCCATCGTCATCGACAACTACGATCTGCCAGTCACCCATCAACTGACTGCGCTCAACGGCGAGATTGACGATATTTGCGACCGACTGAGGTGTCAGCGACGGGTTCAATGCCGCAATGCTCTCACTTCGGCCTTTTTGCCATTCCTCGCGCTGTCGGACCGCCAAACTAGCCACCTTGGCCCTTGCGGCAGCCTTGTGGCGCTCAGCGGCGGCCACAGTTTCATCTGACGGTTCAGGGACTGCCAGATGGCTATCTACCATTCGATGCGTATTCTCAATGACCAGCGGAAGCCCACGGCGTTGTTCCAGCGGCGGTTCACATGATGCCCCGCCCGCGAAATCAATGCGATTGGTCTGCCACACGCTGGCGTCGAACATTCCCCGTTCTAGCAGGGACCCGCTGGCCGATACTTCAAAGCGCCCGAATCCGGCAGCCCACAGGTGGGTCAGCAGTGCTTCGCCTGTTCGTGGAATGTCCGACGCATCTTTCAGCAGGAAGTAGATGCGCTGGCCTTTGATGCCCGCCAGTTGGGCACCGGTCTTCGCGTTGTAAATTTCCGATGATGTGCTGGGCCACCAAAGCGCGTCCGATTGAATCAACGTCGGACAGACCTTATACAGGGCCTCAAACAGGGCCTCGCGGTCCAAGGCCGCACCGCCATCTTTGGGGGCGTCATAGTCGAGCATGAGAATGCCGGGGCCACTGGGCCAACTGAAAGCAGCAGCAGTACGCGGAGTCGCACTCTGGGGACGACCAGCATCGATCCACGCGGGTTTAGTCATAAGACAGTCTGCGCCGTGCGGCGGGATGCCATAGACGAGACATTCTGTTGGCCGCAGTTCAGACAGCATCTTGCCAAATTCGCCAAGGGTGGTAATGGCGAGAGAAGGCAGTGAACCTTCAGAAACCTGTGCAGAGGTTTTCTTTTGGAGGCGTCCGTCCGATGATAGGCTGAACTGTTTTGTCACCACCGTGGGTGACATAACAACCGTGACATTCGCGGCACGGGTCGCACCGTCATCATCGGCGCGCTCTTCGCCGTAACGATCTGACACTTCGCCCATAGATCGGCCGAAGGGGTTTACATGTGATTTAGTTTCTTGATTAGTTTGATGCTGGAAAGACATTAAAAGACAGCGGCGCTTCTGCGCCCATATGTCAGTACTCACGGCATCGCGGCTTCAATCTCAGTGGATCATCCACGGAGTCTTCGGCGGCAAGCGGGTATGTAGCTGAACGAAGGTCATCAATATGTTCCCCGACTTGACAAGCGACAAGCGCAAGTCTGCCGCCATCCCAAGCGAATTGCATAGGACGTCTGTCAAGGAACTGCTGAAAACTTTCATATAGACGCGCACCAAAGGACGGTGCCGCGTTGCGAGAATTCGGACAAAAACCGAAATTCGCTTCAAGGAAGGCGGTCGATTTTTACGACCTGGTGCGGGAAGGAAAATTCATCCAAACGCAAACCACGATTATACAGATCACCTCGTTGGCTGTCAATATTTGATTGACGGCCCGTGATCTTTGTGGGTGGATTCCCCCTCCAATGTCTCGTCGCGCCAACACTCTATATCTCTGACGCCACTGCTTCTCGCACTCGCATGATGGTCTGTCTGCTCGTCTTCATTTCCCTCGCAATCTGGGCGACAGACGCACCAGCCTTCAACTGGCCCACCACCACGGCACGCTGATCTGGCGTCAGGGCTGATGGCCTGCCGAACGCCTTGCCTTCCGCCTTCGCCCTCCGAATCCCGGCCTGCGTCCGCTCAATGAGCAGATCACGTTCGAATTCGGCCACGGCATTAATGACCTGCATGGTCATCTTGCCTGCCGGGCTGGTCAGGTCTACCCCGCCAAGGGCCAAGCAGTGAACACGGACCCCGCCCGCTTCCAGCCGCTCTACAGTGGCCCGTACGTCGATGGCATTACGCCCAAGACGGTCCAGCTTGGTGACAATCAAGACATCACCATCTTCCAACTTGTCCAGCAGCTTGGAGAAGCCCTTCCGTTCAGACGCCGCGACCGAACCCGATACTGTCTCGGCGATGATCCGCTGCTTGGCGACAGAGAAGCCCGCCGCGTCGATCTCCTTGATCTGGTTCTCGGTCGTCTGGTCCGCAGTGGAGACCCGGCAGTAGGCAAACAGTCGTGACATCCGCACCTCACGTGTCCGAAATAGGAGTACGAAATATACACCCTGTCCACAAAGTTTACAAGCCCACTTTCGTACATGGGCGCAGGTGGATGTCCGCCAGTGCTCGGTTTCGGACGCCTGCACATCAGATCATGACCTGATTCTTCGGGTGCGCAATGGTTGACACCTCAGATCATGTTGAATAGGGATTAGCCTCCGATGATCGGCGGTCCGCCTCTCCCCACGAAAATCAACCGGCGTCGCTATCGGCTGCCTCCCCACCACAGTTGGGGACAGCAGTGAATAACGCAACACGGCGTCAGCTTCAGCTGCTCCCCTGGATGTTCGTAGGGTAAGATATCTCCGTAACCCATGAAAATCGTAGTTTTGTGTGGATCAAGAAATAATGACAGACGAAGAAATTCTCATTATCAAAAATGAAATATGCCCACTCGTCGAAAAAGGGGAGATTGCACTCTTGCTCGGCGCAGGGTTCAGCTATCGAAATAAGTCGGTTCAAGGGGAAATTCCGACAGGAGATGGCTTGAGGGATGCGCTTCTGGAAAAGTGCGGGACCGTCGCCGGGAAAAAGACGACGCTGAAAGACGCGTACACCTATGCTTCGAAGCGAATCCCTGATTTTGCCGACTACCTAAAAACTTTCTTCACGGTCGATAAGGCTGAGCCATGGCAAGAGAAAGTTTTCCAATACACTTGGAATCGAATTTATACTACGAATATCGATAACGTATTGGACGTGGCTCATGCAGCATGTAAAAAAAGAAAGTTAGAATCTGGTGATTTTTCATTCTTCAATTACTGCGATCAATCAGCTGCTGCGAACGCTATCGGGTCCATTCCTGTAGTTAGCGTGCATGGCACAATATCGAATATTGATCAGGGTTTTATATTTTCCAATTTGGAATACGCTGTAGCCGCCAACAAGCTATTTGATTGGCATAATGAGCTTGCGCAGCGAATGCTAATTGGTGGATTGATTGTTATCGGAAATCAGCTTGATGAATCTGATATTGACACTTATGTATCTCGACGAAAAGAAACCTACGGAAATTCTGTAAAATTGAACAACAACTGGATTGTTATGCCGAATCCAGATGCGATCAAGAAAGAGAATTATCTTGAGGCAGGGTATCGTGTAATCGATTGCACTGCGGAAGAGTTTTTTGAGGCCCTATATCGACACTCCAAACCAAGGAATGTCGCCGACTTGGTTTTGGAATCACTTCCCGCTGCCAAAGGGCGTATTGCCAAAATTGGTGCGATGACTTGGTTTAAAGAGGCTTTCAAACCAGTTATTCAGGCTATTGAAAAATCCCGATTAGAGTCAGGAATTTTACGGCACTTTGTTACCGGCGCCCATCCTGAATGGCTCTACATTATCAATCAAGCTCAGGCGAGGACGCCCCGCATAGGTCTTCTTGTGGAGGCCATTTCCTCTGAAATGACGAGGGCAAAAGAAGGCGTGGGGGTTTTCCATGTGATTGGACCCAGTGGGTCGGGTAAGACGACCGGCATTCGCACAGCCTTAATGGAGCTAATCGAGAAGTATCAATACGTTTACGAATTTGATTCTACGAACGGGATCGATATAGATAAGTTTATTTCTATAATTTCTGGTTTTTCGGAAAATTCGAAAGCTATTTTTGTATTCTACAGTGCTGCAGAATTTTACTACGCAATAAACACGATTGCGATTGAGCTTCGCGATCGAATTCGATCCTATTGCCTCTTCGTTATCGAAGATCGCATGTACGATTATAAATCGAATGTTCGTCATCTTGCCGATTGTGGCGGGGTCTCCACCGTTTTCGAATTCGGTGCTCTGACTTATGAGGATGCATTATCTATCTGCGATAAGATTGCCCATCACGCAATCAGGCTTGGTGAATTCTCAGACCTAACGATCGAAAAACAAGCCGGCCTGCTTCTCAGTCGCGAGCGCGGATTTGGTGGCGATCTACTTTCTGCGCTTTATTCACTGACTACACACGAAAATTTTGAAACGAAGATTTTTAACGAATACAATGCGGTTAAAGATTCAATCGCGAAGAAAATATTAAGAATAGTGGCGATTCTCAGCCATCTTGGGTTCAATACTCCTATCGCATATGTCGCTGGAATTTTGAAAATTTCGGTAGGATCAATTGAAGATCAGTTAGGCGAAAATTTATCTGGCATCGTTATTGATTTCGGATCACGAGGATCGTTATCTTGTCGCCACAGGGTTATCGCCGACTGTTATTTTGAGAATTGCATATCAGGCCAAGGAAATCAGGAAGAAATCCTGAGTATCCTTGAATATCTATCGAATAAATTTACAATCGATCACATCAAATATCATCCGCTGCCTTATCAAATTTATAAGCGGATTATTTCTTTCGATTATTTGTATGAACAGTATTTTGCCGGAAGCTCAAGCGAGAACGAAACTGAGCATACTTACCATGAAGCCCAAAAACTTTACGGTCAAGACGGCGTTTTCTGGTTGCAATTCGGTCGATTTTATCGAAAAATCGGGCGACTGGATGATGCGATCGACTGCTTCCGCACCGGTCTGGATTTCTACGATTCGTTCCAAACGCGTCATTCGCTCGGGGTTGCGCTGATTGCCAAATATACGCAAGAGAACTTCCAGGACAGGTCTCTCTTTGACGAGGGGCTAGATTTCCTCGAATATGAAAGGCTGCGCCGTGGATCATCTGATCCATACCCCACTTCCACGATGTGTAGTTATCTTATCCGAATCTGCCGGGCCCGTCCTGACGATACAGAAGCTGCCGCAAAGTTAAAGGAGTGTATTAACTATGGCATCAAGCATTTCCCCGAGGATGAGTATTTTTCCAAGCAGTTCAAAATTTACATGAAATCGAAACCGGGCTGATCACAGGACGGAGTTCCGAAGCCAATTTTATTGGTGATGGTAAATTCGCATGTGGAAAGATGGATTGATTGCATATTGTGAATAAGACATCTCTCGCCAGAATCACGATCACATGAGTCACAAGTGATGGCATGTCCTTGTAATGCGTCCAGCCATCTTACGGGCGGCGCATTACAAGCGTACTGAATGCTCGTCGCCCGGCATTACGGTATCAGCGCCTCACCGAGCAAGGTGGGAGCGCCAACGATTTCCTCAAACGAGGCGCTTTGTTAATAACGGAGTGCTGAACAAAAGCAGTTCAGCACTTAGTCAGACCCAGACGGGCGATTGCTGGTTGGAAACCAGTATTTTTTCGTTGCCGCTATGCCACGGCGCCAAAGATTGGACTGCATGAGCAACCGGTTGCTTTTGTTCATGACGGAGATGCCAACACACACCATCGGTTACACCCCCGCCCGCAGCTTTTCAATGGCATTGGCGGTCTGCATCCCGCAGTCGAAGACTTCGCCATCCACTGCCATGTACCCGCCATCGAACCACCAGACCAACCGATCAGCAAAGTCATTCACATTCAGCTGACCACATTGGTCAAGACTAGCAAGCAGGCACAATGCGTGAGCACCATCGTCCGGCCACGTGCCAGTGGGCACGCCAGCATGTGCCCGCCTGAAGGTCATTGGTGGCTGCATGTCAATCTGGTCCCGAGGCGGTATCAGTTCGGGCGGATGGAATTCATATGGGACACCAACGGCGTCACCTATCAGTAGTCCGACCAGCCCACCGATGGTTGCATTGCTGGCATGCGTAGGTTGTAATGACGCGAACCCATTATCTATGTACTTGTCCTTCAAACCGTTTCCCTGGACTGTTATCGGTTGTTTCCACTTCCAGCAACCGTGCGAAGTGCCAAATCAGTACCTATGACACCACCGACGAATGGTGTTACCACCATTGGGGCACAGACAACGGATCACGAAGCAATCGGTTTACTTCCGCCGCACAGTATTGCTGTTTGTTTGGGTGGTGACACTACTGTCGGTCCCATTCCTCGTAGGGTAACCGTTGCAGTAGTGGTAACGGGCCGGTTGTTAGGACTAGACACGGCTATTCGTCCATCTCGCTTGGCGTCAACGAACTAAAGTCGGCGGTAACGATCAATGCCGAACGGTACCGGGGCTTCGTGAACACCACGTAGCAGGATCGAAGCACGCCAGCAGACGCCATCGTTAATAGCGACTGAAATTCGCTTGGTGACAGGTCAATGACACCCTTTAGCACTGGCTTGATGGCGATGATCGCCCCTATCGATGGCACGTCGGCCTGACCCACGACCGGCGTCGCATTGACGTAGGCCATGATGGAAAACACCGAGGTCTCTGCTATCGGTTCGGTTAGTTCGCCCTCGATGTATATGGTAAGCATGGTCGCCCGTTCTGGTGGCAAGGATCGCGGTTTGTCTGCACGAATGCTCAGGCTGACGCGAAACCTCTTAATGTCGCCAGTACACCGTACCAGTTCGCCACCTCGTTTCCTGCTGGGTGAGTGCTTCATAAAATCCTCCGCCGGCAACGGACCTTGAACATTGAGGACAGTGCAACAAACCAACCCAATACCCCTATCGCAACTGCGTTGCGACCTCGTAAACTTATGGTTGGCGTTGTCTGCGGTGAATATGCTCCATTTCTGCTCCAACGCCGCTCCACTTGATCAACTGGATTGGTCAAGATCGAACGCCAACCCTCGATGTATGTTTGCAATCACTTTCTCCGAAACCCACGGCCAGACCGGCGTGGAGATGGAAGCCCTGACCGGCGTACAGGTGGCCCTGCTGACCATCTACGACATGTGCAAGGCCGTGGACCGGGGC
>Ga0055534_1000516_pt1 | contig 20853 bp, 22 predicted proteins | sample AraplaCol_mLB_r2_2_FD_54993 | JGI IMG/M metagenome (GOLD analysis project Ga0055534, IMG submission 54993) | Arabidopsis root microbial communities from North Carolina, USA - plate scrape MF_Col_mLB_r2 | ecosystem: Host-associated > Plants > Roots > Endosphere | place: USA: North Carolina... | reverse complement strand
TGGCCGCAAGGCGAAGTCATATTGCTCATCGCGGTGCGCCGACGAAATGCGACAAGCGCATTCCGCTCGCCGGTGCGTCGGTTGGGGCATCAGACGCGCCCCTGACAATTGGTGTCAGAGGCTTCGAATGGCGCACGGCTTCCGCCAAAGGCGCACCAACGCATTTTCCTTGCCCGGAGAGGGGCTGACGAACGCGGGAGTCAGGTTCGAAGGTCTATGCGAACAGGCGCAGCGCCGCGCCGACGTTCGGCGTACGCGAGCACTCGATCGCCTACGCGACGGAAGCTGAGGTCCAGGCGGCTCTGCTTTACAGCGATGGANTGAATGTCAAGCGACTCCATGCCGGTGGGCAGCAGCGGGCGGTCGACGACCACCGCATCGGCGCGTGCATCAATGTGGAGGCCCAGGCACTCCTTGAGCAGCAAAAACACCGAGCCGGCAGCCCAGGCCTGCGGCAGGCAGGCCACCGGATAGGCAACCGGCGCCTCGCCCGCGGCGCGCTCAAAACCGCAGAATAGCTCTGGCAGGCGCATGCCGAACTCGGAGGCCGCCTCGAACAACTGNTCCATCAGTTTAAGCACACCCTCTCGCTCGCCATAGCGTGCTATNCCCGCCGCGCATAGCGCCAGGTCATGCGGCCAGACGGAGCCGTTGTGATAGGACATNGGATTGAAGCGGGCCGTGCCCTCCGGCAGCGTGCGGATGCCCCAGCCGGAATCGAAGGCCGCCGAAAGCAACTGCTGAGCCACTGCGCGCCCGCGCTCGAGCCGGGGCAATCCGGTGTAAAGCAGATGGCCCGCATTGGAAGAACGCACGCGGCAGGGGCGTCCGTCACCGTCGAGCGCGAGCGCATAGAACTGCAGGTCTTCCAGCCAGAAGGATTCCTCCACACGCTGCGCGAAGCGCTGCGACGCCGCCTCCCAGCGCTGCGCATGGGCCGCGTCGTTGCGGCTGCGCGCGAGGCGAGCCATGCCTCGCAAGGCCGCATACGCATAGCCTTGTACTTCGATTAGTGCGATAGGCCCTTGGGGAGAACTGCCATCGGCATGAAAAACCGAATCATGGCTGTCCTTCCAGCCCTGGTTGGCTAGGCCGGTGGACTGCGCGCGGGCATAGCTGAGCAGGCCGTCGTGGCGCGCGGCGTTTGCCTCGATCCATGCGGCCGCGGCGACGAGCTGCGGCCAGATGCCGTCGATGAAGGCGTGATCGGCGGTGCGCTCCTCGTAGGCGCCTGCGAGCATCAGGAACAAGGGCGTGGTGTCAACGCCGCCGTAGTAGCGGCCGAACGGCAACTCGTTCACGGCCGCCATCTCCCCCTTGCGGGTCTCGTGCATGATCTTGCCGGGCTCGGCGTCGCGAAAGGCGGAGATCTCGACGGCCTGGTGCACCGCCAGGAACTTTAGAACGCCGCACGCGAGCGAAGGATCGATCCAGAGCCTCTGCATGGCCGTGATCACCGCGTCGCGGCCGAAGGGCGTGGAGAACCATGGGATGCCGGCGTAGGGATACGGCCCCGTGGGCAGTTCGGTGGTGAGCAGGGCGAGGTCCGATTCCGACCGGTCCACCCACGCCTGAAAGAGCCGTGCCGGTACGCGCACCCGCGCGCCTCGGCGCCGGCGCGCGCGCAGCGACCAACGCGCCCGCGCGGCCCCGGCGCGCCACCGCTCGCGCGAGGGAACAGTGGGCACGTCGCCAACCTCCACGTACAGCGACGCATGGTCACGCCCGGGCAACTGCACCTCGAACTCCGCGAAATGGGCAGTCAGCCGCCGCGGCTCCTGGGAGAAGCTTAGAGCCGCCTCCCGCTGCACGCAGTCCAGCCCTTCGTAGCGAAGGGCGACGCAGCGCGTGCCGACCTGGCCCACCTCCATTTGCCCGCGCCGGGTGCGCGTCTGTCCGCGCACTTCGAACATGTCGCGGAAGTCGGCGTCGAAGAGCAGTTGCAGCGGCAGGCCGATACCAATGTCGCTGTAGTTGGTCAGGCGCAGCCGCTCATACATGCGGCCGTCCCAGAGAAACCTGCGCCTTTCGATGTGNATGACGCCCTCTGGCGCGGATGTCTCGCCCAGCGGCGGCAACGGCCGGTTGGTCAGGTTGGCGGTGAAAAAGGCGTTGTCCTGCGTGACTGCACTGGATAACAGAGCGGGATGCGCACCATTGACCAGCAGCCGAAAGGTGGACAGCAGCCGGGTGTCATTTTGGAACAGGCCGTCACCCTCGCCGGTCACGTCCCCCACCGCATCGGCCACGACGAAGGTGTCGCCTTCCTTCAGCACGTACAGACGCTGGCCCGACCGCGCCGGCGGCGCAGGCCAGACATCGTGCGGCCCGCTTTCGGCCACGACTTGGCTTGCTTGCTCCTGGGGATTCATGCGACCTCGCTTTCCAGCAGTGCCTCGCTTCCGTCCGCGGCGAGTTGCTCGTACAGGCGAACATAGCGGGAGGCCATCGCATCGGCGGTGTAATGGTCTTCGAAACGGGCACGAATCTGCTCGCGGCAGAGTTGGAGAACCGCATCCACTGCGGCCACCGCATCGGGCATGTTGTCCACGATCCAGCCGGTGCGCCCGTGCTCGATCACCTCCGGCACGGAGCCGCAGTTCCATGCGATCACCGGCGTCCCGCAGGCCATGGCTTCAATCATCACCAGCCCGAAAGGCTCGGGCCAGTCGATGGGAAACAGGAGCGCACGCGCATGGCCTAGGAATTCCCCCTTCTGATCGTCGCCNATCTCACCGATGAAGTCCACGAGCGGATGGTCTAGCAGCGGCTGNATGCGCTGTTCGAAGTACACCCGGTCCACGTTGTCTACCTTGGCCGCGATGCGGATTGGCACGCCTGATGCTTTGGCGATTTCGATGGCGCGGTCCGGCCGCTTTTCCGGCGAGATCCTGCCGAGGAAGGCAAGGTAGTCGCCTTCCCCGCGCGCATTGAACCGATAGCCGAGCGGACTGATGCCGTGGTGCACCGTGCGGTGCCAGTTGGCGGCGGGCAGGTAGGTGCGCTGGTGGTCCGAAATTGACGCCAGCGGAAACATCGGCCAGCGCGCATACACCTGGCGCAAGTCCGCGATGTCCAGGCGCCCGTGCAGGGTAGTGAGGGTTCGCGAGGCCATGGGTTCGAAAAGAGGGAAATGCAGCATGTCGGTGTGGAAATGCAGCACATCGAACTCGTCGCCGTGCTTTCGCACCTCGTGCAGCAAGGTGAGATGACTGGCCAAGTCCGAGCAGAGCATGCTGGGATCGAGCCGCAGCGGTCGACTGCGAGTAGCGACTAGGCGAGCCGTTGTTTTCGAGCCGCCCGCGGCAAACAGAGTGACTTCGTGTCCTTGGTCAACGAGCGCTTCAGTCAAATGGGAAACGACCCGCTCCGTGCCGCCATAGAGTCGCGGCGGCACGGCTTCACACAACGGCGCGATCTGGGCAATCTTCATGGGGACTCCGGAAGCGGGCTATCGATCCTCCAGGGTCGCAGGCTCGTCGTGCGGCGTCGATGGTCAAGCGAAGAAACCGTGTGTGGGCGGTCGACACTAGCAACTGTCGGCGTAGCTCGACGCATACATGAATGGGTGCAACGCCCCCGAATATTCATGTTCCCTTCAGCTTAAACCTGGCGGCGAATCCGCTTTTTTCCCATGGCCGACCTAGACGGGTCCAGCCGATGTTTCCCCGCCTGTTAGGGCAGGCACCAGAATTTTGCGCTCGGTCGAAGGCATCGAGTACAGGCCCGTGCGCAAGCTGGGATTTCCCCACTGGGTCGGTGCCGTCCTGGAAGCCGGGAGGCGGCCGCTGCTGGTGGGCTCACGATGTCCTGCTATGCGCCGTCGCGGTCGACACTGATGACGCGGCCCCAGCCGTGGCGGTTGCCTCCGGCCGAGCCGCTGGAGGCGACACGCTCGTCGCCCACGCGCTGATGCAGGTTGACCATGGCGCCTCTGCGCGATAGAGCGGAACAGGGATAGTGCCTCGGCTGCCCAGAAACCACCGGGATGGCAATAACAATGGAGCGCAGGTGCCAGTTCTCGCCTGCCGCCGGTGGCATCGGCTGCATACAGGCGGTATTCCTACGCGCACGGTCGTTCACCGTTTGCTGGGGTTTGGATCGTCAGCCCTTCCTTCTTCCGGCTGAGCACGCCGCGAATCGATGCACACGCGAAACTGGCCGGGGATTGACACTATGGAATCGCGGGAATCTGCGAGAACGGTCGGCCGCGGCGCGAATTGGAACTACTGTTGCCGGCACCAGAACGATTGCGCGTCAGTTCAGCAGGCGCTTTGTCATGGACCAGCCTACTTGACCTTCGCGTCCGTGAAGCTATGAACCTCTACGAACGCTGTGCGAACGAGATTGCTGAATTGATCCGCTCGGGGATGCTGCGGCCTGGCGATCGACTTCCCTCGGTCCGCGCTGCGAGCGCAGCCCGCGGGCTCAGCCGAACCACCATATTTGAGGCCTATTACCTCCTCGAGACGCGGGGCCTGGTCGAAGCGCGTTCCCGCTCCGGCTACTACGTGAAAGGGCTTGCCAAGGCTAGCCTAGAGGCGCCCACTGACTCGAAGCCCAATGGAAGAGCAAGGGCGGTGGACATTGGCCAATTGGTCTTCGAATTGCTGGGTTCACTGAACCGGCGCGAGTTCGTACCTCTCGGCTCGGCATTCCTGAGCCCATCGCTGTGCCCGCTTGCGCAACTGGCGCGGCACCTCGGGACCGAAATGCGTGACTTTGATCCATGGCGATTGGTCGAGGACCTCGCTCCGGGCAGCGAGTCGCTTCGCCGCCACATCTTGTTGCGCTACGCGATGGATGGAATGGTCGTCGATCCCACCGAAGTCGTGCTGACCAATGGGGCGATGGAGGGGCTGAACCTGAGCCTTCAGGCGGTCACGCGTCCAGGGGACATGGTGGTGGTGGAGTCTCCGACCTTTTACGCCGCCCTGCAGGCGCTCGAACGCCTAAATCTGCGCGCGATCGAGGTCCCCACCTCGCCCGGTCGGGGCATCGACGTCGACGCCCTGGCCGCAGCGCTGAAACGTCACCGCGTCGCCGCCTGTTGGCTCATGACAAACTTTCAGAACCCGCTGGGAAGTTCGATGCCCGATGACAGCAAGCGGGCGCTGGTGGCGCTGCTCGCAGAGCACGACGTTCCGCTGATCGAAGACGACGTCTATGCCGAGCTCTACTTCGGTGCAAAAAAGCCGCTGCCGGCGAAGGCCTGGGATGCCAAAGGCCTCGTGATTCATTGCGGCTCCTTCTCGAAGTGTTTGGCGCCCGGCTACCGCGTTGGCTGGGTTGCCGGCGGTCGCTTCGCCGCGAAGATCGAGCAGATGCGCCTCATGTACACCCTCTCGCCCGCGATTCCCTCGGAGGCGGCCATCGCCGCCTATCTTGATCGCGGTGGCTACGACCGGCACCTACGGCGCATGCGCGCTGCCTTGGCGAGCTATCTGACTATCGCCCTTGAGGCAGTGCGAACCGACTTTCCGGCTGGCACGCGCGTCTCAGTTCCGCAGGGCGGCTACTTTCTCTGGCTCGAACTGCCAAGAAACGTGGACGCCATCAAACTGCACGCGCTGGCGCGGGAGCGCTGCATCAGCTTGGCACCTGGACCGCTGTTTTCCACTCACCGACGCGCTACCCATTGCCTGCGCCTGAACTATGGGCACGGCGGCGATCCCCGGTTTGCGATGGCGATGCAGACAGTCGGCCAACTCGCGAAGGCGTTGATGGAAAATTGACGCGACACTGNTCACAGCCGTTCGGCACGGTAGGTCGCTGCCTCGAAGCCCCTGTAACCATGGCGGATCCACCCATCGTTCAGTCCGGTCGTATGTAGTTCATCGGACGGTTCAATGCCGCAAAGACACCGAGAATGAAAAGGCTGCGATCGCGAGGAGGTGAGCCCGTCCCACAAGGTAGCGACGAAGCGCCCTGGTTCATTGACCCAGGGGGCGGCGGGCGCAAAACACGCAGGAGTGCGCGATCCAGAGTGCCTCGGTGGTCGGATTACAGCGGCCGGACGAGGGGCGTGCCCGAACCGTTGCGCACGGTCAGTCGCGGGCAAGGTGTCTGGACTGCTCGATTTCGCGATCAACTGGCCCTGTTCGCAGAATGCACCAAAGTGAACAATCGAAGGAACTGAACAAGAATATGCAGCCCCAGCGGCACGCAAACGTCCCATGAAATCAAGCCAGATGCTCGAAATCGAGCAGGCACTCCACGCGATAAGGCTGATCCTCGCCGACCGCAAAGGTGACGGTGAATCCGCGCCTTCTTTCGATCTGACGGATCTCAACAAACTGCTGCCGGCTGGCAAGATTCCAGCGCGCAACGTGGAGGAAGATAGATTCGCGTCGCAGGAACGTGCCGCCATCCGCCTTTGCTTGACGTCAACCGCCACGCTTCTGGACGTGGTTCGGTTCCTGGTGACCGAGCCGGCTACTCGATCATCCAATGACCGCGCCCAGCACCTGTCTAAATTGGTCGGCGACATCCGGAACGGAGGGCGCTATGCCTATCACGCCGCACTGATGCTGCTCGGCCAGGACACCAGGCTTGCGCTTCCTAGCAATACCTTGCAGCAAACACAGCCTGCACCCGAGATCTCCTGAACTCGATGTTCACCGCCGGTGCGGAGCTTAAGGCTAGCGCCCGGACCGAATCGACCTAGGCGACGGGCTTGCACAAACTGGCGAACCTGCGCACGAAATTCCCGAGCCTCGGCGGGCTAGCGGCGAAAGCGCAGCGCTGACGAGGCACCAGGGATGGTGACTTCACTCCGCGGATGCGGCCCAGGTCGCACCAAGTCGACGTCGGCTTCAATTGTACAAATGGCCGTGACGGGCCGTCACGTCGACCTTCTTGAAGCCCATCCGCCGCCAGCATCGCACGGGCCTGAACTTCAGTGACAGACCTCCATCGCCTAACCGTTCGGGTTCAGCGTTACCTTGGTCCAGCCCTTCTCGCGATCGTCGAAGTTCTTGTAGGCCTCCGGCGCCTTGTCGAGCGGCAACTCATGCGAGACGATCCACGAAGGTTTGACCTTGTCCTGCTCGATGAGGCGACTTAGGAAGCGGTTGTACGCCTTGACAGGGCACTGGCCGGTGCCCATTTTCTGGCCCTTGAACCAGAACATGCCGAAGTCGAAGGCCATCTGCCCACGACGCTGCAATTTGTCCTGGGCGTTCGGGTCCTGTGGCACGAACACGCCTACCACCCCGATGTTGCCGGTGAATTTCACCGAGTTCACGAGGTTGTTCATGGTGAGGTTCGGCACCTCATGCTGATGCATGTTGCAGCACTGGTACCCAACGCATTCGCAGCCGCAGTCGGCACCGCGTCCTCCCGTGAGCTCCATCACCCGTTCGATCGCCTCGCCCTCAGTGTTGTCGATGGGCACGGCACCAATCTTCTCGGCAAGCGCCAGCCTGTCCTTGTGGGTGTCTACCACCATGACCAGGCTCGCGCCTTTCACGGTGGCGGACAAGGCCGCCATGAGCCCCACCGGACCGGCGCCGTAGATGACCACCGACTCGCCCGGACGCAGTTTCGCCAGTTCGGTGGCGTGGTAGCCCGTAGGAAAAATGTCGGAAAGCATGACGTAGTCGTTCTGCTTCTCCTTCGCGTTCCTGGGCAGGATGAGGCAGTTGTAGTCCGCATAGGGCACCCGAAGAAGCTCTGCCTGACCGCCGTGATAGGGCCCCATGTCCGCGAAACCATAGGCGGCGCCCGCAAGCCCGGGGTTGGCCGTCAGGCAATAGTTGCTCAGTCCGCGTTCGCAGTTCTCGCAGAAGCCGCAGCCGATGTTGAAAGGCATGGAGACCATGTCTCCCACCTTCACGCGGTCGACGGCAGCGCCGATCTCGATCACCTCGCCCACGTTTTCATGGCCGAGGATGCGCCCGGGCTTCATGTCGGTACGCCCTTCGTACATGTGGAGATCCGATCCGCAGATGTTGGTGCGTGTGATGCGCACCAGCGCGTCGGTGGGTCTTTCGATGCCGGCGTCGGGCATGTCCTTGACCTGAACATCGCGCGGCCCGTTGTAGACCAGTGCTTTCATGACTTTTCCTTCCTGGTTCCCGCCGCCCTGGGAGTGGGCGACGTACCTTGCAACTCCTTCTTGCGCGCATAGAGCTCGGGCACCATGCCGCGCAGGTCGGCCGTGGAATAGCGCGCCCTCAGGAACATCTGCTCGCGCTCTTCCATCACGTGATTCAGGACGGACGATTCGAGTTGCTTGACCGTGTCGTCGTAGCCGGGGTCCTCGGGGGACATGCCCTGGATGCGCGCGATCGCATCCTTCGCTTCGGCATGCTCACGCAGCGCCTCGTCCATCAGCGAGTCGTCCCCGATCGCGAAGCGCACGCGGGGGTAGAAAATTTCCTCCTCGATCTGAGTGTGCACGGTGAGGTCCTGGCAGATCTTGTTGGCCAGTTGCTGTCTGGCGCCAGGCGGCGCGCCGTCCTCGGACATGGCCTGGTAATCAAGGAAGAGCTTTTGGACGAGTTTGTGGTCCGCGTCCAGAAGGTCGACCGCATCTTCATAGCTGAGGGTTGCGCTCATCGGGATCTCCTTGAAGGGGGGAATCCATGCTGCGCCGCGCGTCTTGGGTGCCTTGTCGGTGAACATCGCCAGCTGCGTAGGACCGGGTGAAGAGGAATCTCGGGGGCCTGCAGGGTGGGCATGCTTGTTGGCAGTCCGGCCCACAATCTGTCGGCGCAGCGGCAAGCACTTCCATGCGCAGGCATGTCGCTTGCCCACCGCTTCACGCTGGCAATCGGCGTGCCGGCTGGCCGTGGAGAGGGATCAGGCCTGAGTGCGCTTCGTCGTTCTAGAGCGACGTCATTCATCCGTCGCTCGCAAGGTTCTAGTTTCTTTACCCGTCCTGCTACCGCGGTGCAGGCATATGATTGGCCCACTCGCTTTGTAGGGTTCGCAAAGGGGTCGCAAGACGGAGGCGCGTATGCTGGCAGCCGAGAGCGCATGGGCGGTGCTTCGAGCTGAGCACGGTCGAATCCGTGAGCTGTTGAATCAGGCTGACGACGTTGTCAGCGCTCCGGGAATCGCTCTCGGTGCGAAGGCTCAGGCCTTGGCCGAAGTGGTCGAGCGCCTCCGGGAATTCGACGAGGCGATCCACCGTCCCAAGGGCGCGCTCTTGCTCACCATGCTCCAAGGCCGCGCGTCCGAAACTGATCAACTTTTAAGCCACCTTGCGACGACACGCCAGCGCTGCGACGACCTCTTGGAAGAGGTGTTCTTCATGCTCAAGTCGGCGGAGGCTGGCATTCCCCAGTCGGCCGAGCGCGTGCCGGAGTTGCTGGCGGAACACCGCGCACTGACCTTGGAGCAATTGCAGGTTGAGGACACCCTCCTGCACTCGCAGTCCGCCAGGCACCTGACGCGAGAGGAGTGGGCTGCAATCGCTTCATCAATTTCAGATACTTTGACGCAGTTCAAGACTTGACCGTTTCACTGCGGACCGCACACGCGCTTCATTGGACCGCTTTGCATTCGAAGAGCGGCCGCAGTTCCACCTGTCCGTCCGATGCGTACATCGCGCGCGCCTCGACTCGTCGCGATCCTAAAGTGAACCGCTTAGAAATAGCATAGCGTTCCCAACGAAAAAGCCCGCCGAGGCGGGCAAACCTGAGGATGGACTACCGGCACGGCGAGCCCTCAGGCGCTCGCAATCAGACTACGGACGGGTGCCGCCTCAATGGAAGCGCCCGAGCCCTTGTGCGGGCTGGAAGAACTCCGAGGCGCGCCGGGCGCGGCGTACCGTTTCGCGAGCGACGAGGTACGCCTGAAGCTGCGTCTCGCTCATCAGAGGCCGGCTGATGCGAACTCCCGTCCGCGAGGAAGGACGTCCTTGGTTTTCGGAAGAAGAGCCAACTCTCGCACGCACGATCAACTCCTTTCAATAGACTGCGTTGAAGCTGGGAACGAACTGGGGCTTTGGAGTGGGCTGGCACTATCCGGGACGAATGCTTCGCTTGAGGACTTCTCGTGCCCGTAGTGCGATTCCCGGCAACCGCAATCCGGCGGCGCGAGACGCCTTTGGGCTTTCCGGGTAGTGAATGCTCAGCAGCTCGGCGCGACCCTTGTCGGTGACGGCAAGTACCCTGGCACCGCGCTCCGGCGGCTCATCCACCATCGCGAGGACCAACCCCGCCTGGCGCAAGATCTTGATGGCATCCACGTCCTGCTTCGTGTTGTATGACTTGGGAAGAGGCGTGGCAGCCACTTTTCTCAAGAACTCGACGGACATACAAGCTCCTCTCAAAAATCAGCGGGCAAAAGGCTACCTGTAGCGCGACGCACCGTCTGTCAGCGAGGTTTGACATGTGGTGTCGGTGGTCGGCCGACACCAGCGTGGCGGTCCCCGCGTGACCTCTTCAAGTAGTCGGCAATCCAGTACCGCGCCTTGTCTGCGAGTGCTTGCCGGACTGCCGCTTCGTCCTCGGTTCCCGCCAACGAGAGACGGCACATCAGTACACCCGATCGCTTGATGTCCGCGGTGAACTGAAAGCCATCCTGCTGTACAGACATGGTCCACTCGGGCGGCGCCAAAGGGGCTGCGGTGGGGGTCGCGCTCGATTGATCCAGATTCATCGCTCAACTCCTCGGCAAGGGGCAAGGGTGGCCGCACTTGCTCGAGGCAATGGCTCGCCGCAAGCGGCCTCTGGGGAAGCGCAACAGCATCAGAGTCGCCTCGATGCAAGCGCTCGAAAGGGACTGCGCGAGGCTCGGGCGTAGCAGACCGCGCCTCGCGATGGCCGGACTTCCTAGCTCGGATGCACGTCGATCGAGATTCGCCGCGGCTGTGCGTGCTCGGCCTTTGGAATGCGCAACGTCAGGACGCCGTTGGCCAACTGGGCCGTGATCTTCTCGGTATCGAGTTCCCTACTGAGGATGAACGAGCGGTGGAAACGGCCGACCCCGACTTCGGTGTGGCTGCTTTGCAATCCATCGGGAAGGATCAGGCCCACTTCGGCGTCGATGGTCAACGTGTCCGCCTCGACCTGCAGTCGCAGCTTGTCGTTCGAGACGCCGGGCAGGTCCGCAAGCAGGGTGATGCCCGCTGCATCCTCCGTGACATCGACCGGAGGGGTGAGCGCCGCCTGGCTGTAGCGTTGCCCGTCTTCTTGGTGCGTGTTCGCTGGCCCACGTCGCGTGTTCAGGGTCTCGGAAGCGTTCATGGCGACTCTCCCTTCAGTTCACGGTGATACGGCGCGGCTGCGCCGCGGCCTGGCGTTGCACGCTGATTTGCAGGATGCCGTCGCGATAGCGAGCCTGCACTGCATTGGTATCAGCGTCTTCCGGCAGCGTGACAACGCGGCGGAAGCTTCCTTCGAAGCGCTCATTGATGTGCACGGCGGTCGCCTTGTCGCCGTCGCCAAGACTGCCCTTGCGTTCCCCTGAGATGGTCAGCAGCCCGCGCTCGAGTTGGACGTCGAGCGTCGCCGGGTCTATGCCCGGGGCAAAGGCGTAGATCTCGATGGCCCCGGGTGTGCTTCCGACATTCAGTGCCGGAAATCCGGTGCGGCCGAAGCCGCGGATGGTGGGAGACAGATCGAAGGCCTGCTGCATTTCGCGGTGCAGGCGATCCATCTCCGCGAACATATCGCGTGGATATAAAGATCGGTACATGGCGAAACCTCCGTGAATAAAGCGAAGCGCCGGGCCTATCCCGGCCTTCGAATCGGATGTAGAGGCCCTCACTTGGGTTTCAAGACCAGAGATCACAACTTAATTTGCGAGATTCGCGCTGGACGCCCGAGCGCTAACGAGCCCATGGCAGTGTCGCGGCGGAAGGTTCTGCCTCACGGCGCAGTACGTGCTCCGGGATCCCGGGTTGGGGCGGCTTGCATGGGACGGCGCTTCACACGCCGCCGGCGTACTCCAGCGGCGAGGCGGGAACAGCCCCGAGGACGGCGCGCGCGGCGGAGCGAGGGCAGTCTTGCCGTTAATCTTCGAAGCGACGGTCCCGCCTGCGGAGGAGAGCCACCCTTGTCGACGTTTGCAACGCCCGATTTTGCTGACGTGCCTCGTCTGAATCTGCCGACTTACGGAGCGCAGGAACCGAAGGCATCCTATCGCCGCGCATTTTTTGGAGTTGCTATGTCAATCGATTTGCTGAGACAGATCGCGGCCACGCCTCTTCACATCTCACTGGCAAAGACGAAGGACATCGACGCCGTCAAGTTGCTGCGTCAGGCCGCCCTGGTAATTTCCCTGCTGGACGAGCGCCCTGGGTGCCGCGGGCGAGCCATTACGGAAGAGGGGCGCAACGAGCCGCGTTTGCACTGCCCCGGCGATGGCAGACCTCTTCGCGGCCCTGTGCTCCGATACGGACGTTGTCGAACGGAGGCGCCGAGTTCTTCGAAGGCTCCCAGGCACCTAGTAGCCGCTTTGCTGGGCCTATGGCCTTGCTTTTCGCCTCCGCCAACTCATCGCAAAGCCTAGGTGGCTTGTTGCTTCAGATCTCGCTTGGGACCTCGGCTGTCCGCGGCGGCACTTGGTGGTGGACGGTGTCGCGTTGCCTAGGCAATTGGGTCAGGCCAGTATCTTAGGATCGCAGATCGAGCACCCATGAATTCTCCTTCAGATTTTCTGCCGCGCACGTTGAGCATCCGCGCACGCCTCCTACTACTGGTCTTGGCAGTTTGGCTGCCGGCGGTGGTCGGCTTCGGAATGCTCGCTCGCTCTACCTATCTGAGCGAGACTCGGGCATCGCAGGAAAAGATCAGCCAGTTAGGCGACAGCCTAAGTGGGCTGATCGAACGCGAACTCGATAAGCGCGCCGTCATGGCCAGGACCCTGGCGGCGTCCAATGCCGTCAAGGAACGCGACGCCGTCCATTTTCTGGAAGAGGCGGCGGCGGCGACCCACGCTACCGGCGATTGGGCCTTCCTGTTTTCCAGCGACAAGCAATGGGCCAGCACAGGGCAACACCTTACGGCGACAACCTTGCCCGGGCGCCGTGACACATCGCCTTTGGCGCAGGGGCTTTCCGTCCACTTCAGCATGGCAGGCAACCTTGACGGCAAGCCGTCGCTGGTCATGTCCGTACCGGAGGCAAATCGGGCGCCTGCGGAGTTGTTTGTGGGCGTCGGAATCCAGCCGGCCGTCTTCCAGGCGCTTCTGGCCCAGCACGAGCTGCCGGACGCCAGCATTGCCGCAGTCATCGATGGCGACCTGCGCGTCGTGGCCCGAAGCCGCGACCCGCAGAAATGGCTCGGAGCACACGCGACGGGGGACCTCAACCACCGGGCACGGGCCAAAGAGTATGGATTCGGCGAGTCCACCACGCTTGACGGCGTCCCGTCCCTCGCATACCTCACACATCCCAACAAGTACAACTGGTCGGTGGTGGTGGCATTTCCGAAGTCGTCCCTGGCTCGCTCCGCGCGGCGGGTGACGGCCCAGGCCCTTGCTGCCTCCGGCGTGCTGCTGTTGCTCGGTCTGGGACTGGCGTTCATCGTGGCACGTGGCATCAGCGCGCCCATCGACACGCTCCGCCGTCGAGCTGGGGAGCTCGGCGACGAGAACGTGCCTTCAGCCGAGCCCACAGGGCTGCTTGAAGCAGATGTCGTCATCAACGCACTGCATCGGGCAGGACTGGACGCCAGAGCGGCAACTCAGACCCTGGAAACCCGCATCGCTCAGGCAGTGACGGATGCCCGGGAAGCTCAGGCCACTTTGCTCGATGCGCGAAAGCACGAGGCCATTGGGCGCCTGACAGGCGGCCTTGCGCATGACTTCAACAACCTGCTGCAGACCATCAGCACGGCGCTGCAAATTCTTGATCGGACGGCAACTGCGGCCTCCCAGCGCCGCGTCGTTGAGAGTGCAATGAGAGCTGCTTTCAAGGCAACGGACCTGGTCAAGCAGATGCTCGCTTTCGGCCGTACCCAGAAGCTCGAACCACGGCCCGTGGTGCTGGCGGACTTCGTTCTCAGGAACCTGGAACTCACGCAGAGGGCCGTGGGCGAGAGGATCGCGCTGACCGCGCAAATCAACGCGGAACTTCCAGCGCTGTTCGTGGACCCGACGCAGTTGGAACTGGCGTTGCTCAACCTCATCTTCAATGCCCGTGATGCGATGCCCGAAGGGGGCAACATCTTGATCGCCGGCCGTACCCTGGACGCGCGGGAGCACGGCCTTCTGGGTCCCGGTCCTTTCGTCGTCCTGGAGGTCAGCGACGACGGGCACGGCATCGAAGAGGGTGTCCTGGAAAAGGTGTTCGAACCCTATTTCACGACCAAGCCCATTGGTTCGGGCAGCGGATTGGGCTTAGCCCAGGCCGCGGCGTTCGCCAGGCAATCCGGTGGCGACGTGGGCATCCACAGCCAGGTGAACGTGGGAACGACGGTGCGGATGGTCCTGCCGGCGATTGCCGCGGCCCCACCCGCGCCAGCTTCGAAGGACCTGATCGCCGGCGAACGGCCTGCCGAGCACCTGGAAGTTCTGATGGTGGAAGACGATGTGCTCATTGCCTCCGTCGTCGTGCCGGCACTCGAGGGCTATGGGCACAAGGTGACACTCTGCCCGTCGGCGGACGCCGCCGTTGCCCTGCTTAAATCCGCGCAGTACTTTGACGTCCTCTTCACGGATGTCGTGATGCCCGGGACGATGACCGGCTTGGACCTAGTCGAGTGGTGCCGAATGCATCGGCCGCATCTGCCCGCCGTGGTGGCTACAGGCTATTCCGCACAGACCAGTGACGCGGTGTTTCGCAAACTGGACAAGCCCTATGCCATCAGCGATTTGGTGGCAGCTTTCCAGGATGCAGTCGATCCGGCACGACGCAACAAGGAAACGGGGCCAAGTTCGGTGCCTGTCGAGGGCGGATCCGGCCCCGGTTCCGGCTAGGCAAGGTCCGCTCGCGGCAGGCTGACCAACAAGGAAAGGGGCCTTCACCGGCAGCGAAAGTAGGAGTCCACGTGTCCCAGCGAATCGGGGTGATCGCGACCATCCGGGAGCTCGGGTTAAGAGGTGGCAGGCACCGGCCATCGGTGCAGTTCGAGGGGGCGAAGATAGTCAACGACGTGCTTATCGACTGGCACAAAAGTGACGACGCTGAAGCAGACTACGCTGGCTGGCCCGCCTAATTTGGTCTTGGTAGTCGGAACAGACCGGCGCTTTGCAGCGTGTCCGGTCCATGATTGCACTCGACGTTTGTTTGCTTCCAGTTCCGAAAGCCGACATCCACGCGCGGCTCTGGGAACTTCCGCTACCGGCCGATTCCGCCTCCCTTGAGGACGGCCCCTCGAAGTCCCACAATGCAGCCGTTCATGGTCGGTTACGAGGGGCCCGCAGGATGACTTCGCGACAACTGACAGAAGCCGAGCGATCGAAGCTCAGAGACTTGGTCCGGCGACTACGGATGGTTGCGCTACGTCCCGAAATATGCGCAGGAGTGTGGCAGGCAATCTTTGACATCGAGGCCAAGTTGGCCAGCGGCGATCCGCATTTTCGCGAAGGCCCCGAACAGACGATTGACCTTGCCGAGCGCGCACTACGAAATTCACGATCCTCTAATAGACGTCGACAATCAGTTTGAGTCGGCTGCCTCCGAACGATGAGTGCCCGCTTCTGAGCGTCCATTCAGAACTACCACTCCCGGGCCGTGAGGCGCCGGTCAGCGGCCAGCGCCTTCAATGAGCACCGCTCTTTCGGTATACCTCTGTCGAATGTCTGCTTCCGGAGTTGCTAGCACTCATCTGGCTGCGGCGGTCGCATGGGCGGGCATGTTGCGCGCCGGCGCAGGCCCGTGTTATCAATGAATCAGCGCAGCCTTTGGTGGGCAAAGCTCTAAGGCCGATCAACCCGCGGCGGGGCATGGCCTCTTAAGCTACGCTACGCAACTCAACTCCCAGCCCCACACTGTCAGGCCTTGCCAATGAGCATTCCAACAACTGCCACCGCAACTGAAGCGTTCCTAGGCTGGACGTTTCTGTTCTACGTGGGAGAGCGGAACTGGGATGGCATCGTGATGGCCAAGGCTGAAGTCGCGGAGCATGGAAAGATCGTTTGCTCCTTCACTCTCGCCAGAAAGTCGACGCGCGCCGGTGCTCAGGAGCGGCTCAAAGAGGAATGCGTCGCGTGGGTGACCTCCGCCGGAAACGCCCGCTTGGTGGACGAGCACTGATCTGCAACGGCGCGCCGCTTGCGTATCGTTGGCAGTCGTCGCGGCAGTCGCGCACGCAACGCCTGGCCCTGCGGCGCCGACCGAAGCCGACTTGAAGTCCGCGTACTGCCTGCCGATCTTCACGATGAACAAGTCCGCGCTCGAAATCCTTGAGTACGACGATGCGTCCATGGAGCGAGGGAGGCAAGCTGCTATTCGGAGGCATCCAGCGCATGGAGCGCCACTTGGAGGAAAGGTCCAAAGCAGTTGACCACGGAACTCTGCTGAGCGCATCTAGTCGCGCGCTTGCGGACTACAGGGTAATGCTGGCGGTGGCCGAGATCTGCTCGGCAAGCTGCGGCCCAGGCCCGGCGCGAGGCGACGGGGAGGCTGCCCGCTGTTCAGCGGAGTGCCAAACGGCCAAGGAAACCGGAGTGGTGGCTCGCGCTGGCCAATGTCGGGCTCTGGATTGGCTGCGCTAGCTGCCTGCTCTTCCCGCACCCTTCGGCCGCCGGCCCGCCCGCAAGAACGCCTTTACCGCCTGGGCTTCCGCCCGTCGAGCTGGCTGAGGCGCTCCCAACTGCCGGACGATCTCTCGCAACATGGGATCAACGGGCGAAGCGGTGATCCGGGACATGCCTTCCGCGAAGTTTAGACACGCCCGGTCGAAATCGCTCATCGCATCCATCACCTCGAGCAGGGCCTTGCGGTGGTTCACCGGCGCTCCAGCTCACCCACCTTTGCTCGGTTGCTCAGGTAGCGCCGAACTTGTGCGGCTGAGTGGCCGACAGCCTCAACGGCTTCGCGCAGTTGGTCCTCGCTACAGCCAAGGCTGTTGGCCCAGTCCCGTGCCTCATGCTCCTGATCAAGAGAGATCAGCTTCCGGTCGCTCCCGGTCTTGCTTGGATCGTCTGGCATACGAGTCTCCTGTTGAGTGCCCCATGTTCATCTTGAATGGCGCCGCAGGCTGACCGACAACCGCGTCATTGGTTGACAGAGAACGCCGCGGCGCGAGCTACGCTGAGGAATGGCCAGCGAGCTGTCTAAGTACCCGCCAATGCTGCTCGACGAGCGGCCACTGGACTTCCGTGCGCCTGGCTGGATCTGGGAGATCAAGTTCGACGGCTATCGCACTACAGCCATGTTCGGGAGCGGGATATGCGAGCTGCGCAGCCGCAACGGCGCGAACGCAACGGAGTGGTTCCCCGAACTCCGCAAGTCCTTGGCGGCGGTGAAGGGAGGGCCCTACATCGTCGACGGCGAGGTGTGCGTGCTGGACGTAGTCGGCCGCTCCGACTTCGACGCCTTGCAGGAGCGGGCGCGACAGCGAAAATGGTTTGAAGGCGCCAAGCCGGTCACCTATTGCGTCTTCGATCTGCTTGCCGTCGGTAGTCGCGACCTGAGCAGCCTGCCACTGATCGATCGCAAGGAGGCTCTAGTTGAGAACCTGTCGCCCGTGCCTCGATTCGTCCTGCTGGTGGGACACTTCGAGGAGCATGTCGAAGGGCTGTTCCACGAGGCCGTGCATCAGCTAGAACTGGAGGGCTTGGTGGCGAAACGCGCCGACTCGGTGTACCGCCCCGGCACCCGCTCGACAGAATGGGTGAAGGTGAAGCGAAAAGGCGCGATACCGTCCGACTGAATCAAGCGCTAGCTAGCGCCTTCCAACTTATACAAGCGCGCAGAGGATTAAGCGGGAGTTCCAAGCCACTGGGGATCGCGGGCTTCATTGACCACGCCGCGCAGCGGGCGCGGCCGTCACCACCGGGATCCGTCGCCACCACCTTGTCACCGGGCTCTAGCGGTGGCAGGTCGATGGAGGCGCCCGGATCCTCCTGCCCGCGACTGATTCTTCAAAGTCCGGCCCCGGCGCGGCCGGCGCCGGGAAGGGCGGACGCGGTCCATCAATACTGATGAAACGATGACAGATCGCCAGCGTCGATCATGACGGGCTGTCTAGGGTCCAATCGGAAACGCCGGGCAACCCGCTCCTCCAGGAAATAGATGTTTTGCTCGCATGTCTGCACCAGCGCCTCTGGGCCGCCATGGACTCCAAACGCATGGCGTAGTGCGTGGTCCGTTACCTCCGCAAGAACTCGTCGACCAACCGGTCCATCGGGGTAGACAGCGAAGCGCACGCACGCACGGTCGTAGCAGTAGATGGCGGTGGACGTCATGTCGCTTCGTGGCAAACGGCATGCCCGGACCTAGACCTCAGAGGACGAGACTGGCAGGGACGCTCAGGCTGGCGCTGGGAAGGGATGACTGCCTTTCCCTCTCGCGGACCTTTGCGCCGCTTCACTATCTTTTGACATTGACTGCTGGTTCGCTCTGACAATAAATCCGGGGAGACAGCGATCGGAGCGGGAGACGAATCGCAAGAAACTGCGCCAGAAGATTAAGCGAAAGCGACTTCGCTGGGCGGCCCTCTTCTCGCTGATTGTCTTTGCCGCAATCATGCTGTTCATCAATCTACGACAACGTCCTGTCGCCTCACTATCTCCCGCCGGATCGCGTGTAGGCGCGACTCTCACGCCGGGCTGTGCGGATCGGGCATGCGACTTGCCCCGTCCGCAGCACGCTGGGGCGAGCCCTGGCCCACGCGAAAACGAATCCATCCACGTTGACACGCTTGCAGGTCCTCGTCCGATAGGGCATTGAATGCCTAGAAGGCTCAATCGGTTCTCAGTTCTGCCCTCACGAGTCACCCCAGAAACCAGGAGAACCGATGAAAGCCCTGACCTACCAAGGTGCCAAGAACGTCCGCGTCGAAAGCGTCCCGGATCCGACCCTCCTGGCAAACGACGACATCATCCTGCGCGTCACCGCGACGGCGATCTGCGGGTCCGATCTTCACATCTACCGCGGCAAGATTCCAGCCATGAAGGACGGTGACGTCCTGGGCCATGAATTCATGGGCGAGGTCGTCGAAACCGGCCGCGAGGTCACAAGCCTCAATAGGGGCGACCGAGTTGTTGTTCCGTTCGTGATCGCCTGCGGCCAGTGCTTCTACTGCAACAAGTCCCTGTTCGCGGCGTGCGAGCAGACCAACGATGGCCGGGGGGCCATTCTCAACAAGAAGACCGCGACAGCAGGAGCCGGACTGTTTGGCTACAGCCATCTTTACGGCGGCTACGCCGGAGGGCAGGCCGAGTACGTGCGAGTGCCGAAGGCCAATGTCGGCCCACTGAAGATTCCGGATGTGCTCAGCGACGAACAAGTCCTGTTTCTCTCCGACATCCTGCCCACCGGCTACCAGGCAGCAGTCAACGCACAGATCGGGCCGGGCTCCAGCGTCGCGATCTTCGGAGCGGGACCGGTGGGCCTCATGACGGCGTTGTCCGCGCGCTTCCTGGGTGCAGACAAGATATTCATGATCGATCATCACCCGTATCGCCTTAGGTTTGCCGAGCAGACCTACGGCGTTGTTCCCATCAACTTTGACGAAGATGAGGATGCGGCCGAGACCATTCTCAAGGCCACTCAGAACCACGGTGTGGACGCCAGCATCGACGCGGTCGGCTTCGAGGCGAAAGGCAGCTTGGTGGAGACCACCCTCGCCACCCTGAAGCTCGAAGGCTCGAGCGGAAAGGCCTTGCGCCAGGCCATGGCAGCGACGCGCCGCGGTGGCGTCGTGAGCGTTCCGGGCGTCTACGCGGGCTTCATCCACGGGTTCCTCTTCGGAGACGCCTTCGAGAAGGGGCTGACCTTCAAGATGGGCCAGACCCATGCCCAGCAATTCATGCCCGAACTGCTGGAGCACATCGGAAACGGACGAATGAAGCCGGAGGTCATCATCTCGCACCGCATGAAACTGGCCGACGCGGCCAGGGGCTACGAGATCTTCAATGACAAGGAGGACGAGTGCAGGAAGGTCGTCCTCGTTCCGTGACCGCAGAGCGCCCGTTGGTTCTCGTAAGGCGCGCTTGCATAGGAGGTTCTCCATGACCGTGAAGCAGTTGACCGACCCGCTGCCTGTCGTCATCCCAACCGAGGCGGAAAGCCGCGCATTCGACCTTGAGAGCCAGGAAGCTGCGGCGGGGCCCGACGACGCGGGGCCGGCACCCGGTCAGCAGCGCGAGGACGAGATTCGACGCTCCGCCTACGAGCGCTACCTTCGAAGAGGGGGAGCGGCCGGAAGCGAAGTCGAGGACTGGCTTGAGGCGGAGCGCGCGTTCGACCAGAACCAACGGAAGACAGGCCAGGCGGGATGAAGATCCCCGGCGCATTCGTTGCCCGGATGCCGGGGATTTTTGTCAGTGGGCATCCGGCTTGCCCAACAAGGCTCGTCCGTCACTCGCACGGCCGATGCACCACCGCGTCTGCCTCGCATATCGCGGCCGCGCGCCGCTGGGAGAAGGCATGTCTTTTCGAAAATGCATCCGTCCAAGCGTGCCTGCGCGGTACTGCTCGGTGCGGCAGGTCTGGCCGCGGCCCAGCTGCCGCCTGGCGATGGACCGTCGCATGCCGCCACGGTTCTGCTGGAACCGTCGCCGGTGAAGTTCTCGCCGGCGCTGCTCGGGCAACTTCACCTGCCGCCTGGCTTCAAGGTCAACGTGTTCGCGAAGGACCTGCAGCACGCCCGTTGGATGCAGGTGGCGGCCAATGGCGACGTGTACCTCAGTCGCCCCAAGCAGGCGGACGTGCTGCTGCTGCGCGATAAGAACCGCGACGGCGAGGCGGACTCCCGGCAGATCGTCGCGCAGAACCTGCGAAACGTT
>Ga0055534_1000485_pt1 | contig 22106 bp, 21 predicted proteins | sample AraplaCol_mLB_r2_2_FD_54993 | JGI IMG/M metagenome (GOLD analysis project Ga0055534, IMG submission 54993) | Arabidopsis root microbial communities from North Carolina, USA - plate scrape MF_Col_mLB_r2 | ecosystem: Host-associated > Plants > Roots > Endosphere | place: USA: North Carolina... | reverse complement strand
CCAGTGACGGGCCTTCCCGCATGGTGAAGCGGCCAACCGGGTCAGGTGGGGAACCAAGCAGCCCTAACTGTGGAGCCAGTGCCGGGGTCAAGGCTCGTCACCTTATTCAAAGAATTGCCTTTGTATTCAAATACTTAGGCCTTTCCACTGGGTTACGAGCCCAAGACTGTAGAACCTAACTGTAGAACCTGCACAGCCATGACCTTGGAAAAAGACATGGCAAACACGGTAATCGGACTGAGCCAGCGCGGCTCTCGTTGGTACGTTCTCATCATCATTCCGCCTGACCTTCATGAGGCCTACGGCAAGCGAAGAATCAACATAGCTCTAGGGACAAGCGACCGCCGTGAGGCGACCCTCCTGGGCACCCTGAAGAGGGCCGAGTGGCTTGCCGATTTCGAGGCCAAGCGTCACGAACTCAACCCAACTGCCCTCGCCTCCGTTTCACCAAAGCTGAGTGCCTACCTTGTGGAACGGGTCCGGGCTTTTGTTCTGGAAGAAGATGACCGCCTCCGGTCCGATCTGCCCTTACTGGCCGAGATGGTCCACGTCCGCAGCGAACTCAAGCGGAGGAAGACCAGCCCGCTGACGATTCCCCAATGGACACCCCCAGAGGTTCGACAAGATGACCTCACGGGCCTGACTCCCGAGGAGGCGGAAGAATTAGCCGACCTCAATGCCTATCTGGACGGCAATGCGGCTATCGCTCTGGCCGGAATGAACTTGAGCGTGGTCCTCCCTTTAGTGCAAGCCGAAGCGGCCAAACTGGGGGTAACCCTTGATGCCAAGACTCCGGGAGCCAAGGATGCCCTCCAGGCGGCGTTAAAGGCCTACAGGAGGGCCCACCGCGAGAGAGCCCTTAGGGATGCTGGGGAAGTGGTGGATACGCCTGTTGTGCTGCCGCCTGAGACCACGACATCCACGCCTAGGACCCTCCGCGCTGTTTACGAGAAGTGGCAGCTATCGGGGGATTCCGTCCGGTCTGCCGATTCCATCGCGGCCTATGGCCGTGCTGTGAGTCAGTTTGAGGGTCAGTACCCTGGCACTTCCCTCGAAGGGATGACCCGTGAAATGGGCGACAGCTATCGCTCCTGGCTACGAGCGAACTCAGGAACCCCCAAGACCGCCAGGGACCGTCTGACCGCTATCAAGTCCCTACTCAAGTACGCAGCGGAGACCCTGGAGTGGATTCCAAAGCAGCCATGGCGAGGCATCGACATCAAAGCAGTCACGACCAACAAACGTCGCCCATGGACTGATGACGAGCTAAAGACCCTCTTTGCCGCGCCCCTACACACCGCCTACGCTTTACCAAAGGCAAGCAACGGGGGCTGTGAGGCGGCTTACTGGATACCCCTTCTGGGGCTCTTCACCGGTGCCCGCCTGGGGGAGTTATGCCAGCTTGCGGCTGGGGACGTGAAAACCGTGGATGGTATCCCGGCGATTGTTATCACTGACGACGGTGAAGGGCAGTCTGTGAAAACGGACGCAGGGCGCCGCACTATCCCGATACATAGTGAACTCATTCGCTTAGGTTTCATGGTCTATGCCGCTTCTGTTCAGGACCGGGGCGAGACTTCCCTATGGCCTTCTCTACCGCTTCGGAAAGATAAACCCAGCGATTACTTTGGGCGATGGTTCCGGTTGCATAGGAAGGCGCTCGGACTCGCTGAGACAGGGGGACCAACCTTCCATTACTTCAGGCACACCGTACGACCGCTGATGCGTCGCGCAGGGTTTAATAGCGAAGTAAGGGACAAGGTTACCGGGCACGAATCGAAGGGCAGTATCGGTGACGTGGTCTACGACGGACTACAACTGGAAGAGCTCAGGCCCGCTGTGGAGTCAATACGGTTCCCGTTTTTGGCGTTGCGACCTGTCTCCCCACGGGCCTCTAATAACGCCTGAACACCTTTGGGCACCGGGTCAGCATCTCCCGCTTGACCTTCCCCTCAACCTATAGCGTTCATCCACAAGCGGCTCCTTCTGGTGCCTCCTGTCACGCTGTGTGCGGCCAAAACGAGTTTTCGGGAGATTGCCATCGGAATGGAACTCAATCTGGGCGTGCTGAGAAGTCAGCAATCGCTCGTTGAATCAAGTGTTGAATGTCATCTGAATGCTTCTGATACTCGGGAGTTGTTTTGAATGCCTCATAGCATCGGTTTCTCGCATCCAAAACATCCGCCGCAAGCCCAATCGCTACCATCTGGTCAAAAAGAACATGATGATCTAAGTGCTCCAAGGCCGCCGCAAGTATTTCATTAGGGTGAACGGTTAAATATGCTCTGACCAAGAACTTTTCAGGTTTGTCGTAGGGGAAGATGAATAGCGTGTGCTCGTCGGGATTCTCGTGATAACCAGAATAGATTGGGTCCGTCAAATAGTCGCCATCAAAGACTCCGCAATATCCTAACTTAGCTCGCAAGAAGGGATAGTTCCGCTTATGTCGAACATAGTCATTTAAGACTTGATCGATGGGTCCAGATGGTATGACGTTGATCAGTTTAGATACATGAGGATCGATTTCGGAGAGATTAACGAGTTGCTGAGTAATCATGAACTTTGCCAGATTATCTTCACAGTACAGTTGAATCAAGGGATGTGAGGTGGAGTCCATTTTGCTGCTGGCGGCTTGAGTGGAAATGCCTTCAATGCATCTCCACACTCCGTTTGCCCTCTCAATAAATCGTCTCGATTCGCTTCCTACCGCTGAAAATGCAGTGGGGGAATGAGTCGTAAAAATTACCTGCTTTTTATCTCTCCAGGCAACGAGATGGACGATATTGATGACCTTCCGCAGAACTGAAGGGTGAATCCCCGCTTCAATTTCCTCAATAAGTACAAGTGTTCCCGGGGGACTTTCAATTAAGTCCTTCAGTAAATAAATTACGGCTTCCTCCCCGGAGGCCGCGTTGTAAGTCGAATACACATCTGCCCCGCGAGTAATGACGAAACACCGGCGGTTGACGTGGCTTCCTGCTTCAGCAATAGCCGTGACCGGTGTGTCAAAAATGTAGGCAAAAGCCTGACTCACATCGGCGTGCAATGGAACTGTTGCCGCGCCATTCGCCTTGCGATAGAGAGATTCAGAGAAAGCGCGAGCAGGTAGAAGTCTCTCAAGATCAACGAATCGAACTTCTCTCAAGCGAACCTTGGCGTTTAACCGCGCCGGATCAGAACTCTTTTTTCCAAGTCCACTCCATGCGCGTGATGTACGCAAACGCTTCGCAACTCCGAGATTGCTCTGATTTGCCAAACGCCAATTCATCTCATATTGATAGTCGTGGGCGACGGTTTCGTGAGATGTGAAGGTCAAAACATCAGACCAGCCATGCTCACGTATGCCCACGCTTGACGAAGTGGCGTCGGGTCGCATAAAACGTTCGTGGCTACAAGCTATGAGTAACAACACACTCGTTTTTCCAGAGCGATTTGCTCCGGCGATAGCCGTAACAGGATGGGTGAAAGTAATTGGCAGATTCGACAGATGTCGAAATTGAATTACGCTCAACCTGCTGGTAAACCACCGAAAGCTCCGCCCTGTATCTATGAAGTTAGTTACATCGCAGGCGTTTAACCTAGCTCTTGCATCCGTAGCATTTTGAATTTGGAGAACCACGTCACCTCCGTTTTTTTGCCTCACTGTGCAAATCATCTCATGAATGTCGCCCTGCATCTCGAACCCATAAGTCCTCACATGCAACAGATCTCGCTTGCCGCTTTTAGGTGTCCTTCGCTATTTACAGATACGGACGGGCCTGCGCGGCACCTATAGGTCACCATCGAGCGCACCCTCTGGGGTAGACCACAGAGGTAGGTATATTCCTGGTCCTACCGCTGTTCCTAGCCACGATAGGCTGCCTGGCAAGTCCACAAGTACACCAGCAGGTTACCCATCTGATGCATCTCATGGTTCCCCTATAAGTGGGCCCTTAAGGAATTAATACGGCACCTCCGAGGGCAGCAAGACTGCACTTCCACACCACGTAGCCTCCCCTTCTGCAGCACGATACAAACGCTCTATCTCGATGGATGGCGGGGTTCGGGAAGACCTTGGACCCGCAGGTTTGTAGAGCAGTACGTCACCCACATGGCCGTGGCCTTGAGCCCTCCAGCACCTGGTGAGGACTTCAGCCGCCTCAAGTTGGGCCTGTATGGTCCGAAGTGTTTTCCTGGTGCCTAGCCACTCATTTCGTTGTGAGATTTGGCATTCGGTATTGCTAAGTTCAGACTCAGCAATATCTCCAAGTACCCTCCCTAAGCTGTCTAGGTAGCAGCCCCGTAGACGTTGCGCCTTGAGTGTTTCCTGCGCATAGGACCGAAGCAACATCGCTTTGACAGGACATAAAGGCGTGGTCCCATAATCGGAATTACACCCCTGCCTCGATGGTGGGCATCTAAGGTCAAGGTCAGCAAAGAATGCCGCCTCGGTGTCTACGCTCCACCTGGGGTCAGGGCTAGGCCAATACCTCGCACGAACTTCAGCGGGAGTGGGTCGGGTTCTCATCCGCCTCCCGAAGCTCCTGCAATCCGGTGACCTCGAACCACACGAAGAGGGCAAGGTAATTGACATCTGAAGGGCGAACCATGCACTTCAGACCATGGGGATTAGCCGCTGTAATCATTGCACCGCCCCCGCCCTCGGGGGTAGCCGTGTTGGGCACCCATGCAAGGACCTTCATGGTGTCTGCGGGATTCTTGAGCCGCTTCCTCAGGTGCCGTGGATTGCGTGTGTACCCCAGCGCCCTGAAGATGTCCACCAGGACAACCCAGGGGGTGCCATCGGCGGAGACATGGGCTCGAATGTCGTGACCTTGGTAGCGGACGCTCCTAGAGGCCCTTGGACTGTCGGCGTAGCGTTCCCGCCACCCTACCCTCGCCATCGGAAATGCAATCCCTGGTAGCCCTTCGGATAGCTCCGCAGCGGCATCGGAGAAAGACAGGTTATTACGTGTTTTCATTGTTTAGTGGGCAGGGGTGGTTAGCCCCCGCCTGGACCGTTATTGGTTGGATTGCTTGGGAGTGGCGGGCGCAGGTGGCCGTGAGGGGTACAGCTTCATGAGCTGACCCAGCGGCTTATCGGCGTTGCCGTCCTTGGTGATGCGCTTGAAGGCTTCGAGGCCCCAGATGTTCTTCTCCAGGACGCTGCGGTTCACGGTTCCGTCATAGCGCTCAATGTTGAATTCATCGCCAGGTGCCTGCTTCTGCCCGATGGAGTCAAACAGTCGCTGGCGGTATGCCTGGTGGGCACGGTCAGGCTGGCTCTTGGCGGCCTCAGCAGCGGCCTTCACGATGTCCACCTGGTGCTGGGTTGCATACCAAGCCTGGATGGCCCCCTTCGGGTACACCAGGAGGTTGCCATTGGAGTCCGTGAGGGGTAGGCCTGCGGCAAAGGCACGGTAAGCGTGTGAGCGCTCGTCGTACTCCAGGCGTACCTGTTCCCCCGCAAAGTTGAGTTCCTTCGCCCGGGCCTTAGGTCCCGCGTCAATGAACCTCTCGAACCATTCCACCTGGTCCCTGCCGGGCGGACCGGAGGGCAGCTCTGAGCGCAAATACAGCGTCCCGTTGATCTTGGCGGACACCGCAGGGCTGCTTACGTATTCCGCCGCCAGCTTGAGAGCCTCTTCCGGCCCGCCAACTTGTCCGCTGTGGGCCAGGAGGGTCGCGTAGCGTTTGACCCAGCCATGCACCTGTGAAGTGTTTGGCGTGGTGTTGTGCATTGCGGAGTTGCTCTGGTTGAACTGCAGCCAGGTAGGAACTTTGTCCGCCCCTGCGGTAACCGCCACCACCCCAGACCCGAACGCTTTACCCAGATTGACAGGGTTGTTGTTCGCAAGAAAGTCAAAGGTGTGGTCCCGCGCATTCCCGAGCCAGTCCATCCAAGACGAAGAGGTCATCTTGCTGACCTCAGCCTGAATCGACTTCTCCAGCTTGTCCGCAGGACTCCCAGCTAACGCCCCCTGGGCGCTGTTCATGACGATGGAGGCGGCGTCAGAAGGACTTCGGCCCAGGTGCATGAGGAACGAGATGTCGCTGAAGCGCTTATACGCGGTGTCCCCTGCGGTCTCCTTGGCAGAATCAGCGTTGACTGCATCCAGGCGCTTGAACAGTTCGATGGCCTGCGCCCCTGCCTCATTCAGTTCACCCGTAGGTTTCCCCTTGGAGTCCACGCCGATGGACGAGAGGTTCAGCAGCCCGGCCTTCAGCAGGTTCTCCCAGTTGGGATTTTTCAGCCCGTTCATTGCCCAGGTGGAAACCTGCTGTTCGAACGGCATTCCCTCCGTGCGGCGCACCAGGCTCTGCTCCGCGTACTCCTTGACCTTGAACTCTTCCACCTTACCGGTGTCGGAGAGGACCTTGGGGTTGCTGGTGCCCTGGACACGCCATAGCGTCCCCTGGCCCAGCGCCGCGTCCACGGCGTCCTGCGCCGCACGGATGGAGGCTTCGGATTGCCCGCGCAGATTCGCCTTGTCCAGGGCCGTCTGCTGGTGCGCCAGTGCGCCCATGTTTCGGTTGAGGATAGAGTGAACCGTCGCGGCGCTGATGTAGTCCTTGTTCGCGGGGTCCTGATACCAGGCCTCGAACTTCGGCACATTCAGTGAGCCCGTGTCCGAAGACAGCATGAAGGGCAACAGCTCATCATCCATGCGCTTGCGCTGGCCCTGGTCGTACTTGGCCCCAGCGGATGCCAGCAGGGTCTGCGCTTTGGTTTCCCCGAGGAAGGCCCTGACGGAGCCTACGCCCTCCAGCTCGGAATCCAGCAGGGCATTGAGGACATCCTTCTGTCCACCCCCAGCGGCCCGTGCGGCGACCTCATGGAGGGCACCCTTCGCGGCAGCATCGGGCATCACCTTGGTGTGCCGCATGAGCTGGTACTGCTCGATGAGCTGGCCTGCGGCTTCCTGGGGTGTCCCCTTGAAGTCCTTGCCGGTAACCTTAAGGAGCGTGTTCGAGAGGAAATCGGTGGCCTGGTTACCAGCGTTCTCCACAATCTCTTTGTCGTTGACCTTCGCCACGCTGTCCATGAGCTTGCCGCGCAGGTTGGCATAGCCTTTGTCGAAGCCCGCCACGCCGTACTCACTGGCACCTGACAGGGCCGTGTTGCGGGCCTCCGTGAGGTACGTATCAATCTCCTCCGGTGCGGTGAACTTCAGTTCCCCTGTGGTGACCTTGGAGAGGACCTCACGCTCAAGAGCGTCATGCGAGTTCTGACCCCAGATGTGCTGCACCGTGGCGGCGAACACCGGGGACTCAGACGCAAGCATCTCGCCGTTCTTGATCTTCTTGCCCAGCTCCGAGACGGTCATGGAGTTGGCATAGGCGGAGGCGCGGTTGCGGTCGTCCTCACGCTGGGCGTTCTGCTGTTGCTCCAGGAGGACTTCCCCCTTGGCGAACACATCGGCCAGCCCACGCCACGCTGAAGGGGAAACCTGAGGGGCTACTTCGGTTTGCGCAATGGCCCGCGCCTGGGTCTGCAAGCGGCCCGCGCCGAAGTCTTCGTTTACTTGAAGGCGGCTCATATCAGCGCTTCGGGGGACGGACGGGTAATGAGGAGGTCGCCTTCCCACAGAGCGGAGCAAAGAGCGGGAATGCTCATCTCCATCCGGGCAGCGACCAGACCCATCTGGGCGTAGGCGTGAATGATGCGGCCCAGGGTTTCACTGTTGGTGACAGTGCGGCCAGGCTCCAGCTCATCGGCCTGGAGTTGGAATCCCAGTTGAAAGGTCTTGAGGTGGCCGAAGGCGACGGGAGTGAAAGTACAGACGCGGGTTACACGCGATTCAATGTTGGTCATGTAGACAGGGATAGTGGTTAAGAGTGACGTGAAAAAGCCCCGGCTGATGACGCTTAGGGCGGTCGGCAGGGGCGGTGGAGCGTGGCCTTATGGCCCTGGGGAATTCTTGAACCGTGGCTCAAGCGGTGGAGGCGTCGGGGGCTCTCCTAATGTCGGACTTATAAGTCCTCCAACAGCGGATTTGCGTTGTCACAAGCGAGGCCGATTTGGCGACCCCAATGCTCTTCCTAATGGGGGCCATTTATTAACAGTAGATTTGGTCTGTCACAAGCCGAATGCCTTGGGCGGCTTACGGAAATCTATGACTCAGATTGCAAATCCGCCTCCGGCTGGCGGGTAGGCCTGACAACGCTCTCCTAGTGTGAGGGTTATACCCACCCTACGCCTGAGCCACCGGCAGCTCATCCCACCGGGTGATGTGCTGCGGCGTAAGCAGGTTTTTCCGTATGGCCCAGCTCCGATCTTTGCCTTCCAGGCCGGCACTCGCCAAACAGGCGTAACCTCTGGCAATGGAAATCATGACGCCTGAAACAATCACAATTCGGCTTGGTCAAACCGGGGTTGCGCCATTCGTGGCCTATGGGGACGAGAGCCAACACTTTGACGTGCTTACTTATGCCTACGTGATCGCACGGCGAGACACCCTACCAAGCCTAGAAGAGGGGGTCCTGATTCTCAAAGAGAAGTACGGAATTCCAAGGGAGAAAGAACTGCATTGCAGATTCCTTTGTTCACCGACTGGGCGCAAGAAAGGCGGGTTCGATTTTCTCACACGTGAAATAGTTGAGGATTTGTTATATGACGCGTTCGACCTTATGGCTCGTGAGCAGGTTGCCATCCGCTTTGCAATTACCGACTATCGAAAACACGGTAACGAATATGGAGACAACATTGTCTTAACGGACGGGGCGGGTCAGCAGACAGCACACAAAGTTCATAGGCTCGCCTCAGGCGGCATTGATCCCAAAGCGATTTTGGGGAATTTGTCTTCTCACCTATGGGCAATTAGCTTGACCGGCGCCTCCTCTCCAACGCCAAAAGAGTGCGATATCTATGTTTCGGCAGAACATTCGTTGGTTAGATTTATCGGAGACAAAGCACGTAAAGCACATGAACACTATTCGGCATTCATCGGCATCAACGCCCCGCCAGGCCATATTTTCAGAATAGAGCCCAAAGTGACCACGTATGCGGAGAGCTTTATGGTTCAACTTGCCGACATTGCCGCATTTACTTGCAGTCATTCGGGCACTACCTTACCGGCGAGTGCGTATTACCGAGGACTGCTTCGCATTTACTCAGACGCAAAATGCTTTCCGTATGACATTCAGTACGACCCATCCCTTGCAAATGAATAGCCGTCATGTGTTGCCCAGTAAGTCGGCCTGCATTCAGCTTACCTCGCAGCATCCCGCGCACGCATAGCCGAGCGGCTATATGCCGGATTGCAAATCCGGATAGCTCAGTTCGCAACCAAAATCAATCTTCCAGAGACAATACAAACTCACGAAAGTTTCACTCTGAAAGAACACGATGACCACAACCATTTCAGACTTTACAAACGTCCGCGAGAAGCTTGCGAGTTTGGACTACAGCTCGCCTCAAGGGCTTGCGCTACTGCCTGCAAACCTCGAAACGGCTATCTCTCAAGCGGAAGTGCGACAGCTCTCGGAGACGGGGACAGTGCGAACCCTATTCCGCCGAGCAGGTATTCCGCTTGAAGATGTATTCAGCGAGGATCGGAGACCGCCATACATCCAGAATAATGATATTTCCTGGATAGCTCCCACGATATTTGTGGCTGCTGGAGCCCTTTCCGAAAACCCCAATTTGGTTTCTATCGCGTATGGGGTATTAACAAATTACCTAACCGATTTCTTCAAGGGCAAGCAGGGAGTGGACACAATCGTGCAAGCGTCCATAGTTGTGGAAACAACCGCTAAACGCACCTACAAAAAGATTAATTACGAAGGCCCGATAAGTGGTCTCGCAGATATGGCAGCTCTTGCAAGGAGTATCCAAGATGACAACCGAGCATGAGTTCATCGAACGATGCAACTCGACGATTGAGGACGCCGAAGCAGTTGCGTGCATAACTCGCGATATCAGCTTGCAAGAGGAAGCCCTAGAAGCCTTGGAGTCTCTTTCGAGAGTCGTTGCGGAAGAAAAAGCGCGAGCGATCGAAGCCGAAAATGAGCGCTGGGCCAACCTTCTGCTTGGATACGAATGCGCCATCGATGTTGTTAAGTCGGAACTCAGAATGTGGATGCTGCTAAAGAGCAGTCACCCAAACGATGCTTGGGATCAGCTCGTGATCGCCCAAACGGCCGCCCTAGCAGCAGTTAGAGCCGACGCTGGATTTGCCCATGCAGCCTTGATTTACAAAAGGCTTGAAGCCATCGAGCATTTGGTTTTTCCTCCGCAAGTTTTTATTAGCTCGGGCTTTATTGTGGGGAGGCAGGAGTGTTCAATTTGCGGTATGGAGTACGGGGACTGTGACCATCTCAAAGGAGAGCCGTATATGGGACGGTTCTGCCAGATTGTTATGCGCGACCTCACTGCGGATCATGTTGCGATAGTGAAGCACCCACGCGATAAGCGTTGCCGTGTTACACAGTTCTCTGTCCCAGGCGGAAACAGGGATCGTATGACATGGAAAACCACACCAAGCGCGAAGCCAGTGAAGGACGGGCAAATGACTGCATCCGTCCGGTTCGTTTAGGGTATGCCTTCAGAGAACCACTCTTCGCCCAGATTTAAGTGGTTCGATAAGTGCTTGACACCATCTAAATCGCACTGGTACTATTGGAACCATCTCAATCGCACCAAGGGGTTCCAATGTTCGTCCGCGCATACCTTCGCGCCTCCACTCTTGAACAAGATGCCAAACGGGCCAAATCTGACCTGCAGGAGTTCGCAAAGGAGCGCGGCCTGACCATCGCCGCCTACTACCTGGAAAACGAATCAGGGGCCAGCTTGAAGCGCCCAGAACTCTTTAGGCTACTTGAAGAGAGCACTCCAGGTGACATCATGTTGATTGAGCAGGTGGATCGTCTATCGCGCCTGAACGATGCGGATTGGCAGATCCTGAAGGTTCGTATCAGCGAGAAGCGTGTTCGCGTGGTTGCCTTAGACCTCCCCACCTCGTGGCAACTCGCTGCGCCAGGGGACGACACAACCAAGCGGATGCTTGAGGCTCTCAATGGGATGATGCTGGACATGCTGGCCGCGATTGCCCGCAAGGACTACGAGGATCGCCGCAGGCGCACCGCCCAGGGCATTGCCAAGGCTCAAGCCGAGGGGCGCTACAAGGGGCGTCCTGAGGACACTGAACGCAATGCTGCGATTCTGACGATGCTCAAACTGGGAGCTTCGTGGTCAGAGGTGTGCAAAGCAACTGGGGCCTCACGCTCAACCCTTAGCCGCTTGACGAAAGCCCAGGCGGCGGTCTAATCGCCAGAGCAGAGGCTGCCACACGGAGGGAGAGAAGATGCAAGTAACGCCGCTCAGGCTTCATCGCTACACGCCCCTCGCACTGCTGTGGGTGTCGAGCTTGACTGTGGCTGCGCAGGTCAAGCGCACTGAGCCTGACTTCCTGGCTGCGTACTCGGTGCCAATCGCGCTCCTTGTGGTGGCGCTACTGGCATTACTCGTACTCATTGGGTGGGTGTGGTGCCTGGTCAACGCCGCGAAGAACGGGAAATGGGTCTGGTTTGTGTTGATGCTTCTGGTCAACCCACTGTTCATCGTTTACCTGCTCTTTGCCGACAAGCGGCCTCCATCGCCGCCGCCCTCGTCATCCTCAAGGGCAGTCAGAACGGAACCTTACTTGGATCGCTGATTGACACTGAGTGACTCAGGCCGGGGACATGGCAAACACTCCTTGGTACGAAAACGATGTCCGAATCACAAGGGGGTGCCCGAATTGCTGTCAAGCAATTTTATGGACATGCCTGTGGCGGGTGTCCGCAACCGGTCGTTTTAGGACACCTTCTAGACCTTCTGTGACCACCTTCGCAGTAGGTCCTCAATGTCGGGGAGTTGCCCAGCCTCTATGGTTGCTGTTATGGCCGAACGTGCCAAGTCAAAGGTCTTTTCAAACTGCTTGCTGTCCGGTAGATGTCCTGCATGTGCTGCGCCGCCTCGCGCTTCGTAAGATGCCGCGATGTCAGTGAAGGCGCGATCCCTCTTGCTTCCCGGTGGCTGCAACATGGTCGCAAGTGCTCGGCATATCCGTTCAGTTATGCGATGTTGACCGGGACGCATCAAGGCCTCCATAGCCGCCCATGCGATAACAATTCCGGCTCCAGGATTGGTAATAGCTACCGCCCTATCGAGAGTCTGAAAAGCCCGATTGAAAACTGAATCTCTCATCAACATGGCTGCGGGTGCGAGGTGTGCTCGAAGCCACTGCAAATCGGCCTGGCTCACAGCACGCGACTGCGCCGTACGTACAAGTGGTGCACCCAGCTCAAGAGGTATAAGGTTGCAGCGCTCGGGTGCACGTCCTACTACCTCGTATGGCCGGTCAGCAATGACTGGAACAGTGAGGGATAGACCGAGACGAAGCTTTAACAATGCGACTACAAACCAGATTGTGTTCAGGCGATCAAAGGCCAACGGAGCCACTCCAGATAGAAGCTCCACTTCTGCTTCAACAGTTAAGCCGCCCTCTCCTAAAGCCGTCCAAGGGCCAGGGTGGGGCCTTCCTGGCCCAGGTGGTGGCGCAAAAGCCATGATGTACGGTGCGATAACGTGGCAGAAAGTCTGCCTCAAGTTGAGCCCCGGGGCCAATTCAAAAACAGGCACAGGAAGAGTCAGCCCTCCAACGGCTCCATAGAGAGAATCAGACTGAATATCAAACGGGTCCTTCTCCGGCGCAATCCAGGTGCCATTAAGCGCCGCCCGAATCCGCTGCTCCGCCCGCCCTGCTGAAATGGATGAGCTTTCGTCCGGTGGTATAGACATTTGAGAAAGAGGTAGGGGTAAGGGGGGGACTCTTCGGACCATCCGCATCGAGGTGGGTCTCAGAGTTTTGCGCCAAAATATTTCCGAACTAAGCCCCCAGTTTTTCCAAGGACTCCGCCACGCGATTCACCAGGCGACGTCCCTCCTCGGTCAAAAGCACAGCCTTCGTGCGGGCATCTCTGCCATACCCTGAGACCACCAACGGGGCACCACCTGGAGTCTTTGCACTGCCTAGGGATTGAATATGCCGCGAAGCTGATGCCACCGAGGTTCCGGACGCCTTTGCCAACTCCGTGATACCAATCCCAGGCGTGGCAGCTATGCGGAGAAGAGCCAGCGCTTTGGTCAACGGCATATGAGGGTCTGCAGCCTTCAGGTCTTCCATAAGGTGAATCAGATGGGTGACCCTTACGCGATCCTGCTGTTGCATGCTGATGGCCTTTCGTTTCGCAAGTGAAAACATCGCAGCCTACACACGTCCACACTTTTTGGCAAAGAACAGCGGACTTAGGTTGTCACAGCCAACGTTCCTAGTGAAGGGCGAAGCTCACCAGGAGGAGGAAGTTCGCTGCTGTGGCCGGGTCATCGGTAGATTCCGGAAGGCATCCCTGAGGAGGACTAAAGGCATCTGCTGCGAGGAAGACATCGCCATTCTGTAGAACGACTTGGCTCCACCATTCGGCATTTCCTGTTGCAATACATTTGGCAGCTGCCGCGCGAAGCTGTGCGCTGTGCTTCCTGGCTTCCCGCTTGAGGGACTTCTGGAGTTCTCGGGTAGAGAGTGGTGTCATGGTTGCCTTCGTTGTAGCGCTAAAGGAGGCGCGTGCGGCAATCATGCAAGACAACTGGCTGAAGACATATCAGTGATTTCCACCCTAGAAAGCGCCGCCGTACAATCACGATCACGATGAGCCGTGGAGGTGGTCACGCAAACGAGGCTATCTCATCAGCGAGAAATTATCGACAACGGAAGGAAGTGCCACCTGTCGCAGTCCATCTTCATTGACAACAACGTTTGGGATTTTCTTTACAAGAGAAACCTAGATCTGTATGTCGAGCTTCCAGCTCCGGATTTCAGCATCGGATTAACTCGGGAGGCAGAGTTCGAGATACCTCCAATCGCAAACCCGGGTGTTCTTGCCTTCGCTGAAGAGCAAATCATCAAGTGCAATATCGTTGTGGACACATTTTTCGGATTCCACGACCCAACTCTTCCAGACAACGAACAGAGAGTGGGTGGCTTTGGCTCTACACGGTGGATAAGCCGAGAGGAGTCGGAATTCATTGCTGCTCAGAATCAAAAATTGTCACACCGCGTCAGGCGAATGAATGAGAAAACCCGCCTCCATAAGGAAGAAGCGGATGTTGCAATAGCTTCGAGGTCATTCCATTCGATCGTTCTCACGTTGGACTCCAAGGAAGGGCCATTACTCGATGCCCTGCGACAAGGGGGGAAAGTAGTGTTTTTGACTCATTTCGACAGCAGCAAGAAGACACTTCGAAAATTCATAGCTGATGAGTTGACGGCAGCCCGTATGCAACCTAGTCCTTCCAGCCCGCACACTGCCCGTTAGGCTTTCGGTAGCCACGGCCACCTCTCGAATTACAGCGCGAGAGCTTCCGCGAACCTACGGGCGGGGAAAACAATCATCAGTTTGGGGGAGGCTAACCGACTTGTTTACTTCAGTCCAAGCGCGGCGCTGGCAACGGGCGTCATTCCTTGGTACCCTGAAGAGAATTCGGAGGAGGAGAGAAAATGGATAAGAGCCCAGTTCTTTGGGGTGTCATCGGAGCCTTGATTGGGGCGGCCTTGCAGTCATTAGGAGTGGCGGGCCTGACCACTGGGGTAGTGCTTCTGTCGATTGCAGGCCTTTTCGCTATCTATTCAGTTCGTCAGCCTATTGCGGAGGCGCTGTCTTCAACCGTACCTCTTAAAGTAGCGACTAAGCGCTTCTATGAGGCAGCTCGACAGAACAAGTCCTATTGGTCCTCAGCAGCCGACAAGCTATCGGTTGAGAATTCTCCCGCTGGTCGTTTGGCCTACTGCGCCCACGCTTTAAAAAATTCCGAGATAACCTGGTCAGGCGTTCATCTCCCTTCAGCAATTAGAGAGGACCTGCCTTACGACCTGGTAAAGAATTGCAGCTTCGTCACTGATGAATTGGACATACTAGTTAACGGTAGAACCTACAGCTCCATCCGCGTGTCTAAAACTGGTTTACGAGCGATGCTGAAGAAAGTGCGAGACGGCACATCGGACTTATAGGCCTTACAACCATTAATACTCAAAACGCTTATGGGACTATTGCAGGACATCATCACCGAAGCAGTTGCACCTCAAGGGGAGGTACCTCGATTACTCCGCTTATGCCTGTTGCTGGGTTCAAGGCTGAAAAACGAACCGTTAAAAAAATGGGCTTTACAAGAGCTAGAAGGCTATCGGCAAGAAATTGAAGTACCAGAGTATCGAAAGCTCAAGACCCAAAACAAGGGTCATTTCATGGGGAGTTTTACTGGAGTATTTGAGATACCTGTTGGCGTACTACCAGAAGCGCTGCAAGACCATTACGTCACGGTGCAGTTTCGAGACAGCATTGCAGAGGCTGCTGACTTAGCCGCTCGGACAGCCAAAAGTGGCGAACTGAGGATTCCCTGGCCTATTGAATTGACAATGCAATATGCAAGTACTCATGTGAGGGGCTCGCAATGCACATCAGCCTGGATGTCAATATCGGCATCAAACGTTGTCGCCATTGTTGACATCATCAAAACCAAAGTGCTAGCGTTTGCCCTGGAAATCGAAGCAGCAGACCCCAGTGCTGGCGATGTCATAGGCGCTACAACTCCAACGACGATTAAGGAGGAAAAGGTGACGCAGATTTTTAATACCACCATCAATGGTGGAAACGTACAGAATATGGCGCTGGGGAACTCAAAGGTCACTCAGACTGTTCTCGGAAGCATCCGCGTTGGAGACCTGCAATCACTTCTGGATGCAATGAAAACGTTAGGCGTTTCTTCTGGTGATGTTCAGGCACTGGAACTAGCACTTAACGAAGACAAGACCACTGGCTCACATGGCATGGGCACAAAGGTTAAGACTTGGCTAGCGGATTTCGCCATAGCTTGCGGTACAAAGGCTTCGGAGGCGGGAGCAACCGCCCTCGTTGCATTGGTCACCCAATGTCTAACCAACTATTTCCCGGCATAATTGCCCTTGGCTGTGCAACCAGACTGTAGAACCCGCCCTCTTCTCCAGCCTCGTAAGTCGTTGATTTAATTGGATTTTTAAATCACTTTGGCGGCGTCAAGGCTCGTCACCTTATTCAGCAACAGCCTTGGGTATCAACTGACTCAAGCGCCACCGGGGCTAAGCCCTGACTGCAAGCCCCCCTCTCAAACCAGGCATCGCCATACTTGGATCAAGACATGACGGCCCAGTGGCGGCCAGACTAAGCCTGATCCAACTTCTCGGCCACAGCCTTTTTACCCAGCCCGCGCAAGCCCGCAATGGCAGCAAGCGTCCTGGCCCTGGGCTGGGCCTCGCCCTTCTCATACTTGTAGACGGACTGGTCGGACACCCCGATCAGCTGGCCCATTTGTCCGGCCGACAAGCCCAGCTTCCTGCGCAGCGTGGTAAAGCCCTTGGCGCTGAAACGGATCCTGGAAGGAGCCTCGTCCGAGGCCGGCTCCGCGGCTTTCTTGCCNTGGCCTTTGGCCACGCGGGACAGCAGCNTCTCCAACTCGGCAACCCGGCGCTTCAAAGCCGCGATGTCGCTGCGGTATTGCGTTGAAGCCTTCTTCAGCGGCTGGAACTGGGACTTGGCTTCTTTTCTCGAAACACGGGAAATTTCTGACTTGAGTGCGGCAGCAATGTTCATAGGGCGTTGAGAGCAAAAAGAAAGGCAATGGTTGCCTGGTTGAGATCGGATCCTGCCGCGATATTACCGAGAAAAATCAGGCAGCCATAAAACCGGCATCTTTGATTCAAATCGACGGCCAATCCGAATGCGCTGTACCGTTTCACCGCAGCTGCTGCTGCACATGCCGCACCAGGCCCTCGCAGGCATCCTCCACCAGGTCCAACACATGCTCAAAGCCGTCCTTGCCGCCATAGTAGGGATCGGGAACGACCGGGCTGTCATGCTTTAAACAGAACTCCGTGAGCCTGCGCAGCTTGTGCAGATGCCCGGCGGGGCATTCTTCCTGGATCAAGGCCAAGTTGTCCCAGTCCATGGCCAGGATCAGGTCGTGGCGCTCGAAGTCCGCCTCCGAAATCTGCCGCGCCCTGAGGCTGGAGAGGTCATAACCCCGTCTCGAAGCATGGGCCTGCGAGCGCTCGTCGGGAGGGTTGCCGGGATGGTAGTTGTGGGTGCCGGCCGAGTCGACCTGTACCTGTTCGCCAAGGCCGCGCTCCATGACTTTGTGCAGGAAGACGCCATGGGCCGTGGGGCTGCGGCAGATATTGCCCATGCAGACAAAGAGGATGGAATATTGCGTCATCGAGTTAACAACCCGGCTACCGTGCCGCCTCTTCAATCGCCTCGGTGGTCTGCAGCGCATGCTGCGCGATCTGTGCCGAGACCAGTGCCAGCGAAGCGAGCGCGTAAGTGCCGCTGATGATGCCCTTGTAGGCCACTTCGGCCGCGATGGCGCCCTGGCCCAGGCCTTCGGTGGCGGCGATGATGCAGGCCTCCACGCTGTCGAGGCCGGCGTCGCCAAAGAGGTCTTCGCCTTCGTAGCTCACGCGGTACTCAAACTCGTCCTGCATCATGGGTTCGATGTGGAAACGGACAATCATGGCGAGCTCCTTTTCTTGAGATGCTTAAAACCAAAATCCATTACAGGCCGAAATGCGCAATCACACCTTGCCCTGCTGCATGGCCGCTGGCAAAGCAGGCGGTCAGCAGGTAGCCGCCGGTGGGGGCCTCCCAGTCCAGCATCTCGCCGGCGCAGAACACGGGCTGGCCTGGGCCCTTGAGGTTTTGCAGTTGCAACCGCGCATCCATGGCTTCAAACATCACGCCGCCTGCCGTGCTGATGGCTTCGTCGATGGGCCGGGCGGCCGTGACGCGCACCGGCAGGGCCTTGATGCCGGCGGCCAGGCGCACCGGGTCGGCGATGGCGTCCTTGCCCAGCAATTCGTACAGCATGGCGGCCTTGATGCCGTCGAGGTTGAGACGGCTTTTGAGGTGGCTGGACAGCGAACGCGATCCGCGCGGATGGCGCACTTCGGCCAGAACCTGTTCGGCGGATTTATCGGGCAGCAGGTCGAGCATGAAAGTAGCGCTGCCGTGCGCGGCGATCTCGTCGCGCAGCAGGCTGGAGGCGGCATACACCAGGCTGCCTTCAACGCCGGTGGCGGTGGCAACAAACTCGCCCTTGCGGCTGAAGCTGCGGCCGCGTGAATCGGTGAAATGGATGGCGACGGACTTGAAGGGCTGGCCGGCGAAGCGGCTGGCAAAGTGTTCGGTCCAGCCGGTTTGCGGCCGCGGGCTTTTGCCAATCAGTTCCTGCAGAAATTCGCGGCGGGTTTCGCCCGAATCCGTTGCGGCTTCCTGCAGCTGTGCGGGGCTGTCGGGCCGCGCCGCGACGTCAAAGCCGCAGTTGGAAGGCAGCAGCGGCGCAACCGCCACGCCGCGCGCGGCCAGCAGCGGCACCCAGGCGCCGTCGGAGCCCAGGCGCACCCAGCTGCCACCGCCCAGCGCCAGCACCACCGCATCGGCCTCTACCCGCAGCTCGCCGGTGGGTGTGGCGAACTTCAGCGCGCCGTCCTCGGCCCAGCCCAGCCAGCGATGCCGCATGGAAAACTTCACGCCGGCCTGGCGCAGGCACTGCAGCCAGGCGCGCAGCAGGGGCGCGGCCTTCATGTCCTTGGGAAACACGCGGCCCGAGCTGCCAACGAAAGTTTCCACGCCCAGGGCTTCGGCCCAGGCGCGCAACTCCGCCGCACCAAATGCGGCCAGCAGCGGCTGCAACTGCGCGGCGCGCTCGCCATACCGGCCCACAAAGGCCTGCGGCGCTTCGGAGTGCGTGAGGTTGAGCCCCCCAATACCAGCCAGCAAAAACTTGCGCCCCACCGAAGGCATGGCGTCGTAGACCTGCACCGTCACAGCTGCGCCCGCGCCGGCAAGTACTTCTGCGGCCATCAGGCCGGCGGGCCCGCCGCCAATGACGGCAACGCGCAACGCGGTGGGCGAGGTTTCAGAGGAGGATGCACCAGGTATCAAGGGGTTTCCGCATGCAGCGGTCGCAGGTTAAACGGGGAAAAACAAAAAGACCGAAGGCTCGCGAACGGCAAAGCGTCGAGGCAGATGTGGTCCGGCGAAACGGATGACCTGATTATTACAGGGGGTGACGAGCACGGCGAATACTCGCCTGGTGCGGCAGGGTGCGGGGAAACCTCGCGCCCAATTACATGGGCGGCGCAAAGCCATTGCGCCCGACGATCACGCGCAGAGCGGTCGGCTTGCCGCCCCGCTCCTGCGCGGTGATCATCACTTTCGCGCCGGGCACCAGCAAGGCGCTTTCATCGGCCTTGCCGGGTTTGAAGGAGACCACGGGCGCATCGGGCGGCACGATGACGGTTTTTTCGCCGTCCTTGTAGCGCAGCGTGAGCTTCTGACCGCCGGGCACCGTCGAAGGCGCGGCGGCCAGGTCGGCCACGGTGGCGTTGGTCATGGTGCTGTCGGGCCGCAAGTCCCAGGGGCGATGGCCTTCGCCGGTGCCGCGCGCGGCTTCGGGAAACACCACCACTTCCAGCGCCAGCTGGCTGCCGTCGGCCTGGGGCATGGCGGCCGTGCCTATATAGCTGCCGGGCTTGATGTCGGCCAGCGCCAGCGGAAAGACTTCCGAGACATCCATCGCGGCAGGCCGCACCAGCGTGATGACCTCACCGCTGCGTTCCCTGACCGTGAGGCTGGTGGCATCGACTTTTTCGATCGTGGCGCGCAGGCGCACCGTGGGATTGGCGGGCGCGGGGCTTTGCGCCAGCGCCAGCGGCAAGGTGGCCGCCAGGGCCAGGGANGTGACGAAGTGCTTGAACATGGAATGCCTTTCAGNCGGCANGGTGCCGGAAGTGGACGGATATGCGCCGGACAGGCCCGGTGTGATCAATCAACGACGACCACAGTTCCCTGTCCCGTCAGAAAAGCNGCTTTCACGGGGGCGCCTGGGTAGATGCGCTGCACCGCCGCACGGTAGCTTTGCATCTTGGCGACCAGTTCGGGGAGTTCCTGCGGCGCAAAACTGGATTTGTAGTCCAGCACCCACCAGTGGCCTTCGTGGCCGGCATCCTTGCGCTGCACCAGGCGGTCCAGCCGCAGCGCCTGCCCGGCGTAGACCAGGTCGACCTCATTGCCCTGCCAGGCGAGCACATCGGGCCGCCAGGCCCAGGCCCCCTCACCGGCCAGGATGCGCGCGGCCAGCGCCGCNGATTGCGCCGCTTGTGCNGGGCTCAACCGGAACTCGCGCGCCACAGCNGCCACCTGGTCCGGTGAAAGCGCACCGCCCCATTCGAGCAGGCGGTGCATGCCTTTTCCTATGCGGGCCTTCNGGGAATCCTCGTCAAGCCGCTTCACGTCGGGCGGTTCGGGCATCAGCGCTTGGGGCAGCTCGGGCAACTCAGGCAGGTAAAACACGCCGGCATCCTCAGCCTCGGCGTGCTGGCCGGCGGTTTCGTCGGCCGCGGGCGCGGGCAGTTCATCCACCAGGCCCTGCAGGCGCTGCCACCAGCTTTCGGTGGTCACGCGGTGCGGTTCTATCGAGGAGATGACCAGCGTGTGGCGTGCACGCGTGAGCGCCACATACAGCGCATTGAGCTCTTCGCGCTTGCGGGCGGCCTGCTCGGCCGCCAGGGTTTCGGCGGCGCAGGCCGGCGGCCGGCTTTCGCTGACCAGGAAAACAAACTTGCGCGGCTCAGTCGCTTCGCCGGGCCAGTCGACCAGCACGCCCATGCTGTCGGCATTGCGCTCCACAGTGTCGGTGTCCAGCAGCAGCACGGCCTCGGCTTCCAGGCCCTTGGCGCCGTGAATCGTCAGCAGGCGCACCGCTTCGCCGCTGACGGTGGCCGGCGCCTGCGTGCCGCCGGCCTTGAGGGCCCGCACAAAACCATAGGGCGTGGCATAGCGGCCGCCGTCCAGCTCCAGCGACACGCCCAGCAGCGCGCGCAGGTTGGCCAGCACCGCCCCGCGCTGCGCCGTGGGCGCCGCGGCGCCAAAGCGCGCGAGCACGTCGCCGTCGTCATAAATGCCTTGCAGTGCGTCATGGGGCGGCAGGCTGTCGAGCCAGCTTTTCCAGCGCGCCAGCGTTTCGCCCAGGCCCTGCAGCTCGGGCGTGAGCAGTTCTTCTTTTTGCAGCAGCTCGTACCAGGGCGCGCCGTACTCGCGCTGCAGCAAAGCCAGTTGCACCAGGCCCTCGTCGGCCAGGCCAAAGAGCGGCGAGCGCAGCGCGCGCGCCAGCGACAAATCATGCTGCGGCGAGACCAGCACGTCGAGCAGCGCGACCAGATCCTGCACCTCGCAGCAGTCGATCAGTTCGGTTTTCTCGCCCACCTGGGCTGGAATGTGCAGGGCCCGCAGTTCGTCCTGCAGCGGCAGCAGGCCGGCGCGCTTGCGCGAGAGCACCATCACGTCCTGGGGCCGCAGCCCGCCGGCGATCTGTCCGGAGATCCAGGCGGCGGCCTGCCGGGCTTCCCGTGTACGCAGGGTTTCTTCCGGCAGTTCGCGCGGCGTGGTCAGGCTGTCGCGCCATCCGGCGGCCAGCGGCGAGGCTTCTTCCTCGTCCTTGTTGCGCGCAATCGGCGGCAGCCGGCCCACGGCGCCGGCCTGGCCCGAAGCCGTGGTGTGTTCGCGAAAGCCGTCATAACCGTCTGCCTCACGCGCCGTCACCATGGCGGCGTTGACGGTGTCTATGACGGCCTCGGCATTGCGGCGCGTGTGGTCGCAGCTCAGCAGGTCGCCACCCAGGCCGTGCACCACAAAAGCCTGCGCGGCGCGAAAGACCTGCGGCTCTGCGCGGCGAAAGCGGTAAATGCTTTGTTTGGGGTCGCCCACCAGGAATACGCTGGGCGCCGTGCCCGCGCCCGAATAGCCGATGAGCCAGGAATACAGCGCCTGCCACTGCAGCGGGTTGGTGTCCTGGAACTCGTCAATCATCAGGTGGCGTATGCGCGCATCCAGGCGCTCCTGCACCCAGCCTGAAAGGACAGGGTCGGCCAGCATCAGCAACGCGGCGCGCTCAACATCGTTCATGTCGACCCAGCCGCGTTCACGTTTGAGGGCAGTGAACTGCGCGATGAGTACGCGGGTCAGGCGCGCCATGCGCTGCTGGTGCTGCCAGGCGT
>Ga0055534_1000435_pt1 | contig 24764 bp, 19 predicted proteins | sample AraplaCol_mLB_r2_2_FD_54993 | JGI IMG/M metagenome (GOLD analysis project Ga0055534, IMG submission 54993) | Arabidopsis root microbial communities from North Carolina, USA - plate scrape MF_Col_mLB_r2 | ecosystem: Host-associated > Plants > Roots > Endosphere | place: USA: North Carolina... | reverse complement strand
CGGTTTTCACTTTCGTCGCGAGGGTCCGTGCTGACGCCAAAGAAAGAACAGTGCGCATCGTTGAAGATGTCCTGCCGCCGCAGCGCGCAGGCTATGGCGGCCTGGCCCAGGGGGTGCGCGGCGCTGCCGAAAAAGCACAGCACGATATAGCGGCCGGCCGCGGCATGGATGGCGTAGCGCGGATTCGCGAAGGACCTTTGCCGAAACCACGGCGCCGGNTCGCCCGGCAGAAGGTTGAAGTATTTGCCCATCGGGTAGGAGGAATTGCTAGGGGTTTGCGGGTTCCAGCAACTCATTGATGGCGCTCAGGTCCGCCTCGCCCAGCGTGGCGTTCGCGGCTTTGAGGCGCAGGCCCTGCAGCAGGGTCTCGGCGCGCGCCTTGTGCCAGTCGCGCTGGGCGGCAAACAGCTGCTGCTCGGCATTGAGCACGTCCATGTTGATGCGTGTGCCGACGAGGTAACCCACTTTGTTGGCGTCCAGCGAGCTCTTGCTGGAGGTGATGGCCGAAGCCAGTGCCTGGACTTGCGCCGCGCCGTTGGCGACGCCCGCGAAGGCCTGGCGCGCCTGCGTCACAGCCAATCGCCGTGCCGCTTCCAGGTCTTCGGCGGCTTTGCCTTTCAAGGCCACAGCTTCGCGCACGCGCGACTGCACGCCGCCGCCGGCATAGAGCGGGATGGTCAGGCTCATGCCGACCTGGGTGGAGCGNGAGCGCGTGGAAATATCGGCGGGGGAGGTGATGCTGCCCGAGGTGAAATTGCTGCCGTAAGACGCCGTCAGGTCCAGGGTGGGCGAGTGCGCGGCCTGGCTTTTGGCAATCTCGCGATCGGCCACTTCCAGGCTTGCCTGCGCGATGCGGACCTGGATGGACTGTTCGCGCGCGCTGTCCAGCCANGGCTGCAGGCCCGCGGGCTCCATGCGCGGCAAGGCGCCGTCCGTGCGCAGGCCCGCCAGGCGNGCNTNGGACACCCCCAGNATGCGCGTCAGCTCGGCCAGCTTGTTTTGTAGTTCATTGGCCGCCACCACCGCCTGGGCGCGCGACAGGTCCAGCCGCGACTGCGCCTCGTGCACATCGGTCACGGTGCCGGTGCCGCCTTCGAAGGTGCGGCGGGCCAATGCGCGCTGCTGCTCCATGGCACCGATCTGCAGATGGGCCACATGCTCGGCCTCCTGGGCGACCAGGATGTCCAGGTAGGCTTGCGCGGTGCGCAGGATCAATTCCTGCTCGGCCTGGCGGAATTGCGCCTCGGCCAGCAATTCCTGCTGGCCGGCTTGGTCCAGGGCCACCGATGCGGTCGCGCGCCACAGGGGCTGGCTCAGTTGCAGGTTCCAGCTTCGGGTGTGCACGTCTCGCGTTACGGGGGCCAATTCGTCGAAAGAGACATGGCCGGCCTGCCTGCCGGCGGCGCCGACCAGATTGACCGCGGGCAGCAGCGCGGCGCGCGCCTGGGGGACCCGCTCTCGCGCGGCCTGCAATGCGTAAACGGCGCCGCGGTAGACGGGGTCGCGTGCCTGAGCCTGGCGGTAGACCTCGATCAGGTCGGCGGCCGGCACGTTGAAAGAGGCCAGCAGCAACGGCAGGCCGGCTAGCCAGAACCGGCCGCTTGCGGCGCCCAGCGGTTTCTGCTTTTGTCTGTTGGATGCTTCGGGCTTGAAGCGCGCCGGATGCACCGGCCTGGATTCGGGGTCAGGCACCTCGAGCTCCCTGTAGTGGTATTCAGGTTTGAACCATACGGGAGGCCGTAAACGCTTCTCCTGCCAATTGTCCATGGCAGGACATTCGTTGCTGAAAATCTTTTGCGGTGGGACCGAAGCTGCAAGTCCTTNGCCCCGCGAGTCAGGCCGCGAGCTCCGCNTCGTCCTCGAGGTTGTCGCTCAGGAAGCCGCCGCTCTGGTGCGCCCAGAGGCGTGCATAAAGGCCNCCGTTGGCCAGCAGCGTGCGGTGGTCACCTTCCTCGACGATGCGGCCCTGGTCCAGCACGATGAGGCGATCCATGGCGGCGATGGTCGAGAGGCGGTGCGCGATGGCGATCACCGTCTTGCCCTGCATCAGGGCGTTGAGGCTGCCCTGGATGGCGACCTCGACCTCGGAGTCCAGGGCGCTGGTGGCTTCATCCAGCAGAAGGATGGGGGCGTCCTTGAGCATCACGCGCGCGATCGCGATGCGCTGGCGCTGTCCACCGGAGAGCTTCACGCCGCGCTCGCCGACGTGCGCGTCATAGCCCTTGCGGCCATGCGGGTCGCTCAGGTATTCGATAAAGCCCTCGGCCTCAGCGCGCCGGGCGGCGACGCGCATCTGTTCTTCAGTGGCCGTAGGCCGGCTGTAGGTGATGTTGTCGCGCACCGAGCGGTGCAGCAGCGAAGTGTCCTGCGTNACCATGCCGATATGGCCGCGCAGGCTGTCCTGCGTGACGGTGGAGATATCCTGGCCGTCGATCAGGATGCGGCCGGTGTCCAGGTCGTGAAAACGCAGCAGCAGGTTGACCAGCGTGGACTTGCCGGCGCCGGAGCGGCCTATCAGACCTATCTTCTCGCCGGGCCTGACGGTCAGCGTAAGGCCGTCAATCACACGGGGGCCCTTGCCGTAGCTGAAGCCGATGTTCTCAAAGCGCACCTCGCCGCGCGGCACATCGAGCGCGGCGGCATCCGGCTTGTCTTCGATCACGCGCGGGCGCGACAGGGTGTTGATGCCGTCCTGCACGGTGCCCACACTTTCAAAAAGGCTGGTCATTTCCCACATGATCCAGTGCGACATGCCCTGTAGCCGTAGCGCCATGGCGGTGGCGGCGGCTACGGCGCCGGCACCGACCTGGCCCTGGCTCCACAGCCAGAGCGATGTGCCGGCCATGCCCAGGATCAGGCCCATGCTGAGGGCGTGATTGACGATTTCAAAGGCGCTGACCAGCCGCATCTGGCTGTAGCCGGTCTTCATGAACTCCTGCATGGCCGAGCGGGCGAAGGCGGCCTCGCGCTGGGTGTGGGAGAACAGCTTGACGGTGGTGATGTTGGTATAGGCGTCGGTGATGCGGCCCGTCATCAGCGAGCGGGCGTCGGCCTGCTGCTTGCCGATGCGGCCCAGCCGTGGCACGAAGAAAAACAGCGCGGCAATGTAAAGCCCCAGCCAGATCAGGAAGGGCGCGATCAGCTTGGTGTCGAAGGCTGCGGCCAGCACCGTCATGGTGGCCACGTAGACGGCCATGGCTACCAGCACGTCGGCCAGCACGAACAGGGTGTCGCGCACGGCCAGTGCCGTCTGCATGACCTTGGTGGTCAGCCGGCCGGCGAATTCGTCCTGGTAGAAGGCCATGCTCTGGCCCAGCATCAGGCGGTGGAAGTTCCAGCGCAGGCGCATGGGAAAGTTGATGGCGATGGTCTGGTGCTTGACGATGGTCTGCAGCGCCACCACCAGGATGCTGGCGACAACGATGCAGGCCAGCACGGTGAGCGTCCCGCCGTGGGTTGTCCACAGCTGCGCCGGTTCAGCCTTGCCCAGCCAGTCGACGATGCGGCCCAGCATGGCGAACATCAGGGCCTCGAAAGCCGACATGGCGGCCGACAGCAGGGCCAGCGCCAGTATGTAGCCGCGCGCGCCGCGGCTGCAGGCCCAGATGAAGGCGATAAAGCCCTTGGGAGGCAAGGGCGGCTCGCCTTCGGGATAGGGATGCAGCAGTTTTTCGAATCGGCTGAACAACATCGGTGCGGTTTGCGCTTTCTTTCTTCGGTTTGTTCGCTTGTGGGGTACTACTTCACCAACTCCAGCAGGCGGTCCAGGCCGCCTTCGTTGATGGCTACCATGGCCTGCTCGCGCACGCGTGGCTTGGCATGGTAGGCCACCGAGAGGCCGGCCACGCCCATCATGGGCAGGTCATTGGCGCCGTCGCCCATGGCGATGGCCTGCAGCGGGTTGATGCCCAGCTTGCCGCAGGTTTCCAGCAGCATTTTTTTCTTTTCCGCGCCGTCGCAGATGTCGCCCCAGGGCTGGTCCACCATGCGGCCTGTGAGAAAGCCGTCCTCGGCCTCCAGGACGTTGGAGCGCGTGTAGTCGATGCCGAGTTCGTCGCGCACGCGGTCGGTGAAGAAAGTGAATCCCCCGCTGACCAGCAGTACCTTCATACCGGCCTGCTTGCAGGCACGCACCAGCTCGGCCGCACCGGGGTTGAGCCGCAGGCGCTCGCGATAGACCTGCTCCATGCTGGCGACACTCACGCCCTTGAGCAGCGCCACGCGCTGGCGCAGGCTTTCCTTGTAGTCGCTGATCTCGCCGCGCATGGCCGCTTCGGTGATGGCCGCCACCTCGGCCTTGCGGCCGGCTGCATCGGCGATTTCGTCGACGCATTCGATGTTGATGAGCGTGGAGTCCATGTCGAAGGCGATCAGCTTGAAGTCGCTGAGCTTCAAGTCGGGCGTGGCGACGTTGACGACGAGGCCGGGGGAGATTTCGGTGGGAGTCATGCGGGCGTGGTTTCCTTGGTGGGTTGTCCGAGTGAACGCAGGACGTCGCGCACCATCTGGGCACGGTCCTTGGGGTTTTCCAGTTCGCGCTCTATACGCAGCTTGTCGTTGCCGGCCAGCCGGATGTGCCGGTTTTTCTGGATCAGCTGCATGATGGCCATCGAATCGATGGGTGGGTCTTTCTTGAAGGTGATGCTGATCGCGCCGGGCGCGGCATCGACCTTGACCACGCCGTAGGGCCTGGCGATCACGCGCAGGCGGTGCACGTCGATCAGCGTCTGCGCCTGCGGTGGCAGCTTGCCGAAGCGGTCGACGATTTCCTCGAGCAGCGCATCGATCTGGTCGGTGTTCTTGGCCGTGGCCAGTTTTTTGTAGAAGGACAGGCGCAGGTGCACGTCCCCGCAGTAGTCGTTGGGCAGCAGGGCGGGGGCATGCAGATTGATTTCAGTGGTGACGCTCAGCGGCGAGAGCAGGTCGGGCTCGCGCCCGGCCTTGAGCGAGGCCACGGCTTCGCTGAGCATCTCGTTGTAGAGCTGAAAGCCGACTTCGAGCATGTTGCCGCTCTGGTTTTCACCGAGGACCTCGCCGGTGCCGCGGATTTCCAGGTCGTGCATGGCCAGGTAAAAGCCCGAGCCGAGCTCTTCCATCTGCTGGATGGCTTCAAGCCGCTGGCTGGCCTGCTTGGTCAGGCCTTCAATGTCGGGCACCATCAGATAGGCATAGGCCTGGTGGTGGCTGCGGCCCACGCGGCCGCGCAACTGGTGCAGCTGCGCCAGGCCGAAGCGGTCGGCGCGGCTCATCACGATGGTGTTGGCACTGGGCACGTCGATGCCGGTTTCGATGATGGTGGAACACAGCAGCAGGTTGTAGCGCTGGGCGATGAAGTCCTTCATCACGCGTTCCAGCTCGCGCTCGGGCATCTGGCCGTGCGCCACCGCGATGCGGGCTTCGGGCAGTATCTCTTCGAGCTTCTGGCGCCGGTTCTCGATGGTTTCCACCTCGTTGTGCAGGAAGTAGACCTGGCCGCCGCGCTTGAGCTCGCGCAGCACGGCTTCACGGATCACGCCGTTGTTTTCGCTGCGCACAAAGGTCTTGATGGCGAGGCGGCGCTGCGGCGCGGTGGCGATCACGCTGAGGTCGCGCAGGCCTTCGAGTGCCATGCCCAGTGTGCGCGGGATCGGCGTGGCCGTCAGCGTCAGCACGTCGACCTCGGCGCGCATGGCCTTCATGGCCTCCTTGTGGCGCACGCCGAAGCGGTGCTCCTCATCAATGATGAGCAGGCCCAGGCGCTCGAACTTCACGTCCTGGCTCAGCAGCTTGTGCGTGCCGACCACGATGTCGACCGTGCCGTCGGCCANGCCCTTGACGGCGGCGCTGATTTCCTTGCCTGAGCGGAAACGGCTCATNTCGGCAATCTTGACCGGCCACTTGGCGAAGCGGTCCACCAGCGTNTGGTAGTGCTGTTCGGCCAGCAGGGTGGTGGGTGCCAGCAGGGCCACCTGCTTGCCACCGGTGACGGCAATGAACGCGGCGCGCAACGCGACCTCGGTCTTGCCGAAACCCACGTCGCCGCAGACCAGCCTGTCCATGGGCCTGGGGCTGATCATGTCCTGGATCACGGCATGGATGGCGGCGCGCTGGTCGGCGGTTTCCTCAAAGCCGAAGTCGTTGGCAAAGGTTTCGTAGTCGCCGGGGGAGTAGCGGAAGGCATGGCCTTCGCGCGCGGCGCGCCGGGCGTAGATGTTAAGCAGTTCGGCGGCCGAGTCGCGGATCTGCTCGGCAGCCTTGCGCTTGGCCTTTTCCCACTGGCCGCTGCCAAGTTTGTGCAGCGGGGCTTCTTCGGCACTGACGCCGGTATAGCGGCTGATCAGGTGCAGCTGGCTGACGGGCACATAAAGCGTGGCCTTGTCGGCGTACTCAAGGTGCAGGAACTCCTGCAGCAGCGGCGTGCCGTCCGCATTGGTGCCCTGGCCCAGGTCCATGTTGATGAGGCCGCGGTAGCGGCCAATGCCATGCGCGCTGTGGACCACCGGGTCGCCGACGTTGAGTTCGGAAAGGTCCTTGATCAGCGCTTCGACGTCGCTGACCTGTTCCTGTTTTTTGTTGCGGCGGCGCACGGTGGCGCCGGCGGCGAAGAGTTCGGTCTCGGTGATGAAATCGATACCTTCCTCGAGCCAGCTGAAGCCGATGCTGAGGGCCGCGGTGGCGATGCCCAGCTTTTCGTCGCTGGCCTGGAAATCGGCCAGTGAGTCAAAGGCTGGCGGGCTGACGCTGCTGGCGCGCAGGAAGTCCAGCAGGCTCTCGCGCCGGCCTTCGCTTTCGGCCAGCACCAGCACGCGGTGGGCGGTGTTGCGCACATGGCCCTTGAATTTGGCCAGCGGGTCTTCGGCGCCGCGCACCACGGCCATTTCGCCCAGCTTCTGGAACTGCGCGTTATCGGCCACGTCTTCCACCGTGGCGCGTATCGCCAGCTGGGCGTAATCATTGGCGCGGGCATAGAACTGCTCCGCATTCAGGAACAGCGACTCGGGGGGTAACGCCGGGCGGTCGGGTGCGTCGCGCACCAGCCGGTAGCGGTCTTTGGTGTCTTGCCAGAAGCGCTGGAAGGCCGGCTCCAGGTCGCCGTGCAGCACCACGGTGGCGTCTTTGCCCAGGTAGTCGAACACCGTGGCGGTTTCTTCGAAGAACAGCGGCAGGTAGTACTCGATGCCGGCGGTGGCCACACCGTTGCCCATGTCCTTGTAGATGCGGCTCTTGGTCGGGTCGCCGTCGAGCAGCTCGCGCCAGCGGCTGCGGAATTTGGCGCGCGCATCGTCGTCCATCGGAAATTCACGNCCNGGCAGCAGGCGGACTTCGGGCACNGGGTAAAGGCTGCGCTGGCTGTCGGGGTCGAAGGTGCGGATGCTGTCGATCTCGTCGTCGAACAGGTCNACGCGGTAGGGGACGGGGCTGCCCATGGGGAAAAGGTCAATCAACCCGCCACGCACCGCGTATTCGCCGGGGCTGACCACCTGCGTGACGTGGCTGTAGCCGGCCAGCGTGAGCTGGGCCTTCAGGCGCGTTTCATCGAGCTTTTGCTTGACCTTGAAGTGGAATGTGTAGCCGGCCAGGAAGCTGGGCGGCGCCAGGCGGTACAGCGCCGTGGTGGCCGGCACGATCACCACGTCGGCGCCGGTCTCCTTGTCGCGCTGCTGGATGCGCCATAGCGTGGCCAGGCGCTCGCTGATCAGGTCCTGGTGCGGCGAGAAGGTGTCGTAGGGCAGGGTTTCCCAATCGGGAAACANCGCGCAGCGCAGATCGGGCGCGAAGAAGGCGANCTCGTCCATCAGGCGCTGGGCCGTGGTGGCGTCCGAGGTGACGATGGCGGTCAGCTTGCCGGCGGCTTTNTCGCGGGTGCCCAGGCGNGCCAGCAGCAGGGCATCGGCGGAGCCGGCGGGCTGGGGCAGGGTATAGCGTTTGCCGGAGACGAGGGAAGGTAGCTGCATGAATCGGTGCGCGGTAAGGGCTGGCCAGTGGTTCGGTCAATCAGAAATCATTCGGCAAAAGGCAGGCACCCCAAACCATCCGGAGTGGGGTGCCTGCGTGTTCAAGCTCCGATTTTAGAATCTATGATGAAGTTATGACGACAAGTCCCGCCAATACCCGTCCTGATGCCCGTTTTTTTGTGCTGATCCCTTGCGCGGGGCAGGGAAGCCGGGCCGGCACCGCCAAGGCCAAGCAATACCACCTGATTGACGGCAAGCCCATGGTGAGGCATACGGTGCAAGCCTTCAGGGCGCTGGCGGANACCTTTGCGGCTGTCTGGGTGGTGATTTCGCCTTCAGACGACNANTTCCTGGAGGTGTTTCCCGATTTCAACCGCGGCAATGAAGTCCTGCTGGTGGGCGGCGGCGCCACGCGGGCGGCGACGGTGCTCAACGGCCTGAAAGCCATGNTGGAGCAGCAGCCCGGCGGCGCGNCCCTGAGCGACTGGGTGCTGGTGCATGATGCCGCGCGCTGCCTGNTCACGCCCGAACAGATCAAGGCCCTCATCAACGAATGCCGCAATGATGCCGTAGGTGGCCTGCTGGCGCACAAGTTGCCGGACACTCTCAAGACCGAACGCGATGGCCGGGTGGCTGNCACACTTGACCGCAGCGACAAATGGCTGGCGCAAACGCCGCAGATGTTTCGCATCGGGGCCTTGATCGATGCCTTGGAGCAGGCGGGNGATGCNGTCACCGATGAGTCCAGCGCCATGGAGGCGGCGGGCCTTTCACCCCGGCTGGTGAGNGGCAGCGCGCAGAATTTCAAGGTCACCTACCCGGAAGACTTCGCGCTGGCTGAAGCCATCTTTGAGCGGCGCAGAAAATAAGACATGCAACAGAATTTCCATCATCCCTACAAGGCCTCACGATGACCGCCATGAATTTCCGAATCGGTGAAGGCTGGGACACGCATGCCCTGGTGCCCGGCCGCAAGCTCATCATCGGTGGTGTCGACATTCCGCATACCGTGGGCCTGCTCGGCCATTCGGATGCCGATGTACTGCTGCACGCGATCACCGATGCCTTGCTGGGTGCGGCGGCGCTGGGCGATATCGGCTCGCATTTTCCGGACACCGATGCCCGCTTCAAGGGTGCCGATTCATCGGTGCTGCTCACCGAAGTGGGGCGGCTTTTGACTGAGCGTGGCTGGAAGATCGGCAATATCGACAGCACCGTGATCGCGCAGGCGCCCAGGCTCGCGCCACATATCGCCGCGATGCGCGGCAATATCGCCGCGGCTTTGGGGCTGGATGNCGGGCAGGTGAATGTGAAGGCCAAAACGGCCGAGAAGCTGGGCCCGGTCGGCCAGGGCCTGAGCATGGAGGCCCGTGCCGTGGTGCTGTTGCACCGCTGAATCAGCAGGGGGGCGCTTCAGCTGCGGCGCAGCTTGATGTGTGCGGCCAGCCCGCCCGAGCCGGTATTGGCCAGGCCGAACACGCCGCCCATGCGGTGGATGGTTTTCTCGACAATCGCCAAGCCCAGGCCCGCCCCTGTGGCCGCTGTACGGGCGGCGTCTCCGCGGAAGAATGGCCGCGTGAGCTTTGCGAGCGTCTCGGGCGCCACGCCCATGCCATGGTCGCGTACCTTGATCAGCACCCATTGGTCGCGGCTCTTGGCGGCGATGTCGACCAGTGCGATGCCGGTCTCAGGTGTCTTGCCGTAGCGCCTGGCGTTTTCCAGCAGGTTGGCGATCACGCGGGACAGCTCGACCTCGTCGGCCAGCACCGCCATGTCCTCTGGAATGGCCACGGTCACGCGCATGTCTTCGTAATCGGCGACGGCATAGACCGCGGCGTCGATCACCGCATTGAGAGACACCCGTTCCAGCCGCGGCGGCTCAGGCCGGGCGTAGTCGAGGAATTTGTCGATGATGGCGTCCAGCTGGGTGATGTCGGCCGCCATGTGCTCGCGCGCGTCGGGGTCGGTGACGCTCATCTCGGTTTCCAGGCGCAGGCGTGCCAGCGGCGTGCGCAGGTCGTGCGAGATGCCGGCCAGCATGATGACCCGGTCCTGCTCGATTTTGGAGAGCTGCTCGGCCATGCGGTTAAAGCCGATGTTGACTTCCCGGATCTCGCTGGTCGCGACTTTCTCGTCGAGCAGGCTGGCGTCGAAATCACCATCGCGCATGCGGCTGGCCGCAAAGGACAGCTGCTTGAGCGGCCGGTTGATCAATCGGGCAATAAAAGCCGCTCCCGCCAGCGACAGCACCGCCGCGGTGAACAGCCAGATGATCCAGGTGCTGTTGCGGGAGGGGCCGATCTTGGACGGGTCGGTGAGCAGCCAATAAGAATCGCCGTCGATGGTGAAGCCGACCCACAGGCCTTTCTGGCCGTTGACGCTGCTGGCAACCACGGTGCCGNTGCCCAGCCGGGCCCTGAGCTCTTCGGCGGTACGCTCGCCCAGTTCGTCGCTCTCGAACAGATCGAACTTGTCCTTGGGTTCGCGCGGCGTGATGCGTACCCGTTCCTCGTCGGCCAGGGTTTTGATCAGCGAGACGCGGGCGATCGCGTCGGAATAGCGGAGCGCGGCCCGGCTCAGGTTGACCAGGGAGGCCAGTTGCTGCGCGTTCTGGATGGCGCGCGGCTCGGATTCCAGCGCGCGGAAGGTCTGCAACCAGGCCACGATGGAACCGAACAGCAGCAGGGCCAGGAAGAAAAATGTCCGCCAGAACAGGCTGAAACCGCGCCGCGGGCGCATNTCCAGCGGAGCCGGTGCGGTTTCTAGGGGGGCCGGATTGGTGGCGTCCATAAAGGTGGGTACGGGCCGCTAGGGCGGACAATCAATGGACGTTAGCACGACGAACCAGATCGGGGGCAAGCAAGCTGTTGCCGCCTGTTGCGGGCGCGCGTCATGTGGGCCAGTGAGAGCATTTGTTTTTACCAGCATGAGCCGCAGGGCCGGCTTTGCCGGACTGCAGGCGGGCGGCCCCCTCGGGGGCAGCGCATTACACGAAGCCGAAGGCGCAGTGAAAAGCGTGGGGGCTAGTTCGTGCCGTCCGGCACGAACACGTAGCCAATGCCCCACACCGTCTGGATGTAGCGAGGCACCGCCGCATCCACCTCGATCAGCTTGCGCAGGCGGGAAACCTGCACGTCCAGGCTGCGGTCGAAGGGTTCGAACTCGCGGCCGCGAGCCAGCTGCGCCAGCTTTTCGCGCGACAGCGGCTGGCGCGGATGGCGCACCAGGGTCTTGAGCATGGCGAATTCGCCGGTGGTCAGCGGCAGTTCCTCGCCATTTTTGTGCAGGGTTCGCAGGCCCATGTCGAAGGAGAAGGGGCCGAAGGTGATGACCTCCTGGTCGCTGGAGGGGGCACCGGGCACTTCGGCCGTGGGGCGGCGGCGCAGCACGGCGTGGATGCGGGCCAGCAGCTCACGGGGGTTGAAGGGCTTGGCGAGGTAGTCGTCCGCGCCGACTTCCAGGCCGACAATGCGGTCCACGTCCTCGCCCTTGGCGGTCAGCATGATGATGGGCGTGCGNTCGTTGGCGGCNCGCAGGCGGCGGCAGATGGAAAGGCCGTCTTCGCCGGGCATCATCAGGTCCAGGACGATCAGGTCGACGGCATCACGCAGCATGATGCGGTTCAGGGCCTTGCTGTCTTCGGCCAGGATGACTTCGAAACCCTCCTGGGCGAGGTAGCGGCGCAGCAGGTCACGGATGCGGGCATCGTCGTCAAGGATCAGGATTTTGTCGGCACGGGCGTTGGGTTGAGCTTGGGTCATAGTCGTCTGGTAATTTGTAACAGAGCCATTTTGAAGGCTGAAAACACGAGATGTCGCGTTTTTCAGTCGGTCTGACACACTGTTACAAAAGTTGCGGCGATGTGCAACTGTGAGCGCGCCGCCGGCCTTGTTGTGGCAATGCTCCTACAGGAATTGACAAATACACATGCAAAAATGGGTGGCCGCGTCTGCGCATGCTTTGCAGCAGTGCGTTACCCGTCGTAAGCAGAAATTGGCCGGACCCAAACCGGCATCCGGCCATCGCCATTCTGGCTCCCAGATGACTTGAAAAAGCCACAAAAAAGGCGCCAACCCTGGCGGATGTTTATGACTTCTTTTTCTCTTTTTTTCAGCTCACCGCTGAAAACAGCTCCCCGAAAGGTCTTCCCGATGCGAACTCCCACCCTGATTGCGTGCGCCCTGTTGGCCGGTGCGGCGCTGGCTCCCGGCGCCATGGCCCAGCCCATGCACCCGGAAACCCTGCAGAACGTGGCTCAGTTGTCGGCCAGCGGTTCTGTCGAGGTGCAGCAGGACTTGCTGTCGATTTCCCTGAGCACCACGCGCGACGGCACCGACGCCGGCGTCGTGCAGACCCAGCTCAGGCAGGCGCTGGACACCGCGCTGGCGCAGGCCAAGCAGGCGGCCGCCCCAGGCCAGATGGATGTGCGTACCGGCAATTTCAGCCTTTATCCGCGTTACGGCAAGGACGGCAGGATCAACGGCTGGCAGGGCTCCACCGAGCTGGTGCTCGAAGGCAAGGACTTCCCACGCATCACCGGGACGGCAGGCAAGATCCAGACTCTTACCATGAGCAATGTGAGTTTTGCCCTGAGCCGTGAGCAGCGAGCCAAAGTCGAGGGTGAGGCCCAGGCCCAGGCCATNGAGCGCTTCAAGGCCAAGGCCGCTGAAGTGGCACGCAGNTTTGGCTTTGGCGGCTACTCGCTGCGCGAAGTNTCCATCAACGCGAACGACCAGGGCCCCATCCCGCGCCCCCGCATGATGGCGATGTCAGCCAAGGCCGAGATGTCCGATGCCACGGTGCCGGTGGAAGCCGGCAAGAGCACGGTGTTGGTCAACGTGTCGGGCTCTGTACAGATGAAGTGAAGCGCTTGCCGGCCTGTGCGGTGCATAGCAGCGCCGGGGCCGGCTGCGCTGCGCCGGCCTTTTGGCCCGCCTGGCGTGTTTTGAGGCTGCGGCGCGCAACCACCTTTGCACGGATATGGTCGTAGGCCCAGTTAAAGCAGAAGGTGTAGGGCAGGAAGAACAGCACAAGCGCGATATCCAGNACAAAGGCCTCCCAGAGGCCGATNTCCAGCCACCAGGCGGCCAGTGGTACCACCGCGATNATCAGTCCGATTTCAAACAGCACCGCGTGCACCGCACGCGCCATCAGGGTGCGCTCAAAGCCCATTCGCCGTTGGNCCNCGTCAAACAGGGCGTTGAACACCATATTCCAGCTCATCGCCATGAGCGAGACCATCACGGTCAGCAGTCCCATGTGCGCCAGCGAATAACCGAGCAGCCAAGCGCCCAACGGCGCGCAAATGGCAATGGCCAGCACTTCAAACCCGAGGGCGTGGNAAAACCGTTCCTTGACTGATTTCTGGAGACTCATGCCTTAATTTTTATCGATATTTCAAATGCTTTAAAATCAATAGTCATCGTAAAAATCGATATCAACGAGGCATTCCCATGCGCCACTCCCCGGAAGCCNTNACCGCTTTTGCCGAGGCTGCTGCGCTGGGATCGTTTTCGGCAGCTGCACGCAAGCTGGGTAAAAGCCAGTCGACAGTGAGCAGTGCCATCGCGAACCTGGAAATCGATCTGGGTATCACATTGTTTGACCGCGGCAGCCGCAAGCCGGCCTTGACGGAGCAGGGCAGGGTTGTGCTCGGCAAGGTGCAGGACATCCTGGCCGCCAGCGACCGGCTGGACCGCGCTGCCAGCGAGCTGGGAGGCGGCATGGAGCCCAAGCTCAGCGTGGTCTGGTCCGACACTTACCAATCCGACCGGTTTGAGGAAATGCTGCTGGCTTTTGAGCAGCGCTTCCCGGATCTTGAATTTGAAAGCCTGATTGCCGAGCACGGCGACCTGGTGTCACTGGTCCAGACCGGGCGGGCGCACATCGGTGTGGTTGCGGCGCAAAACACCTATCCGCCGGACATTGGCTCTGCCACCATCGCAGAGCAATCTGAAATCACGCTGTTTGTGGCCACNGCCCACCCCTTGGCCGGCATGAAAGACATCACGCCTGAGCAACTGGCCAGCTTCAGGGAATTGCGNCTGGACACTTATATAGCAGGGGAGCAGGGCGCTCAGGGCCTGTGGGAGCATGCCGCGCCGCGCTCGCGCCGGAGCTGGTCGGCACCCAGCTACCTGATGCTGATGGAAATGGCCGTGCTGGGTTTTGGCTGGGCGGCCATCCCACGCTGGATGGTGACGCGCTTTGCCACCGGCAAACTGAGCGAGCTTGACGCNCGCGGCTGGCCGCAGCGGGTGCCAGTCGACGCCGTATGGTCCCGGCAACGCCCCCTGGGCCGTGCCGGCACATGGTTGCTGCAGGAGATGCTTGCACCTGCAGTGTCCGGCACCCCGGGCGGCCTTCCGGGAGGGATGTGAAAAGCCCGCAGCCAGTAACGGCCTGCGGGCTGTGGGCTGTGGGCGGAGGCACGGCAAGCGCCGCCTCGCGGCAAGGATCAGAAGCGGTAGCGCAGGCCCAGGCTGGTGGTGCTGACGCGTTGGTTGCCGGTGCCGACGAATTTCATGTCGTGCTCGTCCCACGCCAGCACGGCTGACATGGCGGGGGTGAAAGCCCATTCGGCGCCCAGGCCGTAGGACAGGCCCCAGCCGCTTTCGGAGCCGGAAGCAATGCCGGATGCCGCTGCGGAAGACACACGGGTGTGACCGTAGGTCGTGCCCACCTTGCCCAGCAGGTTGAAGGAGTTGCTCAGCGGCAGGCGTCCAACCAGGCTCAGGTTGATGCCTTGCGCTTCAGTTTGTCCTCCAGCGCGGTTGGCCTTGCCGAAATCGGTGTAGCCGAGTTCCAGGCCGAAGTTGTTGTTGAAGTAGCTTCCGCCGTAGATGTTGTACGAGGTGTCCTTGTTGTCCGACGGGAAGCCGCCGGCACCGCTGGGCAGCGAGAAGTCGGACTGGCCTACGTTGAGTCCGAAGTAGCGTGAGCCCGGTGCATAAAAGGAATAGTTGCTGCTGGACATTCCCGTACTCGAGGTCGAACTGCTTTGGGCTTGGGCGCCCGTCGCGGCTGCCAGCGCGGCCGCGGCCAGGAGGGTGGNGGAAAAAGTTCGGGTCAATGATGGCATGGTGTTTTTTCCTTCAGTGAATGGATGGGCGGGGTCGCGTACTCGCAAAAAAAGAAAATACGAAACACCGCGCGGTGTTGATGTCCGTCGTGAAATTTACGGTTGGGGATGGGGGNCGGCGTGTGAGTGCATCAGTGCAATCCCTGTAGGACAAACGGAAGTTTGCGCNGGGCCCTGGGGCATTGCCAGGCGCATTTATAGGCGGCCAGGTGCCGGTTTTTGCGGTGCTAAAGTCAGGACATGCCTCTCATCACTCACCTGCCTGGAAGCACACCGCTGGTCCTGGATTCACCGCACAGCGGAACGGTNTATCCGGCGGATTTCCGGCATGCCTGCGAACTCGCCGTGCTACGCAGCGCCGAAGATACCCACGTCGAAAAGCTTTACGACTTTGCCCCCGCCCTTGGAGTGCACTGGGTTGAGGCACACTTTCCGCGCAGCTATCTCGACNCCAATCGCAATACCACCGAGATGGATGTGAGCCTGCTGGACGAGCCCTGGCCCGGCCCGGTGGAGACTGATCCCAGGACCTTGTCCAAGGTGCGCCTGGGCAAAGGCCTCATTTGGCGCACCACGGACGAAGGCGTTGCGATCTATGACCGCAAGCTGGGCGTGGCGGAAATCCAGGCGCGCATAGAGCAGTACTGGAAGCCTTACCACGCGGCCGTGGAGCGTGCGATTGATGCCGCGCACGAGAAGCACGGCTACAGCATCCACATCAATTGCCATTCCATGCCGGCGGTGGCTTCCAGCAGTGCCACGGATTTTCCGGGCGAGGCGCATGCCGACTTCGTGGTGGGGGACCGCGAGGGTACGACGGCAAGCAAGTCCATGTCCAGGCTGGTGTGCGAACACCTGAAGGCGCGCGGCTACAGCGTGGCCTACAACCATCCCTACAAGGGGGTGGAGCTGGTTCGCCGCTACAGCCGGCCTGCCGAACACCGGCACAGCATACAGCTGGAGATCAACCGCAAGCTTTACATGGACGAAAGCACCTTTGCCTTGACGCCGAACGCCGAAGCGCTTAAGGCCAGCCTGCGTTCGCTGGTGGAGGTCCTGCTTAAAACCGACCCGCGCGCGCTGTAAAGCCTGAAGCCCGCAGGTCCTTGACTGCTTTTATTTGCCCAAACCCTGACCGCCATGCTTACCTTTTTCAGCGACAGCCACCACGCCCATGCTCCGCAATATGAATTTTTTCGCGGCGAGCGCGTGCCTTGTTTTGAAACGCCGGCGCGCGCTGAATATGTCAAGGCCCGTCTGAGCGAGCGCGGCCATGTGCTGCAAATACCCGACGCCGACAGCCGCGGGGTGCTGGCCAAGGTGCACAGCGCCCGTTACCTCGCGTTTCTCGAACATGCCTGGCGTGGCTGGGTGCAACTGGAGGCCGGCAACGACCAGCGCCAGCCTTTCCCCTCGGTATGGCCGGTGCGCACATTGCGCAGCGATGTGGAGCCGCTCAACTTCACCGCGCGGCTGGGTTTTTACTCCATGGACAACGGCACACCGCTGTCGGCCGGAACCTGGCAGGCCGCCAAAGCCGGCGCGGATGCCGCTGCAAGCGCCGCGGCCTTGCTCACGGCCGGTGAACGCGCCGTGTTTTGCTGCACTCGCCCGCCAGGCCACCACGCGGGGCCTGACTTCATGGGCGGCTATTGTTTCCTGAACAATGCCGCTGTGGCCGCCCAGACGCTGCGCGACGGCGGCGCGTCGCGCGTGGCGGTTCTTGATGTTGACTACCACCACGGCAACGGCACGCAAAGCATTTTTTACGACCGTGCCGACGTGCTTTTTGTGAGCCTGCACGGCGATCCCCTGACCGAGTACCCGTTCTACCTGGGCCATGCCGATGAGACCGGCAGCGGGCAGGGCGCGGGCTTCAATTTGAACCTGCCGCTGCCGGCGGGCTGCACCGTACCGCGATGGTTCGAGGCGCTGGAAGCAGCTTGCCTGCGCATCGGCACATTCAAGGCGGACGCCCTGGTGGTGTCACTGGGACTGGACACCTTCGCCGAGGATCCGATTTCCAAGTTCGCGCTGCAGCCGGACGACTTCATCCGCTTGGGCGAGCGCCTGGGCAGGCTGGGCCTGCCCACGGTGTTTGTGCTCGAAGGGGGTTATGCGGCAGCCGCGCTGGGCGTCAATGCCGTCAACGTGATTGAAGGGTTTGAAGGCCGTTAATGGACAAGGTCGATTGCGTGGTGATAGGCGCGGGCGTGGTGGGCTTGGCCGTGGCGCGCGCATTGGCGCTGCGGGGCAGGGAAGTCATGGTGCTGGAAGCCGCGGATGCGATAGGCACAGGCACCAGCTCGCGTAACAGCGAGGTGATCCACGCCGGGATTTACTATCCCCAGGGCTCGCTCAAGGCCANGCTGTGCGTGGAAGGCAAGGCGCTGCTGTACGCCTATTGCGCCGAACGNGGCATAGGCCATAGGCGTTGCGGCAAGCTCATTGTGGCCACCAGCGATGCGCAGGTCGCTCAGCTGCGGGGCATCCAGGCCAAGGCGGCCGCCAACGGCGTGAACGACCTGGTTCTGCTGACACGCGAAGAGGCGCGCGCGCTGGAGCCGCAACTCGAATGCGTGGCAGCGCTGCAGTCGCCCAGCACCGGCATCGTCGACAGCCATGGCCTGATGCTGGCGCTGCAGGGCGACCTGGAGAATGCGGGCGGCCTGGTTGCGCTCAACTCGCCGCTGGCAAGGGCGGAATGCGCACAGGGCGCCATCTATCTCACCGCGCAAGACGGCACCGCGCTTGAAGCAACAACGGTCGTCAATGCCGCCGGCCTGCATGCCCAGCAACTGGCCGGGCGCTTTGCCGGCCTGCCCGCGCGGCACGTGCCGCCCAGCTACTACGCCAAGGGCAACTACTTCACGCTGCCGGGGCGTTCACCCTTCAGCCGATTGATCTATCCCGTACCGGAAGCTGCGGGCCTGGGTGTGCACCTGACCGTGGACATGGGCGGCCAGGCCAAGTTCGGCCCCGATGTGCAGTGGGTGGACTCGCCTGACGACCTGGTGGTGGACCGGGCGCGCGGCGAAGCCTTTTATGCCGAGGTGCGCAAGTACTGGCCGGCGCTGGCCGATGGCGCGCTGACGCCGGGCTACGCCGGCATACGTCCCAAGATCCAGGCGCCCCATGAGACGGCACGGGATTTCATGATTGAAGGCCCGCGCGAGCACGGCGTGGCGGGCCTTGTCAATCTCTTTGGTATTGAATCGCCGGGGCTGACGAGCTCGCTGGCGATCGGCGATTACGTGAGCCGCCTGCTGTAACGAGAAAAGCGAGAGCGCTTACTGCGCCGCCCAGCCGCCGTCCATGTTCCAGGCCACGCCACGCACGTTGTTGCCGGCAGGTGAGCAGAAAAATACCGCCAGCGCGCCCAGCTCTTCGGGGGTGGTGAACTGCATGGAGGGTTCTTTTTCGCCCAGCAATTGCTTGGTGGCCGCTTCATTGCTGATGTTGCCCGCGGCCGCCTTGGCATCCACCTGTTTCTGCACCAGGGGTGTGAGCACCCAGCCGGGGCAGATGGCATTGCAGGTCACGCCCGTGGTGGCGTTCTCGAGGGCGGTGACTTTGGTCAGGCCCACGATGCCGTGCTTGGCGGCGACGTAGGCCGATTTCTCCGCCGAACCAACCAGGCCGTGGACCGAGGCCACGTTGATGATGCGGCCCCAGCCCTTGCCGCCGTTGGCCGCCAGCATGGAGGGCAGGGCCAGGCGGGTGGCGTGGAAGGCGCTGCTCAGGTTGATGGCGATCACCGCGTCCCATCTTTCGACGGGGAAATTCTCGACGCGGGCCACGTGCTGGATGCCGGCGTTGTTGACCAGGATGTCGACTTGGCCGAATTGCGCGGCGGCATAGCGCATCATGTCTTCGATGTCGGCAACCTTGCTCATGTCAGCGCCGTGATAAGCAACGCGCGCACCCAGTGCTTCCACCTCGGCCTTGGGGCCGTCCACGTCACCGAAACCGTTGATGACGATGTTGGCGCCCTGCGCCGCCAGCGCCTTGGCGATACCCAGGCCTATCCCGCTGGTCGAGCCGGTGACGAGGGCTGTTTTACCTTTGAGCATATTGTTTCTCCGGATGATTTACGATGGTTGAACTGGGATTCCAGGCCTTGCGGCGCATATGTTGCGCCTGGCTGATTTCTCAAGCAATTATCAAGCCTTTGAATTGAGCTGCTGCCCCATGACCCAACCTACGCTGAACTACGTAAATTGCCCCGACGCCTCAGGCGGCCATCGCATGGCTTACTGGCAATGGGGTCGGCCGGACAGCGCTCACGTGGTGGCGTGCGTGCACGGCCTGTCGCGCCAGGGGCGAGACTTTGACGTGCTGGCGCGGGCGCTGACCGAGCGGGCCGATGTCCGCGTGGTATGCGCCGACATCGTGGGCCGGGGCGAAAGCGACTGGCTCAAGGACCCCATGGGCTACCAGTTGCGAACCTACGCGGGTGACATGCTGGCGATGCTGGGCCAGCTCCACGCGCAGGCACCCGTGGCCTCGCTCGACTGGGTCGGCACCAGCATGGGCGGCCTGATCGGTATCGCGGTATGTGGAACACCCGGCTTGCCTCTGCCTGCGCCGGTGCACCGGCTGGTGCTCAATGATGTGGGGCCGGCCATCCAGTGGCAGGCCATCGTGCGAATCGGCACCTACCTGGGCCAGGCCGGCCACTTCGGTTCGGTGCAGGAAGCGGCCGATGCAATGTGGGCGATTTCCCAAAGCTTCGGCCCGCATACGCCCGAGCAATGGCTGGCCTTGTCGCGTCCGATGCTCAGGCGTGTCTCGGAGGCCGTTGATGCCAAATGGCGCCTGCACTATGACCCGGCCATCGCCGTCCCTTTCAGGCAGGAGACCGAAGAGTCCGCGCGCCAGGGCGAGGCCATGCTCTGGCAGCTCTACGACAATATCAAGGCCGAAACCCTGGTGATACGGGGCCGGCAATCCGACCTGCTGAGCCCGCAGACGGCCCAAGCCATGACGCAACGCGGGCCGCATGCCCGTGTGGTGGAATTTGAAGGCGTGGGACATGCGCCAACGCTGATCGCGCCCGACCAGGTCGCCGCCGTCACGGGCTTTCTGCTGGGATGATGCCCGCAATTGGCCGCAACTCTCTGACTGAATTTGACTGAAGTTTCATGAAAAGCAATGTGGTCGGGCCAGGTGGCCCGACAGCCCCCCAGGGGGCGAATGCCTCCATCGTCACCGCCACGGCCGACAGCCTGCCGGACCAGCCGCATGCGCTAGCCAGGGCGCGCGCCTTTGCCGAGCCCTTGATCGCCAGCGAAACCCATGACACGGGTGAAAACATCCTCGCGCATGCCGATGCGGTGGCGGCCATCCTGAAAGCCATAGGCGGCTCTGAAGCCATGCAGGCGGCCACTTACCTGGTCTATGCCTGCCAGCACCTGACCAAACCGCAGGAAGTCATTACCAAGGCCTTCGGCGCCAATTACGCCGCGCTGGCGATGGAGACCACCAAGCTGGTGCATGTGCAGCGCCAGGCGCGTTCGGCGGATGCGAAGGCGCAATTGCTGGGCGATCCGGCCGCGCAGACCGAAAACGTCCGCAAGATGCTGCTGGCGTTTTCACGCGACCTGCGTGTGGTGATGCTGCGGCTGGCGTCCCGCTTGCAGACCCTGCGCCATTACGCGGCGACGCGGCAGCCCGCGCCGCTGTCGCTGGCCTATGAGTCGTTGCACGTCTTTGCGCCGCTGGCCAACCGCCTGGGTATCTGGCAGATCAAATGGGAAATGGAAGACCTGGCCTTCCGCTTCCTGGAACCCGAGACCTACAAACAGACGGCGCGCTTGCTCGACGAAAAACGCGTGGAGCGTGAAGGCTTTATGGAAGCCCTGCGCGCGCAGCTGGAGCGCGAGCTCAACCAGAACGGCATAGCCGCGCTGGTGCAGGGCCGGCCCAAGCACATCTACAGCATCGTGAAAAAGATGCGCGGCAAGTCACTGGACTTCGAGCAGGTCTTCGACATTCGCGCGCTGCGCGTTATCGCCGCCGATGTAAAGGGCTGCTACGCGGCGCTTGGCTATGTGCATTCGCGCTTCACGCCGGTAGAGGGTGAATTCGACGATTACATCGCCAAGCCCAAGACCAACGGCTACCAGTCGCTGCACACTGTGGTGCGCGACGAGGCGGGCAGGGCGGTGGAAATACAGATACGGACCCAGGCCATGCACGACCATGCCGAGCATGGCGTGGCCGCGCACTGGGCTTACAAGGAAGCCGGGACCAAGGGCTATGGCGGGGTGTCGGCCAGCAGCGAATACGACGCCAAGATCGCCGTGCTGCGGCAACTGCTGGCNTGGGAGCGCGATCTCTCGGGGCCGGCGGCCCAGCGCGCGGCAGGCGACAAGCAGGGCCTGTTCGAGGACCGGATTTATGTGCTGACGCCGGATGCGGCCATCGTGGAGCTGCCGCAGGGCGCGACCGCGGTGGACTTCGCCTACAGCGTGCACACCAGCCTGGGTCACCGCTGCCGCGGTGCGCGCATCGACGGCGCCATGGTGCCGCTGAANACACCGCTGCAAAACGGCCAGACCGTGGAAGTCATCACCGTCAAGGAAGGNGGGCCTTCGCGCGATTGGCTCAACCCGGAGCTGGGCTTTCTGTGCAGCCACCGCGCGAAGTCCAAGGTTCGTGCCTGGTTCAACGCACTGGCGATGGAGCAGACCGTGGCCCGGGGCCGTGAGGCTGTTGAGAAGCTGCTGCAGCGCGAAGGCAAGACCGCGATGAAGCTGGACGACCTGGCGGCGCAGCTTGGCTTCAAGGCGGCGGATGATTTGTTTGAAGTGGTCGGCAAGGACGAGCTTTCGCTGCGCACGATAGAAAACATGCTCAGGCCGCCGGAGCCGGTCATGAGCCAGGACGACTATGTGCTGGCCAAAAAAGCGCGCCCGCCCAACCCGAATGCGAAGAAAGCTGCGGGCGGCGTTCTGGTCGTTGGCATGGGCTCCTTGCTGACGCAACTGGCCAAGTGCTGCAAGCCCGCACCGCCCGATGAGATCCTGGGTTTTGTCACCAAGGGTAAAGGCGTCAGCATCCACCGCAGCGACTGCAGCAACTTCCGCAACATGGCGGCCGGCAGCCCCGACCGTGTGATCGAGGTGCAATGGAATTCTCCCAAGACGCCCGACGGTGCGGTTTACCCCGTGGACGTCGCCGTCGAGGCTGCAGACAGGCAAGGCCTGCTGCGCGATATTTCCGAGGTGTTCGCCAAGGAAAAAATGAACGTGATCGGCGTGCAGACCCAGTCGGTGAAAGACAACCGCGGCGGCACGGCCTGGATGACTTTCACCGTGGAAGTGGCGCAATCCGGGCGTCTCAACCAGGTGCTGGGCATCGTGGCCGAGGTGCCGGGCGTGCGCTCCGCGCGCAGGCGTTGAGCACGGTTCGATTGGAATTGAGCGATCACCGGAGTTCTCCAACCAAGCAGGGGCCGCAGGCGCAGCGGCCCCCTAGGGGGCAGAGAGCTACACGCAGTGAGCGAACGTGGGGGCTTAATTTGCGTGCTATACTGCTAGCTTCGAACAGTCCTTAGGCGCGTAGCTCAGCTGGTTAGAGCACCACCTTGACATGGTGGGGGTCGTTGGTTCGAGTCCAATCGCGCCTACCAATTCCCTTCGATCGGTTCCTGTCCAGGCTTTCGCATTCGATTCGTGATGCGGCCCCATCACACAGGGTAAACCAAGGGGATTGAGTACATCAGAATTCCTAGAATGTATTGAACCCCGGCGCCTCGGCGCTGGCCGTCATTCAGAGGAGAAATCAGTGCCAAAAAGCAAATCCACCGGCCCGGCATCCGGCCCTGCGCCTACACGTGGCGAAGCGGCTGCCGACGGCAATGCCGGCGCCAAAGGCGGCCGGGCTGCCGGCAAGGCTGNGGCGTCCCGCGTGATCAAGAAGTACCCGAACCGGCGGCTCTACGATACCGAGACCTCGACTTACATCACGCTCACCGAAGTGCGGCAACTGGTGATGGACAGCGCTGATTTTGTGGTGCGCGATGCCAAGACCAATGAAGACCTGACGCGCAGCATCCTGCTGCAGATCATTCTTGAGGAAGAAACCGGCGGCGCGCCCATGTTCACTGAGGCGGTGTTGGCCAACATCATCCGTTTTTACGGCAATGCGATGCAGAGTTTCATGGGCGCCTACCTCGAGAAAAACGTCCAGACCTTCATGGACCTGCAGGTCAAGATGGCCGAGCAATCCAAGGGACTGACACCTGAGATGTGGGCACAGTTCATGAATGCGCAGTCACCCATGATGCAGGGAATGATGGGTAACTATGTGGAGCAATCCAAGAACGTTTTTACGCAGATGCAGGAGCAGATGCAAAAGCAGAGCGAGCAGATGCTGCAGGCTTTCGGCCTGAAGAAGTGAGCTGGACGCCGGGCCTTGAGCCCGTGCGTTGACAGGCCATTGAAGGCCATTCGGGTTCACGGCCCGCGCTGCGCCTACCCTGAGACAATAGACCCCATGAGCGACGTTATTTCCCAATCCGCCCCCGTCAATGCCAAGGCCGCGCCTCGCGTCGGTTTCGTCAGCCTGGGTTGCCCCAAGGCCCTGACCGACTCCGAGTTGATCCTGACCCAATTGAGCGCCGAGGGTTACCAGACCTCCAAGACTTTTGAAGGTGCCGACCTCGTCATCGTCAACACCTGTGGTTTCATCGACGACGCGGTCAAGGAAAGCCTGGACACCATAGGCGAGGCGCTGGCCGAAAACGGCCGTGTCATCGTGACCGGTTGCCTGGGCGCCAAGGCTGGCGAAGACGGCGGCAACCTGGTGCGCCAGATGCACCCCAGTGTGCTGGCCGTCACCGGCCCGCATGCCACGCAGGAAGTCATGGACGCGGTGCACCTGAATTTGCCCAAACCGCACGACCCCTTTGTGGACCTGGTCCCCAACGCTTTCGGCATTGCGGGTGTCAAGCTCACCCCTAAGCACTACGCGTACCTGAAGATCAGCGAGGGATGCAACCACCGCTGCACTTTCTGCATCATCCCTTCGATGCGCGGCGACCTGGTGTCGCGGCCCATCGGCGACGTGCTGAATGAAGCGCGAGCCCTGTTCGAGGGCGGTGTCAAGGAACTGCTGGTGATCAGCCAGGACACCTCGGCCTACGGCGTGGACGTGAAATACCGCACCGGCTTCTGGGACGGCAAACCCGTGAAGACGCGCATGCTGGAGCTCGTGCAAATGCTGGGCGAGATTGCCGAGCCTTATGGTGCCTGGGTGCGCTTGCACTATGTCTATCCCTATCCAAGCGTGGATGAAGTGCTTCCGCTGATGGCCACCGGCAAGGTGCTGCCTTATCTGGATGTTCCTCTGCAGCACAGCCATCCGGATGTGCTCAAGCGCATGAAGCGACCGGCCAGCGGTGAGAAAAACCTTGAGCGCATAACGCGCTGGCGCGAGATCTGTCCCGAGATCGTGATCCGCAGCACCTTCATTGCCGGCTTTCCGGGCGAGACCGAGGCCGAGTTCGAGCACCTGCTGGACTTCATGCGTGAAGCCAAAATCGACCGCGCGGGCTGCTTTGCCTACAGCGCGGTGGAGGGCGCCACGGCCAATGGCATTCCCGGCATGCTGCCTATGGAGTTGCGCGAGGAGCGGCGCGCCCGTTTCATGGCCGTGGCTGAGGCGGTTTCCAGCCAGAAGCTGCAGCAGCGCATAGGCGCGACCATGCAGGTGCTGGTGGATTCGGCCCCGGCGCTGGGCCG
>Ga0055534_1000376_pt1 | contig 27951 bp, 24 predicted proteins | sample AraplaCol_mLB_r2_2_FD_54993 | JGI IMG/M metagenome (GOLD analysis project Ga0055534, IMG submission 54993) | Arabidopsis root microbial communities from North Carolina, USA - plate scrape MF_Col_mLB_r2 | ecosystem: Host-associated > Plants > Roots > Endosphere | place: USA: North Carolina... | reverse complement strand
CGTGATGCTGTTCGTCGTCGGCGTGGTCAACCGTTCGCAGCACTGGTACGAATCGCACTGAGATACCCCATGACCGTCACCATCTATCACAATCCCGCCTGCGGCACATCGCGCAACACGCTGGCCATGATCCGCAACGCGGGCATCGAGCCGACCGTTATCGAGTACCTGAGCACGCCGCCCGACCGGCTGACCTTGCAGGCGATGATCCGCGATGCCGGGCTCACCGTGCGCGAAGCCATTCGTGAGAAGGGCACGCCCTATGCCGAGCTTGGTCTCGCCGATCCGGCGCTGGCCGATGGCCGGTTGCTGGACGCGATGCTGGCCCATCCGATCCTGATCAACCGGCCCTTCGTCGTCACCGAGCGGCCTGCGGTTGTGCAGGCCGTCGGAGCTTGTGCTGGACATCCTGCCGGCGCCGCAGCAAGGCGCCTTCACCAAGGAAGACGGCGAGGCCGTCATCGACGCGCAATGGCGGAGGGTCCGATGACCGCGGGTCCGCCCAATATCGTCCCTGCGGTGCTCGGATACGCCCGACCTCTATAAGCTGGAACCGCCGCGCGCCAGCACCCACCCGCCGCGCATCCTGCTGCCCTACGGCTCGCTGCGCGAAACGTCGCCACCCGCATGGCGTGGCTACCCAAACCACCGCCCCAAAGAAAAACCCCGCACGGAGGCGGGGTTTTTCTTTGCAGAGACTGCCTGCAAGGCACGGGGTCAGAACGGTTATGCCCACTAAAAACTGTTGGTAGACCGTTAGATGTGAGTGAGTAAAAGGCTTTGCGGGACATTGGAGCACTGGTTTTGTTGGTATGGCGACAAGTGGACGCCTCAAGTCAGCCCGGAAGAGCTCCCGACCCGCGATTTGTGGGTAGCCAATTGGAGCCACGGAATTGGCTTGCAAGGAGCGACCGAGCACCACTGTTGTCAACCGCCGTTAGTCGCATACCACCGCCGCCTAATGATAGCCACCCTGAGTGCTTGCATGGGGGCGTGGCGCATAGTGATTTTTCGCGACGTGATGAGAGATGGGGCGCGGCGACTGGTGAGCCGCCGCAACGCTGTTCGGTAGCAGGCCTGCGCAACAAGGAAAGCCTTGGACCGCCACGAACGCGCTGCCTATCATCGCCGCTGTGAGCTGCGCTCGCCATGGAGCCGGCACATCGTCTAGGCGCACGTACAAACGGCCTTGGGACTCCCTCACCGGAACTGCCGCAATCAGCTCTTCACGAGTCATGCTGCGATCGTCCTGCGGCTATCTCTTTGCCGAGTGCGATGGAATCCTCCACGCGTAAAGCGCGGGTCCTACGGCGAGACCCGCGCGCCGGCACACACGGAATGAGGCGCCACGGCATCGTTATCGCTTTCTCGACTGCGGCAGCAAGGACGGCATCCGTGATCAGGCCCGCTGGCAACCTGCCGCCATTTGCACGAGTTGCCGCGACCCAGATCTCTATCACGTCGTCGCGGTCATCCGCCACCGCGTTTTGGATGTATTCGACGCGCAGACGCAGGCGCCTTGCATGTCGGCGCCGCGCCCTTCGTAGATTGCGTGCGCACGCCAAATTCATCGCCGGGGCTGTCATCGCGAATTCTCACAATTGGGCGAGCAGTTCACTCTTCCCACTGCCCTCCACCACATTCAGCACGAATTTGCGCTTCAGCTTGGTCATCATACGGCGTTGCTCGGAAACACAGGGCTCCAGGGTGCCATCCGGACTCACGTAGGCATAGTGCACCGCATTATCCTCGCCACTCTCGTAGGCCCACAGTTCACTCACGGGTTGGCATCCGCGCATCGGCACGATAACGTCGACCTTAACTCGATCTAGACTCGGTCGTCGCTGGAGGTCTTCGATCAAGGTGTCAATGGAAGGTACTACCGTCGAAGTAGGGACATCCTCCAACGTATTGCCCCCATCGTGTAGCAGGAACGGCGTGGTATCAAACGTCAGAACTCCCGTCTCCCATGACCCCGCCAGTGTGCCGCTAATCTTGTCCTTAAGGACATCCAACTGCCATTCGTACCTTGTTATCAGCATAGGAAAAATACTTACTATGGGTTCAGCACTGTCTGCCATTGCACAGGTCCCTCACTCCGACGTCGCCGCTTTGCGATAGCGGGCGGTGACATCCGACCAACTTCCGATGCCGTTGACCTGACACCAAACGTCCCACACATACCAGGCTTCGCGGGTTGAGAGCCCCTCCGTCTCATGCAAGACATAGATCCGCCCACTCGCCGTCTCGCAGCGCATGGTCACCGCGTCAAACCGAACAATGGCGCTGCTCACTTGCCCTGCACCGGTATCGAGATCGATACCAACCAGGTGATGTTCACCGGGCGCCGTCTCCACGACGGCCCAACCACCCAATTCGAACCTCGGCTTTCTTGCGGGTGAACCGGTACCCCAAAGCATGTGCAGTTCTCCTTTGCGAAATCGATAGTCGGATTAATGGACGTTCGTGCGTCGCGGCCTCGGCAGACCCTTGACTCGCAGTGCGAGTATTGCCTGCCGTCGTCGGTCACACAATTCGATCCTAGCCCGAGGCACATGCGGTCCGCGATCGCTAGCAACTCCACTCCCGCGCGCACCTCCAATCCCTCTCTAGGATGCGTGAGGACTGCGTGTGTTGCAGCCCACAGCGTGATGCATCGGTGCTACGCCCCCGTTGTGTAACCGGGGCGAATCGTAGCGACTGTTGCACCATCGGTGTTCATACCCCGTCAGCGCCGTAGGGTCTTAGTTGACGCAAGTGGGCGCGCACGGATGAAATCGCGGCAAATGGCCTATTTTTGGCCTTTTTTTTTCGCAGAAAATAGGTATCAAACGCGATTTCTATCCTGCCTTTGCTAACCGAGGCCATCATCTGGGGCAGGCTCGGCGTTTCCTGCCCTAGGCGTGACGTGTTTCGGCAAAAGGTGCAGGAAGTGGAGCCTGCTACCGCTCAGACTCTAATCGGACCTCAAATGTCCCGACCTCTGGTGCCTCTCTCCTGTTCGACACAGTGAAGAGAGATCTACGTCGGACGGGATTGGAACGGGAGTTCGCAATGCTGGAGAGAGCTGGCTTCGTGGGGCTGAGGGCGCGCGAAGTGGATTTCTCCGGTGCACCGGAGGTCGGCATCACGCTTCCCTTGAACCTGGACGATCTGGCAACCCAGTTTGCGGCTCTCATCAAAGCATGGCAATCTGACTTCAACCGGGGCATTGGCTCGAGCGAGCTCTCGGATATTCGGTGTGTGCCATGATATCAAGCGCGAGCGCATATCTTCTATTTGGCAAGCTTGATCCTCCCTCCAAAGAGGGGGGCGCGTTGTCCAATGCTGCCCACTATGGAGTGTTGGGTACCATCACGAAGTTCGAACAATTTGATGGGGGCTTCGCCTCCGTGGTAGAGGTCCTCCAGACGACGTCGCTGCCACCGGCAGGCCGGTACACGACGCGAGGGTATCGACGGACATCGGGGAAAAACAGCTATGGTAAAAAAGGTCGATTTGCCGAACGGCAAGCATTGGGGCAAACAGAAGGATGCACTTGAGCACTTCAAAGCCATGCTTGCACGTTATGGAAATGGAGACAGGATTTCCGACCCTCGTGATCACGACGATCTATGTGCATTGATCCAGGTGTATGACACCAAACGATTATCGGGGGCGGAGGCCAAGGCAGGCCTCGGTATCTCGCATTTCTCGCGCGAATTGAACGAGGGCGAGCAATGGAGATCGCCAGGATTTCATGTACATCGCGTCGACAATAGTTCGATCGATTTTAGCTTCTACGAGGCCGTCAAATCGGCGTCGTATTAACGGCCCGCCTCGCCACCGGGTTAGTTCAGGCTAGGATAGTTAAGCGCGGAGATCAACGCGCAGCAACGGCAGTGAGGGAGACGTGGACGCATCAGTTGATTTGGGATCGGCATTAGAACGCCTGCTCGGAAACAAAGACTGGATGAAGGTCTTTCTTGCCGAGGAGCCGCAGTCGGGGACTTCTTCTCCAGCGTTGCGGCAATTCATGTTGGCCATGCGTGAAGACGAACGCATGCTGGCGGAATTTGCTGCGAAACTGGCAGATCAAATCATCGGCTACTGTCTGCCGAGGAAGCGCGTGTTAAAAGCCATCCGGAACAGCGCCGGCAATCCCAACGACCTGGCTGCCGCAATGGCGGCACTCAGGCGTGATGCGCGCCGCGCTTTTCAGCAATATCGGGAAGAATTTCCAGCGCGCTCGGGCGAAGGCGGCGAACTTCTGGCGTATGCGTTCACCGAGTACTTCCTGCGCGCGCCAATGGCGATCGCGAAGATGCACACAAAAACGAATACGGAGATGCCGGTGTTCGGTGCGGATGGTGTCCATCTTCGCTATGTCCCCGACGCAGGACATCTCGAGGTTCTCTACCTAGAATCGAAGGTGCACGCGGCGATCGGCTCTGGAGCCCGCGACGCAGCCAAATCGATGCGCGACTTGATCGACGGGGCCCAGCGTGGTCACGAACTGCGACTCGCGCTCGATTTCGGGAATTTCGATGATATGGACGAGCAAGCACAGCAAGCGCTGGAGGACTTTCTCGATCCTTATGCGGGCGCGAGGACGGCCGATCGGCGAGATCGGCATGTCTGTCTCGTCGCTTATTCTGAACCGGCGTACAAGAGGACAGCAAGCGGCGCGAAGATGGAGGAAGTGCGGGCCCAGTTCGGCGCGCGCTGTGTCAATCGTACGACCAGCGTCAGGAACGCCTACGCTGAGAAGAACCTGCCAATGGAGAAGATCACGACATATATTGTCGGGTTCCCGAGTGTCGCGGCATTCCGCCGCGAGTTCGAGAGAGCGTTGAGCAATGGCTAATTTCGCGGCAAGACTCGCAAATCGCATTCAGGCGAACCCGGCTTTCTGGGCCGATTTCCAATGGTTGTGCGCGAACGGTGTCGTCTCACTCACCCAGAATCCCGATATCAAGCTGGTTGCCGAGAGTGCTGACGGCGATAGCGACATGCGGCTTGCCAGGCTTGTGGAATCGGCGAGCTGCCTGGCGATGGACGACTCAGTGAGCAGCCACAAGCTTGCCCAGACGATCGCGCTCTATAGCGTCGCATCGACCTGTGTGGCTGGCATCGCAGCCGCATGCGAACATATCTTGGCTCAGTTGGGAAATTTCCCCGCCGCGGAATTCGTAAGGCAGCGCAGTGGGCGGAAGGACGGCGACATGCCAGCACTCATGCATGTTCGTGATTTCGCTCGACGCTACCGCAATACGGTTGCTTTGCCCAGCGGCAGGTTGCCACTGACAGATTTCCAGTTCGATATTTGGGACGACCTCGAATCAGGGCGTTCAACGGCGATTTCGGCACCCACATCGGCCGGAAAGTCGTTTGTAGTTCGGCAATTTATTGTCAAGAAGATCAAATCGTTGGCGTCGGTGCGTGCGGCATACGTTGTGCCAACGAGAGCCCTGATGGCGGAGATCCTCGAGAAGCTATCGGACGCCTTCGGGCATGATGATCCAACCATCCGCGTAACTAGCGTGCCGACGGAGGATGCGGAGAAGCGCCCTCGACAGATTTTCGTGGTGACGCAGGAACGATTGTTGTCTTATCTGGATGAGGGGCTTCCCGCGGAGTTTGACTTCGTGGTTGTCGATGAGGCCCAACAAATGGGGGACGGCTCGCGCGGGATGATTCTTCAGGACTGTCTGGAGCGCATCAACGATGCCAACCCTCATTGTGCGCAGTATTTCATGGCGCCGATGGCCAGCCGGGTCGACAATCTTGCGGCGGCCGTCGGCCACCATGAGGTCGCGACGCATATCACCACCGAGTCACCGGTTGTCTCCACCAAGATCGTTGTTAAGCGCAGCGCCAATTCCGATAACGACCTGACGTTGGAAATGATGCACGATGGCGGCCGCACCACCATCGCACAACTGACGCGCGACTATGGATTTGCGGATCGCAGGACACTGCTCGCCGCCGCGTGTATCGAGCTGGGCTCGTCCGGCGGTTCGCTCATTTATGCCTCCGGCCCGGCGGACGCCGAAGAGTTGGCGCTTCAGATTGCCATTAACCAAGCCGAGCGCAATGATCCCGCGCTGCAGGAACTCGCGGCGTTCATCCAGTCGGAAGTTCATAAGGACTATTCGCTGGTGTTCTGTGTCAAGCGCGGGATCGGATTCCACTATGGCTCGATGCCTACGCTATTGCGACAAGCGCTGGAAGACGCTTTCCGCAACGGTACATTGTCTTTCCTCGCGTGCACAACGACCCTGTTTCAAGGGGTGAATCTTCCTGCCCGCAACGTCTTCATCGATAAGGTAAAGCGAGGCACGCGTGGCACGCTTGACCAAGAGGATATCTGGAACTTCGTTGGAAGAGCGGGCCGGTTGATGCACGATTTTGCCGGCAACGTATTCCTGGTTGAATACGATAGCTGGTCCGAAAAGCTGATGGACGAGGTACCCAGCGTCAGGGTGGAACCCGCGCTGACCAAAATGCTGGACACAGGAAGAGCAGACCTTGAGCGGTTTATCGAAAGCCGAGGCGAGGCGGAGGTGGCGGCCGATGCCCGGCGCGACCTGGAGGCTGCCGCGGGACTTCTGCTTAGCAGACATCGAAAGGGCGCTTATCACACGACATTGTCCAGATGCGCGTCCGACCTGAGCGCCGAAGCTTCGGCACAGCTCGAGCAATCCATCGGCACGGCGCTTGCCAGCTTGAGCATTCCGGCAGCGGTACTGGATAGAAATTGGCAGATCTCGCCATGGCGCCTGCAGCGGTTATTCGATTTCCTTGTGGCGCGCGTGGCAGCGGGGCAATGGCGAGACTACTGTCCCTCGCATCCGATGCAGCCCGAAAGTTATGGGCGATATGAACGGATGTTCATGGTCATTGAGGAGCATCTCAATGGCAAGGCCCAAGACAAATGGGCGCGCTATCTGAACTACCAGGCTGTCGTCTGGATGAAGGGCGAAACCATCGCGTCGCTCGTCGATAATGAACTGCGATACCGCCCTTCAAAACCGTCCAGAAGATCCGGTGGGACTGTTAACTCTAACCAAGCAGTGCGACGCGTCTTCGACCTCGTTGAAAAGACGCTGCGCTTTACCTGCGTCCAGACGACTCGTGCTTACTGTGATTGCCTCAGGGCTGCGCTGCTGGGGGCGGGATTGACAGAAGAAGCGGAAAGGATCTTTCCAGTACCGCTGGCTCTCGAGCTCGGCGCATGCAGTCAAACAATGGTTTCTCTAGTCGAGCTCGGCCTGTCGAGAATTTCTGCGCAGACGCTCAGCAAGTACATGCGTGGTTCCGACCTGTCGCCGTCAGACGCGCGTACCTGGCTCGCACGCGCGCGGAAAGCGACCTTCCGATTTCCAAAGTCGTGCTCGACGAGCTCGTGCGCTTAAGGCTGATCCAGACCCGCTAGGCTATCGGTCCGCCACACCATGGTCGCCAACGATCAGGGTCACGCCCCCAATTGAAGGCAACTTCGACCATAGCATCGTCGACGCCAAGAAAATTACGTCGCTATCCTGTATGTGTAGTGCGAAGGCCGGCTCGGATACCAATTCAACGTCTCATCGCGTACTTACAGATGCCGCAATATCTCCGAACTAGCAGTGTCCGGCTCATCGAGGCCAGCCAGGAAGCCTTACATCTGGCGTTTGTTGGTCTAGGGTTGCCGGTCCGCCAGCAACTCCGCGTCGGTGCTGCTCAGTTCGCTGCGTCGGCCGGGCTTGTCGGTGCAGCAGTTGAACAAGGTCTGTCTGCCATCCTGGTGCAGGTGCTGGGCGAAGATGCATTGATGTCCAGCCGAACCCAGTTCAAGTCTGCGCGTGAAGTACTCCAAGACGTTCGAGCTCTTTTGCTAGCTCCGCCGCCGCGGGCATCGTTCTTGACGTACGGCATTCCAGATGCTCCCGCTCATCGCCAAGAACTCTACAGAGCCACGGAGGGATTCACGCTCATCATCGGCGAACGCGCTGCTGGGCTCCATGCTGGTCATGGTCCGTCGCGTGCCGTCGCCTTGGTTCAAGCGCACAAGGTCCTTGCCTTTTACGACCTACTAGCGCGATCGAGCCGTGTTCGGCCATACCTTGAGCAGCTTCCCCGTCCGCCGGAGACGCGTCTTGATACCAATGTCATAGTCGATGACCTTGCCCGACGCTTCATTGAAGCTGAAACGCTGGGAGAACGGAGCGCCGCGCTGCGGTCCTTGTTCCTGGTACTTCCGGAAGTCCCAGCGATAGCTCCCGAGTGGTTGGACGCATTCGACCGATCGGCAGTGTCACCTACGAACGATGACATTAACTTACTACTTCATACTCTTGAACATGCAGCGCCGGTTCGGTTTCATCGGTTGAATGCTGGCGGCCATGGCTTGCCGGTAGCTGTGCGGCCCGATGATGCGAACGCGCTCCCAATAGCGCCACACCATCTACGTCGCGCGTTTGGCGACGTGCTCGGACAGTTTGACGCATATGTCGGCACAGCGAATGGACGACTAAACGATGGGCATCTGGACGTGCCACCCGAGAGCTTCTTACTCGACTTGTGGATCTTGGGCCAGAATCAACTCGCCCAGGAGCTAAATCGAGAAAGGCTTACGGCCCATGATGCGTGGCCGTTGATAATGACCGCGCTCTCGTCACCTCGTATCAATCGCCCGTTTTGGTTCTTGGTCTCCATGGTGGATGATCTAGGCCAACTTGTCGCTCAGTTGCGTCGAGCATTCGCTGCCGGAGGGGGCGGGCATCTTCGGCAGCAGCAGGTTCCGACATTGGAGGCGATTGAAGCTCTGCGGCACCGGCAAGTGTTGGAGCCGGATAACCCGATCGTGGCAACGGTACGCAATGCCTATGCTCAAGCTAGCGCCCGCCGGGAAGCTATTGCTCCAGCCATCGAACGCAATCGTGGCAATGCGCGAGACGCTGGACCGGAGGCCGAGATTGTTCTGCGTCGTGTGTCAGAGGGTGAATTGGCGGCTGGACAAGCGTTCGAACCGGTTATGAATCTACCCAATCAAGAGGCAAAACGATACTGGATTCGTCTTCTGGCTGAAGCGGCGTCTGATCCAGAGGATCGGGACATGTTGGTTAGGATTCATCGTGACGACGACTTGGTGCCTGCGCAGTCTGCGGCCCGAAAGGCGATGAAGCTCATCGACGCAGTCAGCTACGGACCGCAGGTAGAACTGGAGTGAGAGGCTGGCACTTCGGCTTGCAGCCAAAACAGCTCCGGTATCCTGCAAGGTGCAGGTGTGAAGGAACAAACGCGTTTCGGTTATCCAACGGCCGCTCTGCCATGATGTCGTGCTAGAGCCGGAGCCGCAATGGGTCGTTCTGAGACCCTCGCCCCCCCCAGATCGGCAACGAACCTTACCTCTTTGACGACCCGGATGGCTAGCAGAGCGTGGGGCATGCCCATGAATCGAAAGGCGGCACCGCCATCGACAATTGTCGTCCCGGCTTGTATGGGGGCCAGGCGCCCCAATACCCCGCACCTCACTCAGCAACGCAAAGATAACGCTGCAACGCGACATCCACAGCTACCTTGCGACTTCTGGCTTTGGGCGGACCGAGGACTGCGCCGCGAGCCGCCTCTACGTCCCCTACCAAGATGACCTGGGTCTGAGCGCGCGTGATCGCCGTGTAAAGCAACGTGCGATCCAACAGTCGAGACTTGGTAATAGGAATTATGACGCGCTGCCATTGAGATCCTTGTGCCTTGTGGATCGTTATGGCAAAGCCCAGCTCAATGTCTTCCAGCATGTCCGCGGTAAGCGGGCGTCGAACGTCGTCGTCCCAGTCGACCAATGCCAAGATAGAGGCCGAATCTTCTGTCTCACCTGACTGCGCCACCAACTGCACGATCCGGCCGATTGATCCGTTTTGTAGGCCCTTGTCCCAGAGGTTACGCGTGCAAAGCACGGCGTCGCCGACATGTAGTCCACAATGCTCGGTTTGCTCAAACTCAACGTTCCAACGCGTGATCGCTGGTTGGTGACTGGTGAATCGCTGTTGGCACAGCCGATTGAGAGCCCGAGTTCCTGCGCGCCCGTTGCGCAAAGGGGCCAGCACTTGGGTGTTGGCGGTGTCCAATGCGTACAACTCCACGATCAAATCAGCGATCGACGCCTCCTCACAAGGGATGAAGGCAACCGCAGCAGTATCGTCGTTGGACATGGGACGCCATTGCCCGGCCCGGACCGCTTCTGCCACGGCAGCAATTTCCCCCCCATAGCGCTTCACCGTCTTCAATTCGACCATGGGAATCGAAGGCAACTGCATGACGCAATGCAGGACAAGCCCGGGCCCGACCGGCATAAGTTGGTGAGGATCGCCGACCAACACCAGGCGCACATGGCTCGGCAGCACATGGCAAATGTTGCTCATTGAGACGATATCGACCATGCTCGATTCGTCGATGACGAGGACCGTTGGGCCTTCGAAGGTCGCAACATTTATGGCCTTCAGGAAGCTCGCGATGGTCGCTCCAGGTCGAGCCGTTGCCTCTTGCATGCGTTTGGCGGCTCGGCCGGCAAGGGCGACCTGCAGGATTCTGACACCTGCTTTGTCGTAGAGACGGCACAGCGATCTTAGGACCGTCGTCTTCCCCACACCGGCGCCACCTGTAATGCATACGAACGGAAGCTTCGCCGCCAAATGAATTGCGCTCCGCTGTTCCACGTTGAGCTCAATAGCGTCCTCCAACTCGGCCGCCGCAATGAGCCGGTCAACGCTAAACGGTGACATCAACTGTTGGTCACTGACGACCAGCCGTTCCTGTATGGTCTTGGCAACTTGCCGTTCCATCACAAGCGCGCCGAAAGGCTGGAGGCCGTGCTCTGTGCGTACAACGCTGCCGTTGGCGATACCTTCGGTGACGGCCAAGGCCAGCAAGTCCGTCCATCGCATTCCTTTCGGAGCCTTCCCTAACAATGGCGCCACCTGCCGCATCAACTCCGTCTCGAGCAGCACTGTGTGACCCTTCGCGAAGGTGCGATAGCAGGCCTCCTCCACGGCCCCGCGAAGCCGTCTGGGATCCTCCGCGCTCACGCCGAAACGATTCATCGCCAGACGGTCGACGTCCGACCATCCAGCCGCAAATGAAAGCAAACGGTAGGGGTCCTCTTCAATGCGTTGCTGCGCCTCATCGCCAAAGAACCGTAGTATCTTTCTGCCGATTCGAACGTCGAAGCCCTGTGCTTGCAGCCACTGCAGAGTGCGAGACTTCCCCTGGACGGCCCAACCTTCGACCAAGCGTTTGGCCACGACATCTGTCAGCACATCGCCAAATGCCTTGGCGTCGCCGGCGTCCAACAGGGCATACAGCTCCTCACCGAACCGCTCCCACAATCGACGGGCCTTGACAGACCCAATGCCTTCAAAAGCTGGACTCTCGGCAATGTAGGCAACGATATGTTCGCCCGATGGTCGAGCCAGGCAAGCGCTATCCGCTTCAATCTGCTGTTCGCGTAACTCGAAGCCGTCGACGACAGACCTTCTTTCAGTAACGGGCCCCGTCACTGTCCACCATTGGCCCCGCTCTACCAGTGCGTCGCCAAGCGTCGACGCCGTTGCCTTGACTACAACGTACGTGCCGGCACTCAGAACAGAACCTGAGGCGCTTACAGGTACGCCCGTGAAGATCGCGCCCCCGAAGCCTCGGGGGTTCTGCGATCGGACCGCTGTCACGCGCAAGGTCACATCGTTAGCCACGGTCACCGTGGAAGCCTCCCAGTCTCGGCCAAGGCTTCCTGTAGCACTGTGTAGCGGGCAAGCAATCGCTTGAGCTCGGCATTCTCCGCTCTCAGGCTTGCGTTTTCCTGTTCCAGGCGAGAGAGACGCTCAGCGTCCCTCGCGGAGCGGGCGGAATCACTAGCACGGGATGAAGGTGATGGCGAAACGACGTCGTCTCCACCCGCAAGAGGTGGTAGAACTCCTCGCTCACGGAGGTCTGACTCTAGCTTTTTGAGCGCCTCTCGGATCCGTGGATTCTGCGCAAGCGCCGACTTAGCGAAACCACACTCCGCCGCGATCTCGGTCCGGGACAGAACACCACGGACCACCATATCCCGGAAATCGGCCTCTGTTTTTGACGCCGCCCACGTTGTGAACCGCTGGACGTTCTCCTCTGCGATTTGCTGCCCGCTTGCCATCAACCCTCTCCCTTCGAGCGGTCCCGATTCGGCTTCGGAAGCGGTGCGTTAAGCATGTCCATCGTCACACCTTTGCGTTCAGCGTTCAGCGCCCATGTCACAAACTGCTCCGTGAGGAGCTGGTTCTCCGCCTCAAGTCGCATTACCTTCGCCTTGTAGCGCTCGACCTGTGCCAGCGCAGCACGGAGCCGTTCGTCTCGGGGCTCACCACGCGTTCGCGGCAAGGTACCGCGCAAAGCGTCCTTCTTGAGCGAGAATGCATTGGCAATTTCAGGGTACTCGGCGAAGGTGAACCGGGAGTATCGGGAACCTGTGGATTCCTTTACCGCATCCAGCAAAAGTTCCCACGTGAGTTTTCCCTTCCACCCGTCCAGAGTATCGAGAACTACGGCAATACGCTCAGCGGTTAAGTTCTGCGCCCGGTGCTTTTTCATGCAATAGCCTTTTGCCGTGTGGTCTGAACAAACATGACCGGACGAACGTTGTCGTCTGTGATTAGGGGCGCGCTACTCACATCCAGACGAATTCGGGTCCCAGCGGGTACTGCTGGATCTTCAAGAATCGACAGTAGAGAATTGGCCCGATCCAACGTAAGTTGCTGGTGCGCGACCCAAGCGTCGGCGCCATACTCTTCATCGCTCAGGGCTTCCCGGGCGACTCTCAGTAGATCCTCAGTTTCGAACTTAAGGGTGCGGAGATTCTCTTCCTTCTGCGCTTCGCCTTTTATGCACTCTTGCTCTTCGCAGTTGAGGCAGTCGCGATGCACATGGCATGGCTCGCTCGCGAAGTCGTGCTCACACCAGCCGTATTCCGTCGTATGTGCGGCAGCCAGCCCTAGGCTTTTGAACTCGCTGCGTGTGACCAGTCTCCGCCCCGCGCCGAACACCGGTTCCAATTCTGATGTGAATCCGTTCTTCAAGGCCTGACTGATAGGTGCCTGCACCTCATCCGAGGTCATATGGTCGTAGGCCCGGTTCTGCTTCACGTCTTTACGACCAGAGAAAATGGCGATTTCGGTACTGCTCAAGCCACCGGTCTGTGCCAACATGTTCAGGTAGTGGCGCAAGCTATGGCTGTTGAGTTCGATGGGTGAGCTGTCATCCTCGGTGTAATTGAACCGCTCGAAGATGGAAAGGCGCCCCTCAACGCCGCCGTAGTGCTGCGTGATAACGGTGTAAGAGACGCAGCTAAACATGCACAGATACGTTGCCCTCGTCGAATGCAATTCGTTCGTGCGCATGATGGCCATTGCCTCATGGCACGGTAACTCAGGGTCACCCGGGACATATGGGAACGTTTCGGGAAGCATCGCAAGGACAGCGCGCTCGACGTCCTCAAAAAGGAAGCCGATGCGGCGCCCCTCGAGCGACTGTTTCGGCAGCTCGTTTGTCGTTGTTGCCCAATAGTTGGCCTGGTCGCTAGCCTTTCCATCACCCCAAAGGATGATGCCGATTTCCCCCAACGTGAGGATCTTCTTGTCACGAAGATGCGCCGCTCCCTCATGTAGATACAGTTTCGTAGGGTTCGCCGTGTACCACGCCGCTAACTCCTGCGCCGGCGTCGTCACCCTTATGAGGTTTGCGATCGCCCGACGTGCGACGGGGACCATTTCCGTGGGGAGCCACTTCGTTGTGTTCTCCGCCCCCTTTGACCCTGACCACCGTAGCCCCAACTTGCCACGAAATTCGCCATCTCCCTCGACGAGGCAGTTGCGCCAAAGCCGAAGTACTTCATTGATGCGTTCCGGCGCACAGAGCATCAGACCCGTGACGCTCGACACCAGGACATCCGGCGGTTCGATGGCATCAATGAAGATGGCTCCAAGCGCACGAAGCGTTGCGCCGAAGGGCAGCTTCTCCTGGCGCGCTTCCAACGCCTCCTTTGAAATGCGCGATCCTCCTTCTTGTGGCTTCTTGACGCCATGCGCCCATCGTTGGCGAAGACGAATGAACCCCTTCGACCGCATAAACTCGGCGATGTATTCGAGTTGACCGGCGGTCCGGTAGGCTACAGCGGGCGACACCTTCTGCCTGGCAAGTTCAACCGCGCTGTCTAGCACCATTTCATCGACAGCCGTCGGGCGCGAACCTTTGCTTGATTCGCGCAACGCAGCTTCGAGGCATCGAAGCGCAGCAATGCGCTGAGCTTGGGAGGCTACCGGTCGCTTATCATGCAGATAGACAAGGGCCGCTTTCGCAAAGTCCAGGAACGGCAAAGGCAGCGCCGACTCGCGCTTATTTTCGCGGGACGCCTCCAAGGTGCTGAAGATAACGCGGTTCACCTTGTTTTGTCCCTTCAGATAGCCGATCTCCCAGACGTTCTTTTCGAACTGATCTTTGGCGTTCAGCACCTCGGAGCCCTTGCAAAGGGCCACGAATGCCTCAAGATTGGCCAAGGGCTCCAGCTCGGCCCGAGGCGTGAAGCTGAGGACTGGTGCGCTCACGTTGCAGCCTCCGCGTTCTGTCCCATCCGCTGTTGCCAAATCTGGTCGCAAAGTGCGATCACTTCCTTGACCGCTCGGATAGGTTCATCATTCACGGCGGCCATCCTTTCGTCCGCCGCCCATCGCTCCCGTTCCGACTGCAGGCGCTCAAGTACTTTCTCATGGGGGGCGTCGAGCCACGGCTCGAATCGAAAGCACGCATAGCAGGCCACTGGCTTGTTAAAGGCACAGCTTTTTCCTTTGCCAGCGCAGCTACCCACGGGGTCTTTGGACACCCGAAAATCAATGATTCGGCTTCCGGGCGCACCCTGATGCGTGGAGTGTTGCTCGTCGAGTACTACCTTGCCCTTGAACGCCTGGGCGAGCGGTGCCAGCAGCTCCCCCATAGTTATGTCGATATTCTCAACAATCTTCGGTGAGGCGGCGACGTACACTTCGACCTGCTGCAGGTCTACGTGGCCAAGGCGATTTGCGATGATCACCTGGCTCGCACCTTCCTCCGCCAGCCGAGTACCAAAGGTGTAGCGAAATCTCTTCGGCGTCAGTGGCGTGGGAGCGAAGTCGAGCCGGGAAGTTGGCGGCGCGATATCCTTCAAGAGGACATTGAAGCACCGCGAAAGGTTGGGCGGAGTGCAGTGCCCGTAGAACATGTCGTTGCTGCCACGAAGCTGTTTTCGCGGTCCTTTCGGCATGACCAAGTCTTCGGGGAAGAAGGCCGAATTGTCATCGTAGCCCTCGGCCAGCAAGCCATCCTTGTATTCGAGAATGAGCCGCCCCGTTTGCCGGCTGATTTCGAAAGAGAGGAAACTAGTACGCGCATGTTTCTGGCCCGTTTTGGCCTGGGGAAGATTGAGCACCAGGGTACTGCTGTCAAAGTCGCATAGCTTCAGCGCGGCGAATTGAGAGATGCGCCCCCCGCACGCCAAGAGCAAACGAGTAAGCAAAAGCGTCCACAACGGTAAGTCTCCGCGTCCATACGCGGCGTTCACCGCAGAGTACAGTGCGGTGTATTCCTCCTCGCTCAGAGGGCCTTCGACCGGATTGCGCGTCCTGACTGCCTCGCCTTTCTTATTCCCCGGCTTCTTTCGCTCCAACAAGTAGGTAGCGCATTCTTGATCGACGCCGGGCAAACCAAGTGCAACCCACTTCTGTAGCAGGCCGTTGAGCGTCCCCACTCGCCAGCTTTCGTGGGTATCCAGCGTGGCCACATAGTTGGAGATATGCTGAGCGCCAAGCGACACAGGACAAATCAATATGGATTCTAGAAAATGGTAGAACGCCGCCTGTAAGTTGACGACGTGAGAAGATGAATGCCCCTTCACAAACGGAATGAGAGCCTGCTTGAGGGAGAGAACGAACACTTCGAATCCACGGCTGTACCGACTGAAATCGATGCGTGCGATGAACGGGCCGTCAGCCCACTCCCAAAGATCTTTCCTTGGGTCGAAGCTGCTTTTGCTTCGCGTGAATACGCGCTCGGGCAACGGAATTACAACAGCGGTGGACGAGCGGACTTCAGCGGTCTGTGTCATCTTTTTGTTCAAGTTGTTCTTGGAGTCTCAGAGAAATCTCACGCCCTTTTCGGCTAGTGTGACGGCGGGTATAGGTAGCAGCGGACTTCGAGTTGTCGGCCCACCCTTGTTGTTCGTTCCGGGCCTTCTCTTCGGCAGTCTCCGCAAGCCCCATCAATTCAGCCTGCTCGGAGAAGCGTTCGTTCCAGGTGTGACGCATTACATGACTGGTCAGAGTGACAGGCAGGCCTGGACAAGCCTGGCGGAGATCCATGAACAACTTGTCAATGCTTTTCGGAGACAAGGGGAAACCTTCATCCCCGACGAAGAGCTGTGGATACTTGCGTGCAGCCTTGATCTCCCTTCTGTCGTTTTTGATGTAGCTCCAAACGGCCCGCATGATGGCCGGCCGCAGTTCTAGCTCTCTGTCGTTCGTCTTGGTGTTAGGCTGAACGCGACGGGGATCTTCCTTGGCATCCGCCCGGCGAATGATGCGCAGCTTAGGCGAGCGTTGATCAAGGTCTCCAATCTGCAAGCCGAGCAGTTCGCTCCGACGCATGCCGGTCGCCAGCAAAAGCACAACGATCAGCCAGTTCCGCCGACGGACGAAGGGAGCCTTCCACGGGTTGCCTGGAGAGTCGGGATCAATCACTCTGAGGAGCCGGTCCTGGTCCTCCTTTGAAAGCCCTTCTCTGGCACCAAGCTTCGCTCGTTTGGGAACTCGGGGCACCTGAGCACGAAACGCTTTGAGCGCGTCGACACTTTCACGCACGAGCTTGTCTCGCGAGGCCAGAGCCAACGATGCGCTCACATAATTGACCAGGAACTCAAGATAGTCGGCCATGTACCGGAGTCGTGAGGCCTGGGTCCCTACTTCGACCGCCTTACGCTCCTCCACAGCCGCTTTGCGGCGCATGCGGATTCGCTTGATGTCAACGACGTCCGCGCCGCGCGGCTCGTCCGCGTCGTCATCCGAGAGGTCGTCCGCCCAATACTGAGCAGCATCGGCCAACCGGTTGAGCTCGGGAATTGTCAAGAATTGCCCCTCCCGCAACCGCTGCAGCAGGTCAATGCCCGCCGCGGTCAACTCGCCATACAGCAACCCCAAGACCCGACAGACGCCATGAATCGTATTGGCGGCTCGGCCGCGTTTGCGGTATCTCGAGAGGTACAGGGTTACTTCGTGGACAGGCAGAGCACCTGGCCTGCTAAGAACGGAGTGGCGCTCTCCGTTCCGGAACATGACCCGCTTCGCAACGAACCTCGTCATTTACCCACCATTTGTGTCAAGTAGTAGCTGAGCCGTACCGCTACTGGACCACAAAATTTTTCGTGGGTAAAGAAAAAAGCCCGCAGACTCTGGGTCTACGGGCTTTTATCAACAAAAAAACAACTAAGTAGGTTTTAGAACGGAATATCGTCGTCCATGTCCTCGAAGCCGTTCGACGGGGCTTGCTGCTGACGGCGCTGGCCGCCCTGCTGGCCGCCACCGCCAGCTTGGCCGCCCTGACCGCGGCCGCCACCGTAGCCACCGCCGCCGCCTTGCGATTCGCGGCTGTAGCCACCGCCACCGCCGGCACCACCGCCGTAGCCGCCTTCGTCGCCGCCGCCGCCGCCCTGGCGGGCGCCCAGCATCTGCATCTGGTCAGCCACGATTTCGGTGCTGTACTTGTCCTGGCCGGACTGGTCCTGCCACTTGCGGGTGCGGATGCGACCTTCGATATAGACGGACGAACCCTTGCGCAGGTATTGACCGGCGATCTCGGCCAGCTTGCCGAAGAAGGCGATGCGGTGCCATTCGGTCGCTTCCTTGAACTCGCCACTCTGCTTGTCCTTGTAGCGGTCGGTCGTCGCGAGCCGGATGTTAGTCACGGCGTCGCCGCTGGGCATGTAGCGGGTTTCGGGGTCGGCGCCCAGATTGCCGACGAGGATGACTTTGTTGACCGATGCCATATAAGAGTTCTCCAAGGACCGCGCCCTTTCAGCGCGGCGTTAAACGTAGTGCGAGATTCGCAAGAAATAACCGGGCCCGCGACCGTCACCCGGCACAGGCCCATGACCGGACGACCGTAAACGACATCACGCGCCGTTCGGAACACTCCGTCGGGCGCGTGTCGAATGCTACCGCCGATGTCAGGAAAAAGCGTGTCGGGCTTTTGCGGATAGGTGAAAAAGTGTGTCTAAGCCGCCACTGCCGGGGCGCCTTCCTTGCTGCGAGCCGGCGGCGCCCTCATGCTCCAGGCGATTATAAGCCAGAGCAGCAGCACCGCCGCACAGGCCACGAACACCGCCGGACGGCCCTGGTGCTTGAGCAGCCAGCCGCCCGCGACACCGCCCAGGGCAAGGCCTAGCGACTGCGTCGTGTTGTAAACGCCGAGCGCGGCGCCGCGGCTGGCGGCCGCGTAGCGCGACACCAGCGACGGCTGCATGGCCTCCAGCACGTTGAACGCCACGAAGAACAGCAGCAGCACGCCGACGATCGGCCACAAGCCGTGCACGGTGGCGAACATCAGCTGCACGGCGGTCATCAGCGCGACCGACGCCAGCAGCACCGGCCGCACCTTGCCGTAGCGTTCGGCGGCCATCATCGGCGCCAGCATCAGCAGGAACGACACCAGCACCACGGGCAGATAGACCTTCCAGTGCTGGTCCAGCGGCATGCCGGCGTCGCTAAGCATCGTCGGCACCACCATGAACATCGCCACCTGGCTGGCATGCAGCGCCAGCACGCCCACGTTCAGGCGGATCAGGTCGGCATTGAGCAGCACCTTGCGGAATGGCATCTGCACCGGATGGGGCGGCGGTGGGTTCGGCACCACGAACAGGGTCACGCCGATGGCCAGGACACCCAGCACGCCCATCAGCCCGAAGATGCCCGACATGCCGATGCTGTGCAGCAGCGGCGAGGCAATCACCAGAGACAGCGCAAACGTCAGTCCAATGCTGCCGCCGACCATCGCCATGGCTTTTGTACGATGCCGTTCGCGTGTCAGGTCGGCGATGCAGGCCGTAATGGCCGCCGAGATCGCGCCCATGCCCTGCAACGCGCGGCCGACCGTGATGCCGGTCAGCGTATCGGAAAAGGCAGCGACCAGCGCACCGGCCACGAACAGCAGCAGGCCGGCAACCATGACCGGCTTGCGGCCCACGCGGTCGGACAGCCAGCCCAGCGGGATATGCAGGAAGGCCTGCATCAGGCCGTAGATGCCCATCGCCACGCCCACGCGCTGTGCGTCGTGCCCGTCGGGCAGCGAACGCGCGTATTCGGCGAAGACGGGCAGGATCAGGAACAGGCCCAGCATGCGCAGGGCAAAGATGCTGGCCAGCGACAGGCTGGCGTGCAGCTCGCCGCGGGTCATGCGGTCGCGCACGGGTTCGGCGCGGGTGGGCTCGTTGGAAAGGCTGGGTGAGGAAGGGGGGATCGACGGCATTGCGGTCGTAGGTGGAATTCTGGCTCGGTCGCTGGCTCGGTCAGCCTGGCTGCTTCGACACGCGCTGGCGCCCGGAAGTTGCCCGGACGTTGCCTTGTCTGGCATCGCAGACATCCACGCAACAGACGCGGCCGCGATGCCTGCGGCCCCGCCGGCACGTCGCCGTCTTCAGTCCGTTTGGCGCCGGGTAACCCCGGAAACCGAAGTTCGGTATATTAGCAGGTTTGCTTCTCGCGCTTGTTCCATCACGTCCGGCTTTGGACCGGCGTGAAATGTGCGCGAAGCGGCAGGCTGGCGCCCTTTTCCGGGGCGCCCCAGGCGTCTGGCCAGGCACATCGAATTTCCGCGGGACCGACCTGCTCGCAGGCCGCCCACCGGGCGAACGAACGGTATATGGAAGAAATCAAGATCCGTGGGGCGCGTACCCACAACCTGAAGAACATCAACCTGGACCTGCCGCGCAACAAGCTCGTGGTGATCACGGGCCTGTCCGGCTCCGGCAAGTCCTCGCTGGCGTTCGATACCCTCTACGCCGAGGGCCAGCGCCGGTACGTGGAATCGCTGTCCGCCTACGCCCGCCAGTTCCTGCAACTGATGGAAAAGCCAGATGTCGACCTGATCGAAGGGCTGTCGCCCGCCATTTCGATCGAACAGAAGGCCACCAGCCACAACCCGCGCTCCACGGTCGGCACGGTCACCGAGATCCACGACTACCTGCGCCTGCTCTACGCCCGCGCCGGCACGCCCTACTGCCCCGACCACAACATCGCGCTGCAGGCCCAGAGCGTGTCGCAGATGGTGGATGCCGCACTGGCGCTGCCCGAAGACACCAGGCTGATGATCCTGGCGCCCGTGGTGTCCGACCGCAAGGGCGAGCATTCCGACCTGTTCGATTCGATGCAGGCGCAGGGCTTCGTGCGCTTCCGCATCCGCTCGGGCGGCGGCACGGCGCACGAGGCCGAGGCGAAGGTCTATGAAGTGGACAGCCTGCCGAAGCTCAAGAAGACCGAAAAGCACTCGATCGACGTGGTGGTGGACCGCGTGAAGGTGCGCGCCGACATCAAGCAGCGCCTCGCCGAATCGTTCGAGACCGCCCTGCGGCTGGCCGACGGCCGCGCGCTCGCGCTGGAAATGGATACCGGCCGCGAGCACATGTTCAGCTCGCGCTTTGCCTGCCCGATCTGCTCGTATTCGCTGCAGGAACTGGAACCGCGCCTGTTCTCGTTCAACAACCCGATGGGCGCCTGCCCGAGCTGCGACGGCCTGGGCCAGATCACGTTCTTCGACCCGAAGCGCGTGGTGGCCTTTCCCAACCTGTCGCTGGCCTCGGGCGCCATCAAGGGCTGGGACCGCCGCAACCAGTTCTACTTCCAGATGCTGCAGAGCCTGGCGGCGTTTTACGACTTCGACACCGAGACGGCATTCGAGGACCTGCCCGCCGAAGTGCAGCAGGTGGTGCTGCACGGCTCGGGCGAGCAGGAAATCCCGTTTACGTACATCAACGAGCGCGGCCGCACCACGGTGCGCTCGCATGCGTTCGAGGGGATCATTCCGAACCTGGAACGCCGCTATCGCGAGACCGATTCGGTGGCGGTGCGCGAGGAACTGGCCAAGTACCAGAACAACCAGGCCTGCCCGGCCTGCCACGGCACGCGCCTGCGTACCGAGGCCCGCCACGTGAAGATCGGCGAGGACGACCAGGCGCGCGCGATCTACGAGATCAACGGCCTGCCGCTGCGCGACGCGCTCACGTGGTTCCTGACGCTGAACCTGCACGGCGCCAAGCGCGAGATCGCCGACAAGATCGTCAAGGAGATCTCGGCGCGGCTGAACTTCCTGAACAACGTGGGGCTCGACTACCTGTCGCTGGAGCGCAGCGCCGACACGCTGTCGGGCGGCGAGGCCCAGCGCATCCGCCTGGCCTCGCAGATCGGCTCGGGCCTGACCGGCGTGATGTACGTGCTGGACGAGCCGTCGATCGGCCTGCACCAGCGCGACAACGACCGCCTGATCGGCACGCTCAAGCACCTGCGCGACATCGGCAATTCCGTGCTGGTGGTGGAGCACGACGAGGACATGATCCGGGCCTGCGACTACGTGGTCGACATCGGCCCCGGCGCCGGCGTGCATGGCGGGATGATCGTGGCCGAAGGCACGCCCGCGCAGATCGAGCAGTCGCCGGCGTCGCTGACTGGCCAGTACCTGTCGGGCCAGCGCAGCATCGAGGTGCCGAAGAAGCGCGCCGCGCCCGACCCGGAGCGGCTGCTGCGCATCGTCAATGCCACGGGCAACAACCTGCGCAACGTGTCGGCCGAGATCCCGGTGGGCCTGCTGACGTGCATCACCGGCGTGTCGGGCTCGGGCAAGTCCACGCTGATCAACGACACGCTCTACAACGCCGTGGCGCGCCACCTGTATGGCTCGACGGCCGAACCGGCGCCGCACGACCAGATCGAGGGGCTGGAAAACTTCGACAAGGTCATCAACGTCGACCAGAGCCCGATTGGCCGCACGCCGCGCTCGAACCCGGCCACCTACACGGGCCTGTTCACGCCGATCCGCGAACTGTTTGCCGGCGTGCCGGCAGCCAAGGAGCGCGGTTACGATCCGGGCCGGTTCTCGTTCAACGTCAAGGGCGGCCGCTGCGAGTCGTGCCAGGGCGACGGCGTGATCAAGGTCGAGATGCACTTCCTGCCGGACGTCTACGTGCCGTGCGATGTCTGCCACGGCCAGCGTTACAACCGCGAAACGCTGGAGGTGCTGTACAAGGGCAGGAACATCTCCGAGGTGCTGGACCTGACCGTGGAGCAGGCCCACGAATTCTTCAGCGCCGTGCCCGTGGTGCGCCGCAAGCTGCAGACGCTGCTGGACGTGGGCCTGGGTTATATCCGGCTTGGACAATCGGCTACCACGCTGTCGGGGGGCGAGGCGCAGCGGGTGAAGCTGTCGCTGGAACTGTCCAAGCGCGACACGGGCCGCACGCTGTACATCCTGGACGAGCCGACCACCGGGCTGCACTTCCACGACATCGAACTGCTGCTGGCCGTGATCCAGAAGCTGCGCGACCATGGCAATACCGTGGTGATCATCGAGCACAACCTGGACGTCATCAAGACGGCGGACTGGCTGATCGACATGGGGCCCGAGGGCGGTGCGGGCGGCGGCCAGGTGATCGCCAAGGGCACGCCGGAAGCCGTGGCGGCCAGCAAGGCGAGCTTTACCGGCAAGTACCTGGCGCCGCTGCTGAAGCGGAAATAAGGCGCCCGGCGGCTCAGGCGGGCGGCGTGCCTAGCGCGCCTCCGCCACGTCGCCGATCTTGTCGGCCGTGTCTTCCTTCATGCGGCTGCGGTTCATCAGCCCGGCCTGCTCCAGCACCGGGTAGGCGGTGGCGCAGAACAGCGAATTGAGCCGCTTCATTTCGCTGATCACATCCAGGTGCAGCGAACTCGTCTCGATACTTTCGACGGTCTGGACAGCCACGCGCTGCAGGTGCGAGCGCGCGTACTTGCGTTCCAGGTCGCGGAAATTGGCCTTCTCGGCCATCAACTGCTGGGCGCTGCGGATATCGCCGGTCAGGAACACCGACAAACCCAGGCGCAGATTGCCCACCACGCGCGCGTGCATCTCGGCGATTTCCTGCATGCCGGCCTCCGAGAACGACAGGTTGTGCGCGATCTTCTTCTCCCGGGCGTCGACGATGACACGCTCGATCAGATCCCCCGCATGCTCCAGGTTGATGGTCAGCGAGATGATTTCCGTCCAGCGCTGGCCGTCGCGTTCGTCCAGCGCCTCGGTGCTGATCTGGGTCAGGTAGAGCTTGATCGCGGTGTACAGGTCGTCCACCTCGTTGTCGATCCGGCACGTGGCGTTGGCCAGCTTCAGGTCGTTGGTGCGCAGCACGCGCAGCAGGTTGTCGAGCATCTGCTCCACGCGGTCGCCGATGCGCAGCACCTCGCGCGCGGCATTCGACAGCGCCAGCGTGGGCGTGGACAGCGCGGCGGCGTCCAGGTGGCGCGGCGTCACCTGGCTGTCGCCGGTGTTGCGGCCGGGCAGGATGGCTTCGCACAGGCGCGCCAGCGGCGCCGTGGCCCCCAGCAGCACCACGGCCAGCGCCACATTGAACAACAGGTGGAAATTGACGATCAGCCGTTGCGGATCGGCATCCAGATGGGCCAGCAGGTCCTCGGCCTGGGTCAGCAGCGGCAGAGCGATCACGCAGCCCAGCAGCCGCGACAGCAGGTTGCCCAGCGTCACACGCTTGCCGGGCTGGTTGTTGCCCGACGTGGTCAGCAGCGCGGAGATGCCGGAGCCCAGGTTGGCGCCCAGCACCAGCGCCAGCGCCACGTGGATCGACACCACGCCGGCCGACGCCAGCGCGCCGCAGAACAGCACCACGGCCAGACTGGAATAACAGAGGATGGTCAGGAAAGCGCCGATCAGCATGTCCAGCGCCGCGTCGCCGGTCAGCGTGCTGAACAGCACCTTGACGCCGGCGGCCTGCACGACCGGGCGCGTGGCAATCGAAATCAGCTCCAGCGCCAGCGTGATCAGGCCCAGCCCGATCAGCACCCGGCCCACGTGGCCGGCCTTGCTGCCCTTCCAGCTCAGATGCAGGATCACGCCGACAAAGATCAGCAGCGGCGACAACCACGACAGGTCGAGCGAGAACACCTGCACCATCACGGCCGTGCCCACGTTCGCGCCCAGCATGATGGCCAGCGCCGGGGCCACGGCGATCAGGCCCTGGCCCACGAAGGAGCTGACGATGACGGCGGTGGCATTGCTGCTCTGCACCAGCCCGGTCACGCCCAGGCCGGCCACGAATGCCTTGAAGCGGTTCGACACGCTGGCGGATAGCACATGGCGCAGATTGGCACCGTACACGCGCAGGATGCCGACCTTGACGATATTGGTGCCCCAGACCAGGAGGGCCACGCCGGAGAGGAGATGAAGCAGTACGCCCATTGTGCGTCCCTTGTGACCGGTGCCGGCGGGTGGCAGGAGGCGTGCCGCCCGGTCATCGCGTTGTTATCAAAGGGGCATTATGCGCCCCGCTGTCATGTGGGGCAATTGGACGGGGTCCGACGTCCGCCGAAGCGTTGCGTCGAGGTCAGTGGCCTTCGAACTTGCAGACCGTAAACAGCGGCAGCCCGCTGCCGTGCAGCAGCTTCGAACCGCCCAGCTCGGGCAGATCGACGATTGCCGCGCCCTCCACCACCGTGGCGCCCAGGCGTTCCAGCAGCTTGCGGCCGGCCATCATGGTGCCGCCCGTGGCGATCAGGTCGTCGATCAGCAGCACGCGGTCGCCGGCCTTGCAGGCGTCGGCGTGGATTTCCACGGTGGCGCTGCCGTATTCAAGCTCGTACTCCTCGGCCACGGTCTGGAACGGCAGCTTGCCCTTCTTGCGGATGGGCACGAAGCCCAGGTTCAGCTCGTACGCGATGATCGAGCCCAGGATGAAGCCGCGGGCGTCGATGCCGGCTACGAGGTCCAGTTGCTGGTCCATGTAGCGGTGGACGAACACGTCGATCAGCACGCGCAGCGTCTTGGGATTCTGCAGCAGCGGGGTGATGTCGCGAAACTGGACGCCGGGCTGCGGCCAGTCCGGCACGGTGCGGATGCGGTCACGCAGGTAGCCGGTGACATCGCCGAGATCGGGGGACTGGATGATGGGATCTGCCATGGGGAATCTGTCTGGAAAGAGTTCATGCGGTAACGGGCTACCACCCGCGATCCGCCTTGCCGCCGCACAATGGCCTGGCCGCTTGGGCGTCCGCAACCCGTAACCATACAGGAGACAGCTATGGCAAAGAAGATTCTGATGCTGGTCGGCGATTTCGCCGAGGACTACGAGACCATGGTGCCGTTCCAGGCACTGCAGATGGTGGGCCACACGGTGCACGCGGTCTGTCCCGACAAGAAGGCCGGTGACGCCTGCGCCACTGCCGTCCATGACTTCGAGGGCGATCAGACCTACACCGAAAAGCGCGGCCACAATTTCACGCTCAATGCCACCTTCGCCGACGTGAACCCGGCCAGCTACGACGCCCTGGTGATTCCGGGCGGCCGCGCGCCCGAATACCTGCGCCTGAACGACCGGGTGATCGAGATCGTGCGCCACTTCGCCCAGGCCAGCAAGCCGATCGCGGCAGTCTGCCACGGCGCCCAGCTGCTGGCGGCCGCCGGCGTGCTGGAAGGCCGCACCTGCTCGGCCTACCCCGCCTGCGCGCCCGAAGTGCGACTGGCCGGCGGCAAGTACGCCGATATCCCCGTGGACCAGGCCCATACCGACGGCAACCTCGTGACCGCCCCGGCGTGGCCGGCACATCCGGCCTGGCTGGCACAGTTTCTTGCCGTGCTGGGAACGCGGATCGTAGAGTAGAGGCTTCCGAACGCGGCCAGCCCGGCCGCGGCGCACGGGAGTTCGCATGTGTGAGATCTTCATCCGGGCCAATCCGGATTCGTACCAGACCCAGTCGCGGTCGCTGCGCCTGCACGGCGTGGCGACCAGCATCCGCCTGGAAACCCTCTTCTGGGAAGTGCTGGAAGAACTGGCGCAGCGCGACGGCATGAGCGTCAACCAGCTGCTGGCGCGCCTGCACGACGAACTTGCCGAACATCGCGGCGAGGCCTCGCTCACCGCCAACTTCGCGTCGTTCCTGCGCGTGTGCTGCATGCGATACTTATTGCTGCAGAACGAAGGCCGCATTCCCGCCGATACCAACGTGCCGATCCGGTCGCTCGACGCCCGGGCGGTCTTGAGTGATCTGCCCGCGTCGTGGGTAGATGGCGCCGGCGCCCGCCGACCGGCCAGCCAGGGCGGACGGCAAACACATACCGTCTGACGCAGCCGCCTACTGCCTCACCAGCCGTTCTTCGGCCGATTCCAGCGCCTCCGGCGTGCCACGCAGCACAACGATGTCGCCTGGCTCCAGTACGGTTTCGGGCTGGGGATCGAAGGCCCGGATGCCGCGCCGGCGCACCGCCGTGACCTCCACGCCGATGCGCTCCAGCCCAAGCGTGCCCAGGCGCCGCCCCACGGCCGTATGCTCGGGCCCGAGCGATACCGAATGCAGCCGCACGGTATCGCGCTCCACCATGTCTTCCTCGTCGTCGCGGCCATGGAAGTAGCCGCGCAGCAGGCTGTAGCGCGCGTCGCGCGCCTGCTGCACGCCGCGCACCACCCGGCGCATCGGCACGCCCAGCAGCACCAGCGCGTGCGACGCCAGCATCAGGCTGCCCTCGATGATTTCCGGCACCACCTCGGTGGCCCCGGCCTTCTGCAGCGTATCGAGTTCCGAATCGTCCACGGTGCGCACGATCACCGGCATCGCGGGCGCCAGTTCCTGCACGTGGTGCAGCACCTTCACCGCCGACGCCGTATTGGCGTACGTAATCACCACCAGCGCGGCCCGGTGGATACCGGCGGCGATCAGCGATTCGCGCCGCCCGGCATCGCCATAGACCACGGTGTCGCCGGCCGCGGCGGCCTCGCGCACGCGGTCGGGGTCGAGGTCCAGCGCCACATAGGTAATGCCCTCGCGCTCCAGCATGTGCGCCAGGTTCTGCCCGCTGCGGCCGTAGCCGCAGATGATGGCGTGTTTTTCGGTCTGCAGGCTCTGGGCCGCGATGCGGGTCATGTTCAGCGACTGCATCAGCCATTCGTTGGCGGCAAAGCGCAGCACGATAGCGTCGCTGTACTGGATCAGGAAGGGCGCGGCCAGCATCGACAGCAGCATCGACGCCAGGATCACCTGGATCAGCACCGGGTCCACCAGCCCCATGCCGTCGATCTGGTTCAGCAGCACGAAACCGAATTCGCCGGCCTGCGCCAGCCCCAGGCCGGTACGGATGGCCACGCCCTGGCGCGACCCGAACAGCCGCGCCAGGCCGGTGATCAGCACCAGCTTGAACAGGATCGGCAGCACCAGCAGGCCCAGCACCAGCCAGATATGGTCGAACACCACGCGCACGTTGAGCAACATGCCGATGGTGACGAAGAACAGCCCCAGCAGCACGTCGCGGAACGGCTTGATGTCTTCTTCCACCTGATGGCGGTACGGGGTCTCGGAGATCAGCATGCCGGCCATGAAGGCGCCCAGCGCCATCGACAGGCCCAGCCGCTCGGTCAGCGCGGCCATGCCCAGCGTGACCAGCAGCAGGTTCAGCATGAACAGTTCCTGCGACCGGCGCGCCGCCACGATGTGGAACCAGCGGCTCATCAGCTGCTGCCCGACAAAGAAGATCAGGCCCAGGGCCACCACGATCTTGACCGTGGCCAGCCCCAGCGCCCAGGCCAGGTCGCCGGGGTCGCGCGACAGCGCCGGGATGATGATCAGCAGCGGCACCACGGCCAGATCCTGGAACAGCAGCACGCTGATGATGTTGCGGCCGTGCTCGCTTTCCAGTTCCATG
>Ga0055534_1000348_pt1 | contig 29643 bp, 27 predicted proteins | sample AraplaCol_mLB_r2_2_FD_54993 | JGI IMG/M metagenome (GOLD analysis project Ga0055534, IMG submission 54993) | Arabidopsis root microbial communities from North Carolina, USA - plate scrape MF_Col_mLB_r2 | ecosystem: Host-associated > Plants > Roots > Endosphere | place: USA: North Carolina... | reverse complement strand
AGGGATGCCATGACGGCCCGGAACCAGCTACCATTCGGCGCAGAAGCCCGCCTGGGGATGGCGCGGCTGGGGAGCCTGTATGTCTGTGAGCCGTAGTGCTGTCAAGAAAGAGCCCGTGGCGCGTAGCACCATGGAGTTGCAGCCGTTTGTCTGGGAGGGGACCGACAAGCGGGGCGTGAAGATGAAGGGCGAGCAGCCCGCCAAGAATGCCAACATGCTGCGCGCCGAGCTGCGCCGGCAAGGTATTACGCCCAACGTCGTCAAGCCAAAGTCCAAGCCTTTGTTCGGCGCGGCAGGCAGCGCGATCAGTCCGAAGGATATCGCCTTCTTCAGCCGCCAGATGGCGACCATGATGAAGTCAGGCGTGCCTATCGTGGGCGCGCTCGACATCATCGGCAGCGGGCACAAGAACCCGCGCATGAAGAAGATGGTGGACAACATCCGGACCGACATCGAGGGCGGTTCCTCCCTCTATGAAGCCATCAGCAAGCACCCGGTCCAGTTCGATGAGCTGTATCGCAATCTTGTAAGGGCGGGCGAAGGCGCCGGTGTGCTGGAAACGGTTCTTGAAACCGTTGCCAACTATAAAGAGAACATCGAGGCATTGAAGGGCAAGATCAAGAAAGCCCTCTTCTACCCGATCATGGTGATGGCGGTGGCCCTGCTGGTCAGCGGAATTCTTCTGGTATGGGTGGTGCCGCAGTTCGAAGACGTCTTCAAGGGCTTTGGAGCGGAGCTGCCAGCCTTCACTCAGATGATCGTGAACCTTTCCCGGTTCATGGTGTCCTGGTGGTGGCTGATCCTGATCGTCACGATCGGCGCGGTAGTTGGATTCATTGCCGCGTACAAGCGATCCCCCAGGATGCAGCACACCATGGATCGCCTGATCCTCAAGGTACCGGTCATTGGTCAGCTGATGCACAACAGCGCCATTGCCCGCTTCGCCCGCACCACGGCCGTGACCTTCAAGGCCGGTGTGCCGCTGGTGGAAGCCTTGGGCATCGTGGCCGGTGCTACGGGCAACAAGGTCTATGAAGAAGCGGTGCTGCGAATGCGCGACGACGTTTCGGTCGGTTATCCCGTCAACATGGCGATGAAGCAGATAAACCTGTTCCCGCACATGGTCATCCAGATGACGGCAATTGGTGAAGAGGCCGGCGCCCTGGATGCCATGCTGTTCAAGGTGGCCGAGTACTTCGAGCAGGAAGTGAACAACGCGGTGGATGCGCTGAGCAGCCTGCTGGAGCCGATTGTCATGGTGGTTATTGGTACTATCGTCGGTGGCATGGTCATCGGCATGTACCTGCCCATCTTCAAACTGGCATCGGTGGTCTAACGGCACATGGCATTTCTCGACCAGCATCCCGGCCTCGGCTATCCGGCCGCGGCCGCACTGGGGTTGCTGATTGGCAGCTTCCTCAATGTGGTGATCCTGCGCCTGCCCAAGCGGCTGGAGTGGCAATGGAAGCGCGACGCCCGCGAGGTGCTCGAGCTTCCGGACATCTACGAGCCACCCCCGCCCGGGATCGTGGTCGAGCCGTCGCACTGCCCGCACTGCAAGCACAAGCTGTCCTGGTACGAGAACATCCCGCTGTTCAGCTGGTTGGTCCTGGGCGGCAAGTGCCGCCACTGCCACGCGCCGATCTCCATCCAGTACCCGCTGGTCGAGCTGTTGACAGGCTTGCTGGTGGTAGCGAGCGTCTGGCAGTTCGGCTTTGGCTGGCAGGGCTTCGGCGCCATCGTGCTGAGCTGCTTCCTGGTGGCCTTGTCCGGCATCGACCTGCGCACCCAGCTCTTGCCCGACCAGCTCACCCTGCCGCTGATGTGGCTGGGGCTGATAGGCAGCATCGACAACCTGTACATGCCGGCCAAGCCCGCCCTGCTGGGCGCGATAGCCGGCTACCTGCTGCTGTGGTCGGTGTGGTGGCTGTTCAAGCAGATCACCGGCAAGGAAGGCATTGGCCACGGCGATTTCAAGCTGCTGGCCGCGCTGGGCGCCTGGTGTGGGCTGAAGGGCATCCTGCCGATCATCCTGCTCTCGTCGGTGCTTGGGGCGATCATCGGTTCGATCTGGCTGTACTCGCGCGGCCGCGACCGGGCCACGCCGATTCCGTTCGGGCCCTACCTTGCCCTGGCGGGCTGGATCGTGTTCATGTGGGGCGAGCCGTTGATCAACGCGTATCTGCGGGTGTCCGGCCTGCGCTGAGGCAGCGATGAGCCAGTTCGTGATTGGATTGACCGGCGGCGTCGCCGCCGGCAAGACCGAGGTAACCCGGCGCTTCGAGGCGCTGGGCATCACCATCGCCGATGCCGACGTGGCCGCCCGTGCCGTGGTGGCGGCTGGAAGCGACGGCCTGGCCCGGATCGTGGCGCACTTTGGTTCCGGAATCCTGCTGGCCGATGGCCAGCTTGACCGCGCTGCGTTGCGCGAGCGGATCTTCAGCTCCGTACAGGAACGGCAGGCGCTGGAAGCTATTACCCACCCTGCCATTCGCGAGCTGCTGCGGCAGACCTGTGAGCAGGCTGGAAGTCCCTATGCGATTGCGGCCATCCCGCTGCTGGCCGAAGCCGGCGGCCGCCAGCAGTACCCGTGGCTGGACCGGATTCTGGTGGTGGATGCGCCGGTGGCGGTACAGCATGCGCGGCTGATGCAGCGCGATGGCACCACGGCCGATCTGGCCGACCGGATGATTGCCGCGCAGGCCAGCCGGGAGGAACGCCTGGCGCTGGCGGATGACGTGGTGGTCAATGATGGGCACCCGGACCATCTGCAGGCGGAAGTGGAGCGGCTGGATGCGCTCTACCGGAGCAGGGCAAGCAGCAGACCTTAGGGCTGGCCAGCGTGGTCTTGCGGCCGCACTTCCTGAATGCCGATTCCGGCATCCCAACCGAATTCCTTTTCTATTGCCTGCCTGACCAACCCCGGTACCGCGTACCAGGATGTGTTCGAGTGAACGTCCACCCCCGCCGGGTTGTACTCACTCGCCAGATAAAGCGTTTCCGCGCGAGGCATCTTTACCCTTTCATCGATAAGTATCTGCCTCCTGTGCTTCTTCATGAGAAGACGGAGAGGTTTGACCGTGGCGATACCAAACTCCGCCAGCTCCGTGACGAGATCAGCAAGATCAAAGTCACCGCAATCATGCCTGCGTGGAAAGACGGAAAGCACCACCCTTCGGATGCCCGCCGGTGTGAGTGGTGAGGCATCAACGATGGCACGGGCCCTTTGTCGCGTCATGGAACGCCCCCCCGACCTCACCCGCCCACCTGAGGTCGCTCAGCTTCGGCGGCAGCCAGAAACCGGGTCGCCGCATCCCTGACTTGCACCCAGGCAGGATGAAACAGCTCACAGGCGCGACCTACCCTGCTTCCGGCAAGTCGCCTTCGACTGCTTGGTGCCTCGCCGCAGGTTAACGAACGCGATGAATACAACACCGGCAACCATCCACGAACCGCCTAGCAGAAGGTTCGCAGCGTCATCACCGATCAGCTGCCTCAGCGAGACGTTCATTTGGCAATCCGTCCGGCAGATAGCTGGGCGAATCGTCATTCCAGACGCAACCGCCCAACCTTAGGCAGCAGATGCAAGGCCCACGAATGTTCCGAAGCACCTGACAAACATGCCCCCTTCCCTCATCAGTTGCCGACCGTGAGATCCAGCTTTCGATTGAACGACGAGAACTCGACGGCATAACCTCCCCCACCGTCGAATCTGACCACATGCCTGAAATTGCACTTGGAAAGCACGCTGATCTCATGCATGAGCACATCCGTCGCACGGCGTGTCGGCAGATCACCCTCGGTCACTACGAACGACGACACCCCGCCGTAGTGGAGGGAAAACTCATGTTCGAAGAGCTGGTCGAGAAAGATGACATCCACCGAGGTGGCGTTTGATACGCCCTCTCCTTCTGTGGGCTCTTTGCGAATGGCGAATGAGCGCATTCGAGAATCGTGCAGGCTGTACTTTCCCTGCAATTGGTAGTGCTCGCTCCGGACAGCGAAATCGCGGAGCTCCGGCGGCATGCGATCGGCTACATCGTGGATGTAGTCGAAGTATTCATCCACCAGCCAACCTAGGTCCTCGTCCTCACGAATTCGTTCAAAACGAATCACGATCATAAACGTCCTTGTAAGGTGAGCCTGTCGCACTTTAGCAGACGGCCCACATCTTAGAGCCACGCCCTGCGTGGTTGGCGCGGCGTCCGGAGAAGAGCAGCCAAGCAGGGCTTGGCTCTACGGCGGAGCGGTCCCAAGCGGCGGTCCCGTGCCAGTTGGCAGCACAGGTGTAGGTCAGCCCGCCGGGGCGAACGTCAGCGTGGCCACCACGCCCCGGGTATCGCCCGGCCGCACATTGACCTGCCAGCCATACAGATCGCACAGGCGGCTCACGATCGACAAGCCGATACCGCCGCCCTGCGAGTGGCCGGCGTGGGTGCCTCTATAGCCGCGCTGGAACAGCTTGGCCGCGTCTTCGGCGCTGAGGCCGGGACCGCTGTCGATCACTTCAACCCGGTTGCCGGTGACCAGCACCCGTACCGAGCCTTCCTGCGAATACTTCACGGCATTGCCGATCAGGTTGCCCAGTGCCACCGACAGCGCCGATTCCGGGGCATCGATGACCAGTTCGCGGTCGCCTTCCAGCACCAGCTCCAGCGGCTTGCCGCCCAGCTGGGCGCGATGCGAATCAAGCAGCTGTTCGGCCACCCGCGCCACGTTGCTGCTGCCCTGCCCGCGCTCGTTGCGCGAGAGCAGCAGCAGCGCGCCAATCAGGTCGGTGCACTGCTGTTCGGCACGCTGGATGCGCTGCAGGCGTTGCAGCACCTTGGGGTCCAGGTCCGGCCGGGTCAGCAGCAGCTCGGTGGCACCCCGGATCACGGCCAGCGGGGTGCGCAGCTCGTGGCTGACATCGGCGTTGAATTCGCGGTCGCGCTGCACCACTTCGGTGAGCCGGGCCGAATAGTCATCCAGTGCCTGCGCCAGCTGCCCCACTTCGTCGTCGGGGAAACGGGGCGCCAAGGGCGTTGGGTCGCTGGTACCGCCCCGGTAGGCGCGCAGGCGCGCGGCCAGGTCGGACACCGGCTTCATCACCTTCGAGGCCGACCACCAGCCCAGCACCAGCGACAACGCACTGAACACCAGCACCGAGAAGAACAGCGCGCGGTTCAACTGCTCCGCGCCGCGCAGGCTTTCGGTCATGTCGTAGGCGAGGAAGAACCACGCATCGGGGGTCTTGCGTACCGCCAGCTTGTAGGAGAAAGGGTTGCCCCGCTCGTCCACGCCGCTCAGGCCGTGGATGCCATCGCGGAATTCGTACCAGTCCGGCTCTTCCTGGCGCAGCGCTTCGAACTTGTCCGGCCCCACGATGCGCGCGCGCATCTGCTGCACGGGAAGGTCGGGGTTGCGCGAGGGATCAGCGAAGTAGCGGCGCGCATACTCGTTGATGTTGCGGTTCATCACGTCTTCGACCAGCTGGTTCTCCACGCGCGCGCGGGCCAGGTTGGTGGCGAAGGCAAACAGTGCTGTCAGGCAGAANCCCAACAGCACGAATGAGACNATGATGCGGCTGCGCAGCCGGCGCCGGTACGGGCCCCGGCGGCGCTCCCCCCTGCCCGTCACCGGATCAGGCTTCCGGGGCGGCGATGCGGTATCCGATGCCATGGCGGGTCTGGATCAACGGCACCTCGAACGGCTTGTCCACCACGGCGCGCAGGCCGTGGATGTGCACGCGCAGCGAATCCGAATCGGGCAGCTCTTCGCCCCACACGCGGGTTTCCAGCTCCTGGCGGGTTACCACGGCCGGGGCCGCTTCCATCAACGCCTGCAGGATCTTCAGCGCGGTGGGGTTAAGCTGCAGCAGCTTGCCCTGGCGGCGAACCTCGAGGGTATCGAGGTTGTATTCCAGGTCGCCGGTTTCCAGCACCCGGGTCTGCACGCCCTTGCCGCGGCGCGACAGGGCGTTCAGACGCACTTCCACTTCCTGCAACGCGAACGGCTTGATCAGGTAGTCGTCAGCACCGGAGTCGAACCCGGCCAGCTTGTTGTCCAGCGAATCCCGTGCGGTCAGCATGAGCACCGGGGTCTGCTTGCGCGCTTCATTGCGAAGCTTGCGGCAGACCTCGATCCCATCCATGCCCGGCAGATTGAGATCCAGCACGATCGCGTCGAACTCGTGCACGACCGCCAGGTGCAGGCCGGTCACGCCGTCGGCGGCGAAGTCCACGGTGTGGCCGCGGTCTTCGAGGTAGTCGCCCAGGTTGGCGGCGATGTCGCTGTTGTCTTCAATTACAAGAATTCGCATGTGACCTCTAGAAAATGGATTGACCCGTGCGCTGAGCGTTGGTCAGGTTCTTCTGCGCGTCGTCCTTGGCGCGCTGACGCTGGGCAACCGTCATGCACTGGGTAGTGGCGCGGTGGGACCCGGTGGTCTTTTCGCGCACGCAGACCTGGCGGCTATCTTCGCGCGCCTTCGTCAAAATCGTGTTCACAATTTGTTGGTCGTTGAACAGGGCGATCTTGGAGGGTTCGGGAAGGGTGGCCTGATCCGGGTACTGATCGAGCACGCCATGCATACGGCTCAAGGCTTCGCGGACACGGCTGCGGTCTTCCAGGCGCAGTTCGGAATAGGTTTTGCCATCCCCCATTTCTACTTCGATCCGCTGGATCTGCTCGGCCAGCGGCTTGTTCCGCGCAAAAACCTCTTCGTTGGGGGCTGCCTGCGCGGCACCCAGCGCCAGCAGGAGGGCCGCGGTCCCGGCGGCCAGAATCACTCGCTTCATTTCAACCAATCCTTAGTCAACTGAACGGAAAGCCGAATGTAGCCCCCTCGCCTTCACCTCAGCAAGTGAGCGATGGCAGGGGAAGAAAAAGGCCCAGACGGATCCCGCCTGGGCCTGAAGTCATTCCCGATTACCGTTATCTGCTGAGGAGGGCAGAGCTGCGGTTCGTTGAAGCCTACGCCGGGGGCGATTAAACCGGTGTTAAAACCGGCCAGGCGGCTTCAATAAAAACTCATGCCTTTGATTTTGCTGGCTTTTTCGCAGCAGCCACCTGCCCAGCTACGTGTTCGATGATGCGCCCGGCCAAGTCGTCCTGGCTGATCCCCTCGATCCCTTCCAGGCCGGGAGTGGAGTTGACCTCCAGCACCAGCGGGCCCCGGCTGGAGCGGATCAGGTCTACCCCGGCCACCCCCAGCCCCAACGCCCGGGCCGAGCGCACCGCCACCTGCTGCTCGCCCCGGGTGGCCTTGGCCACGCGGGCGCTGCCCCCGGCATGCAGGTTGGAGCGGAAGTCGCCTTCGGGAGCCTGGCGCTGCATGGCAGCGACCACGTGGTCGCCCACCACCAGGCAGCGCAGGTCGGCGCCCTGGGCCTCGCCGATGAACTCCTGCATCAGGAAATTGGCGTACAGCCCGCGCAGGGCCTCGACGATGCCGCGCGAGGCGCTGGCCTTTTCGGTCAGGATCACTCCGCGGCCCTGGGTGCCTTCATTGAGCTTCACCACGTGCGGCGGCGGGCCCAGCATNGAGAGCAGGTCCACGGTGTCATCGGGNTTGTCGCCAAACACCGTGACCGGCATGTCGATGCCCTTGGANGCCAGGATCTGGTGCGCGCGCAGCTTGTCGCGGGCACGCAGGATGGCATCGGACGGGTTGGGGGTGACNGCCCCCATCATNTCGAACTGGCGCAGCACGGCGGTGCCGTAGCGGGTCACCGAGGCACCGATGCGCGGAATCACCGCATCCACCCCGGTGATGGGCCGGCCCTTGTAATGCATGGTGAAACCGTCTGCGGCAATGCGCATGTAACAGCGCAACGGGTCGAGCACCCGCACGGTATGCCCGCGCGAACGCGCCGCGTCCACCAGCCGCCGCGTCGAGTAAAGCTTGCTGTTGCGGGAAAGGATGGCCAGTTTCATCGCGGCATGTGCAGGGTGGGGGAAAGCGCGAAGCATAGCGTGCAGCGGGCGCGTGCAGATGACGGCATCGCGACGCCGAGGCACTGCCGCAGAGGCGGCAGGTCGGAGCACGTGTCGGGCACGTGTAGCCGGTCTTCACGATGCTACGCGCATGGCTAACAAGTGGCCCTCTAGCGTGTGTTGGAACGACGCGATGCGATCGCGCAGGCAGCCGGGAGATGCAGGTGGACCAGAAAAGCGCGATGGAGGGCGTAACGGCCCGATGGCCGGACCGGATCTGGGTGGTTCGCCACGGGCAGAGTGCAGGCAACGTGGCGCGTGACCACGCCGAAGCCGAAGGCATCACGCTGATCGAACTGGAGCACCGCGATGCCGATGTGCCCCTCTCTGCGCTGGGGGAACGCCAGTCGGCCGCGCTGGCGGACTGGGTTGCGAAGATGCCCGAAGCGGATCGCCCGAACGTCGTGCTGGTGTCTCCCTATGTACGGGCACGCCAGACCGCTGAGGCCGTTGCGGCGGTGCTTGGGCATCCCAGCAGCGCCTTGATCGTGGATGAGCGCCTGCGCGAAAAAGAATTCGGGGTGCTGGACCGATACACCTCCAGCGGCATCCGCGCGACGTTCCCCGAGTTGGCCGAGCAGCGCAAGCTCGTGGGCAAGTTCTATTTCCGGCCGCCCGGTGGCGAGAGCTGGTGCGACGTCATCCTGCGCCTGCGTGGCGTGATTGCCGACCTGCAGCGCAGCCATGTGGGTGCCAACGTCATGGTCGTGGGCCATCAGGTCATCGTGAACTGCATGCGGTATCTGCTGGAGGGGCTGGATGAGCGCGCGATTCTCGATATCGATCGCGAGGGCGATGTGCCCAACTGCGGGGTGACCGAATACCGGGCATCTGATGCGGGTGATGCGCTGGAACTGGTGACCACCAACTTCGTTCCTGCCGAACTGGCGCAGCAGGGCCGCACCGGCGCGCCGGATACGCCGGCCGGAGCGCGCTGAGATGGACTGGCCTGCGGTTCGTGACCTGACGCCGGCCGCGCTGCAGGCAATGCCCCTGCCGGCGCCGGGTACCAGCAAAGAGGACCGCGGGCGGCTGTGCGTCGTGGGCGGTTCCGTGCAGGTTCCCGGCGCGGCGCTGCTGGCTGCGGAGGCGGCGCTGCGCGCGGGGGCGGGCAAGCTGCAGATCGCGACGGTGCGTTCCTGTGCCACGGCCCTGGGGGTGGCCGTTCCCGAAGCGCTGGTGATCGGCCTGCCCGAGGACGCCACCGGCGAGATCGCGCCCGGGAGTCCTGCCCTACGGGCCGCCCTGGAGCAGTGCGACGCCGTCCTCGTCGGGCCGGGCATGCGAGCCACCCCGTTCCTGACCCGGTTTACGGCGCGGCTGCATCAGATGAAGGCGACTGTGGTTCTTGACGCGGGTGCGCTCAACGGCGGCGTGTGTGCCGGTGCGGGCGCGCCATTCATCCTGACCCCTCACGCAGGCGAGATGGCGTTCATGTGTGGCGGGCGCAAAGAAGACGTGGAGCGCAGCCCGCTGGAGCATGCCATCAAGATGGCGAGTGACACCTCCAGCGTGGTGGTGCTCAAGGGACCGCGCACGTTGATCGTCGGGCCTGATGGAGAGGCGTGGATTCACGAGGGCGGTGGTCCCGGCCTCGGCACCTCCGGTTCCGGTGATGCACTCGCCGGGCTCATCACGGGCTTCGCCGCCCGTGGCGCAACGCCGATGGAGGCCGCGTTGTGGGGCGTGTGGACGCATGGCGAGGCCGGTCGCCTGCTTGCCGGGTCGGTCGGCCCATTGGGCTTCCTCGCCCGGGAGATTTCCCTGCAGGTTCCGGGAATCCTGCAACGCTTCAACTGCGCAGACAGTTAGGGCTACCGCGACTTCCCTGTTGGAACGACAAACGCGCGCAGTTCGGCCATCTTCCGGTCCCGAAAGCGCCACACGTCGCTGTAGGTGAACTCCGTTGGCTGGCCATCCTCGCCGTTGGCCATGATGGTGCCGAGCGCTACCACCGTGTCGTCCTCGGCAATGAGGCGATCAACCTTGAACTGCGGTGGAGTGGCGTAGGCGCCCTTCATCCATTGCCGAACCGCCTCTTTGCCTTCCAGCGTGCTCTCGCCCACCGTCGTCCAGCGGATGTCGTCCGTACAGTGGGAAAGGAATCCTTCATGGTCGCCCGCAACGATGGCCTCGTTGGCCTGCAGCAGGATGGACTTGTTGGTACCAGGCATGGTTATGCTCCACCGATGGCGCAGGACGCCGACGGGTGGATGGTCACCGCAACCGGGTTAATGCAGTGCAAGAAGATTGATATCGCAGTGTCAGTGCGAAAGCAGCGGCTGCGGTAGAGGTCATGCGTTCGACAGGCGCGGGGATCTGGCGGAATGAACGCCGAGCTCCATCGGGTTGCGCAGCAACCGATGGAGCGGGTGAAGGGAATCGAACCCTCGTCAGTAGCTTGGGAAGCTACAGCTCTACCATTGAGCTACACCCGCTTGCTGCCGGGGAAGTTTAGTTGCCCGGGGGGTTAAAAGGCAACGGGCGGTTTGCGGCCGCCCGTTGCTTTCGGCACGACCAATGGTCGTGCCCTACCGGGTGGGTGCACGGCGAATTTGGCCGTGCACCGCCGGCTTCCGGCTTAGAAGCTGCCGCTCACCGTGGCGAACAGGCTGATGTCGCGTGCCCGCTTCTGTGCCGCAGTGGTGCTCATGCCGACATTGCTGTTCAGGCCGAACATGCTCATGCGCGCACCCAGCACGGCGGTGGCGTAGTTCTTGTCGAACTCCAGGCCCGGCACCTTGTACATGCCAACGTCCGGCATGGTCTGCAGCCAGGCGCTGGCCTGCTTGCCGTCTTCGAACTCGTGGTCGTAGGTGACCTGCACGTAAGGCTTGACGCTGCCGCCGTCGAAGCGGGCCTGCCAGCCCACGCGGCCCACGGTGGAGTCGGTGTCCTGGTTGCCGTAGCCCAGCGCGGTGGCGCTCGGGTTGGATTCAACGTAGCCATCCAGCTTGACCTGCTGCCAGATCACCGCGGCCACCGGGCCGTGGCGGAAGCCACCTTCGGTGCCGAATTCGTAACCGGCGTTCAGGGCGGCGGTGAGGTTGCTGCCTTCCGGCGAACCGGTGTGGGTGCGCTCGGCCGGGCCCAGCTGCACNCGGCGGGTCACGTCATAGTCCAGCCAGCTGTAGCTGATCTGGCCGGTGACCCAGGTCTTNTCGCCGTACCAACCCGCGAACAGGCCCAGNGTGGTGTCGGACTGGGTGAAATCGCCCTTGCTGTTGCCGAAGTCGGCATCCATGCGGCCATAGCCGGCGAAGCCGCCGACGACCATGCCGTCGTGGGCCCAGTCGATACCAAACAGACCGGCCGGGGCCAGGCCGTCGTACAGGTCAGCGTGGTCGTAGCGCTGCATGTCGCCGCGCAGACCACCCCACCAGCTCAGGCCATCGGCCGGACGGCCGTCAAGGTGCCCGCTGACCTGGTCGGCGCGCGCACGGCCCACGGTCTGCGCCGAGTGGGTCAGGATCTGCTGGTTGCGCGGGGCTTCCAGGATCGACAGGGTGTACTCACCCAGCATCTGGTGGGTGGCGGTGGTGGGGTGCACGCCGTCGGCGAACACGTAGTTGTTGGCCGCGTTCGGGTTGGCGTAGGCGGTCGGGTTGCAGGTCAGCGACGAGGCCGTGGTGCAGGCCGGGCTGGTGACGTTGATGAAGCCGTAGGTGGCCGGGCTGGCGACGATTTCCTGCAGGATGTGGAAGGTATCCACCGGGATGACCTGCAGGCCGGCAGCCTTCAGNCCACCGAACAGCGCNTCGTTGTAGGCCTTGGCCAGCGCGGTGCCCTGCGCCATGCCCACCGCGCCNCCNGCGCGTGCGGCCGGGGTCAGGCCGATGTCGGGCAGGGTCGGCACGACGATGTACTGCGCGCCNGCGCCCTTGAGGGTACCCACGATGCCGACCTGGTCGGTCACGGCCGCGCCNAGGGTGGCCTGCAGCGGTGCGCCGGCCTGGATGGCGAACAGGTCGTTGGCNCCGCCCCACACGGTGTACAGGGCGTTGGCGTCGGCCTTGCCGCCGTTCGCGGCCAGGTACTGCGCGGTCTGGGTCTTGAGCGAGTAGACCGGAATGGCCGGGGTGCCCGGGGCCAGGGTCTGGGTGGTGTCCACGCCGACGCGGGCGCCGCCGATGGCGTAGTTGTCGCCATTCTGGCCGTTGCCGTGGGCGGTCGCGTTGGTGCCGTAGTAGTCGGCCACGTATTGCGCCCACACCCAACCCGGGTTGGTGGTGAACTGGCCGGTCACCGGCTGCACGGAGGCCGGCAGCAGCGGGCGGAAGTAGCCCTGGTCGGTCAGGCTGTCGCCGATGAAGATGGTCTTCGAATAGGGCGACTGCGCCATCGCCGGCACGGCGGCCAGGGCGATGGCCACGGCCATCAGGGAACGCAGGGGACGCTTGCTGAGCAGCATGGAAAAAACTCCTTTTTGGGTGATGACGGCCGACGTACGGCGGCGCACGGTGCCATGGTTCCACTGCACCCCGGCGACATCACGCTGCGCTGCGGCATGGCCNGGGCCANGGGCACGCAGACGTCAGACACCACGGGCCGGGACGGGCATCGGTGGGGGCGCAAGGGTACGCAGAAGTGACGACTTTGGGGGACAATCGCGCCATGAACTTCGTCAACATCACGCTCAACGGCGAACCCCGCCAGCTTCCGCAAAGTGCCACCGTGCTGGACCTGCTTCAGGCCGAACACCTCACCGAGCGCCGGGTAGCGGTGGAGGTCAATGCCGAAATCGTTACCCGCAGCCTGCACACGACCCACGTGCTCGAGGACGGCGACGTGGTCGAGATCGTGCACGCATTGGGCGGCGGGTGACGATTCACGGTCCGCGTGGGCCGGCCAACGGCCGGCGCTACCGGGTCTGTGCGGCAGTGGGCTGTGTGATAATTCGCTTATGACTGCTCATTCTTCCCCCGATTCGCTGGTGATCGCCGGCAAGACCTACGCTTCCCGGCTGCTGACCGGGACCGGCAAGTTCAAGGACCTGGACGAAACCCGCATCGCCACCGAGGCGGCCGGGGCCCAGATTGTCACCGTGGCGATCCGCCGCACCAACATCGGGCAGAACCCGGGCGAACCGAACCTGCTGGATGTGCTGCCGCCAGACCGCTACACCATCCTGCCCAACACCGCCGGCTGCTACACCGCCGAAGACGCGGTGCGTACCTGCCGGCTGGCGCGCGAACTGCTCGATGGCCACAACCTGACCAAGCTGGAAGTGCTGGGCGACCAGAAGACGCTGTACCCGGACGTGGTGCAGACCCTCAAGGCCGCCGAAACGCTGGTCAAGGACGGCTTCGAGGTGATGGTCTACACCTCCGATGACCCGATCCTGGCCAAGCGGCTGGAAGAGATCGGCTGCGTGGCGGTGATGCCGCTGGCCGCACCGATCGGTTCGGGGCTGGGCATCCAGAACAGGTACAACCTGCTGGAAATCATCGAAAGCGCCAAGGTGCCGATCATCGTCGATGCCGGCGTGGGCACCGCGTCGGATGCGGCCATTGCCATGGAGCTGGGCTGCGATGGCGTGCTGATGAACACCGCCATTGCCGGCGCGCGCAATCCTGTGTTGATGGCCAGCGCGATGCGCAAGGCGGTTGAAGCCGGGCGCGAGGCGTTCCTGGCCGGGCGCATTCCGCGAAAGCGCTATGCGAGCGCGTCTTCGCCGGTGGACGGGTTGATCGGCTGATGACCAATCCCTTCGACAGCGCGGGCGCCAAGGCGCCGCCCAAACCCTTCACCGTCACCGAAGGCCGCCGCGAGGTGCGCAGCTTCGTGCTGCGCCAGGGCCGCTTCACCCCCGCCCAGCAGCGCGCGTTCGACGACCGCTGGCCGCGCTTTGGCCTGGACTTCACCGGCGAGCCGCGCGACCTGGATGCCACCTTCGGGCGCGATGCGCTGAAGGTGCTGGAGATCGGCTTCGGCAACGGCGCCGCGCTGCGCTTTGCCGCGCAGCAGGATCCGAGCCGCGATTACATCGGGCTGGAAGTGCACGCCCCCGGCGTGGGCCGCCTGCTCAATGCACTGGCCGACGACAACGCCGACCACGTGCGCCTGTACCACCACGATGCGGTGGAGGTGCTGGAAAAGGAAATCGCCGATGGCGCGCTGGATGAAGTGCGCATCTATTTCCCGGACCCGTGGCACAAGAAGCGCCACAACAAGCGTCGCCTGATCCAGCCGGCGTTTGCCGACCTGCTGGTGCGCAAGCTGCGCGTGGGTGGCCGGCTGCACTGCGCCACCGACTGGGAAGACTATGCCGAGCAGATGTGGGAGGTGCTGGACGCCACCCCGGGGCTGGCCAACCGTGCCGGTCCGCGCGGGCAGGTGGAGCGGCCGGAGTGGCGGCCGCAGACGCACTTCGAAACCCGCGGCCAGAAGCTGGGTCACGGGGTGTGGGACCTGTTGTACGACCGTACCTGATCCCTATCCAAGGAACCGCGTTACCCCATGGACACCACGCTGACGCTGACCACCGACATGAAGCTCGTCCTGGGGCTGGTCGGCTTCACGATGGCGATGTTCCTGTTCGAGCGCATCCGCGCCGACGTGGTGGCGCTGGTGGTGCTGGTGGTGCTGGGCGTGACCGGCCTGATCGCGCCGGAGGAAATCTTCGGCGGCTTCTCGGGTAACGCGGTGATGAGCATCATCGCCACCACCATCCTCGGTGCCGGCCTGGACCGCACCGGGGCGCTGAACCGGTTGGCGGCGTGGCTGCTGCGGCGCGGACATGGGGTTGAGACGCGGCTGTTGATGATGACCACGGCCATTGCCGGGTTGAATTCGTCGTTCATGCAGAACCCATCGGTGATGGCGCTGTACCTGCCGGTGGCGTCGCGGCTGGTGGCGCGTACCGGGTTGACCCTGCAGCGCCTGCTGCTGCCGATTGCCGCGGCGATCGTGATGGGCGGCGCGCTGACCATGGTCGGCAATTCGCCGCTGATCCTGCTCAACGATCTGCTGGCCTCGGCCAACAACAATCTTCCTTCGGGCCTGGCCACGATCGAACCGCTGCGCATGTTCGCCCCGCTGCCGATCGGCCTGGCGCTGCTCGCCGCGTCGCTGCTGTACTTCCGCTACTTCGGCGACCGCAAGCTGGTGGAGGAAGAAACGCTGGCCAACGATGGCGTCACCCCGGCCCGCACGGAAAGCTACTTCGCCAAGACCTACGGGATCGAGGGCGATGTGTTCGAGCTGGTGGTCAGCGCCGAAAGCCCGCTGGTGGGCATGACCCTGGGCGAGGCCGAGAACCTGCACGATGCGCCGCTGATGCTGGCGCTCAAAACCGGCAACGACACCCGGCTGGCACCGCCGGCGGAAATGCGGATCTGGGTGGGCAGCGTGCTGGGCGTGATGGGCAGCCGCCAGCAGGTAGGCGATTTCGCCCAGAACCAGTTCCTGCGCATGTCCTCGCGGCTGAAGCACCTGGGCGACCTGTTCAACCCCAGCCGCGCGGGCATTTCCGAGGCGGTGATTCCGCCCACCTCCGAGGTGATCGGCAAGAGCGCCTCGGACCTGCGCCTGCGCAAGCAGCGCGGCATCAGCCTGCTGGCGATCAACCGCGACAAGCAGGTGATCCGCGAGGACGTGCGCAACGTGCCGCTGCGCGCCGGCGACATGCTGGTGTTCCACAGCATCTGGACCGACCTGGCCCAAGCCGCCAAGAGCCGCGACTTCGTGGTGGTCACCGATTACCCGAAGGGCGAACAGCGCCCGCACAAGTTCAAGATCGCCATGTCGATCTTCGCCATCACCATCCTGATCGCGCTCACGTCGAAGCTGCCGGTGGCATTGACCCTGATGACCGGCGTGGCCGGCATGCTGCTCACCGGCGTGCTGCGCATGGACGAGGCGTATGCCTCGATCAACTGGAAGACGGTGTTCATGATGGCCGGGCTGATTCCGCTGGGCTGGGCGATGGACAGCAGCGGCGCTGCGGCCTGGGTGGCCGGGCACACCATCGACCGCCTGCCTACCGGCATTCCGGTGTGGGTGCTGGAGATCGCGCTGGCGCTTCTGACCACGGTGTTTTCGCTGGTGATCAGCCATGTAGGCGCGACCATCGTGATGGTGCCCATTGCCGTGAACCTGGCGCTGGCGGCCGGTGGCAGCCCGACCGCGTTCGCGCTGATCGTGGCGCTGTCGGCGTCCAACAACCTGATGACCGCTTCAAACCCGGTGATTTCGATGATCACCGGACCGGCCAACTACACCCCGCGCGAGTTGTGGCGGGTGGGCGCGCCGTTGTCGTTGATCTACACCATCGTGGTGGTGGCGATGATCAACCTGATGTTCTGAGGAACACCTGGCCGTCGCGCACGTGCAGCGGCACGGCGCGCAACCGGTCGCCCTTGCACGGACCGGCCACGCAGTTGCCGTCAACCAGCGAGAACGATGCGCCGTGCGCGGCGCAGACCAGCTCGCCGGCCTTGCTCTTGAGGAACTGGCCCGGCGCCCAATCCAGCCGGCGCCCGGCGTGGGGGCAGATGTTGAGCCAGCCGCGCACATCGTCGCCCTCGCGGTACAGCACCAGCGACTCGTGGTCGCCGTCAATGCATCCCTCCACCTCGGCAAATCCCCCGTCGACAATACGTTCCAGCGCGATCAGGGCAGTGGCGGAGGCATCAGGAACAGACATGGAAACAAGATCCAGGGCACGGTGCTCGATTGTCTCACGCCCTCATCTGGCTGGCTCTGCGATGAACACAAGTCATTGATTTCAAATAAACGCAGGTCGCGTTTAACGAGTTTTTCACTCAATGACAAAAGAGTGCCGGGATACTGACATCTCGCTGACTTCAGCCAAACATCCGCCATGTACAACCGCTTCCAGTTCAACCAGTTCCGCTCCCTGTTTGCGCCGCGCAAGCCGCGCCATCCGTTGGTGCGCGTTGCGGTGGGCCTGTTGGGTCTGGCGATCCTGGCCGCCCTGGTGTTCGTGGGTGTGTTCGTGGGCGCGGCGATGATCATCGCCGGCGTGGCGTGGAAGCTGCTGGCTTCGCGGAAGCAGGCCGCGCGTGCGGCCGATCCGCAGGTGGTGGAAGGCGAGTACCGCGTGGTGCGCAAGCAGGCGTTGCCGCTGTCGCGTTGAGTCCGGTTTGCCGACTAACAGTCGGCACTACACGATTTGCGATGTGGCGGAATACACTCGTGCGACCCCTTCCCACAGGACGCGCGCATGTCTGATGTAATCCCGGCCCCCGAACAACCCCGCATTCCGGTCGCCGGTGGCGGTACGTTTCCGGTGCGCCGCATCTACTGTGTCGGCCGCAATTTCGCCGACCACGCCAAGGAAATGGGCGCGGCCGTGCCCGCCGCCGATGACCGCGGCCGGCCGATGTTCTTCAGCAAGCCGGCCGATGCGATCGTGGTCGGCCATGACGATGTGATCCCCTACCCGCCTTCCACCCAGGATCTGCACCACGAAGTGGAGTTGGTGGTGGCGATCGGCCGTGACGCGCCTGCCGGCGAGCTGCCGCTCGACCAGGCCGAGGCGCTGGTGTTCGGCTACGGCGTAGGCCTGGACCTGACCCGCCGCGACCTGCAGGCGGCGGCCAAGGCCAAGGGCCACCCGTGGGATTCGGCCAAGGGTTTCGATCATTCCGCGCCGGTCAGCGAACTGGTGCCGGCCGGTGAAGTGGGCGATCTTGCCGCGCTCAACCTGTCGCTGGAAATCAATGGCGAAGTGCGCCAGCAGTCACTGCTGGACCAGATGATCTGGAACGTGCCGGAGATCCTGCACGAGCTGTCCAAGCTGTGGGCCCTGCGTGCGGGCGACCTGGTGTTCATGGGTACGCCGGCCGGCGTGGCCGCACTGAAGCCGGGCGACCGTTTCAGCGCGCGCCTGGAAAACGTGGCCGAACGCCACGGCATCATCGCCGGATGACGACACGCGCCGCGTTACGCTGCGGCGACCTTTGCTATCCCCGCTACAGGAGAACCCGATGGGAATGCTGACTGAGTTCAAGGAATTTGCCATGCGTGGCAACGTCATCGACCTGGCGGTCGGTGTGGTCATCGGTGCTGCGTTCGGCAAGATCGTCACCGCGCTGGTGGACAAGATCATCATGCCGCCGCTGGGCTGGGCCATTGGCCGGGTGGACTTCTCCGAACTGGCGTGGACGCTGGCGCCGGCACGCGTGGCCGCCGATGGCACGGAGATCCCTGCCGTGGTGATCGGCTACGGCGATTTCCTCAATACGCTGGTGCAGTTCCTGATCGTGGCGTTCGCGATCTTCATGGTGGTCAAGGTGATCAACCGCCTGGCGCGCAAGAAGGAAGCGGCACCGGCGGCGCCGAAGGAAGAGATCCTGCTGCTGCGGGAGATCCGGGACAATTTGAAGCAGTAAAGGGCGTAGGCGACGACCGTTGGTCGTCGCCCTGCCCACCGGTGGAAAACAGCATCCGCCCAACCATGACCTCCCGCCCATGTGCGGCGCGGGCAGGCTGCTAAGCTCGGGGGCTTCCGCCCTGTTCCCCCGGAGTCCGTCCCATGCGTCGCCGCGTCCTTGCCATCGCATCTTCCCTCGCCCTGCTGGCCGCCCCGGCGTTCGCGGCGACGGGCACCACCACCCTGCCGCCGAAATCGCTGGCTACCGCTGCTGAACTGCGCGAGCAGGCCCTGAAGGACGACACCGGCTGGAAGGTGGTCGAATCGCTGACGACCGAGATCGGCCCGCGCATTGCCGGCAGCGAGGCCGACGCCCGCGCGGTGGCCTGGGCCGAAGCCAAGTTCAAGGCACTGGGCTTTGACAAGGTGTGGAAAGAGCCGGTGACCTTCCCCAAGTGGGAACGCCGCAGTGAACACGCGCAGGTGGTGGGCAAGCATGCACAGCCGCTGAGCATCACCGCGCTGGGCGGCAGCCCGGGCGGTACGGTCGAGGCCGAGGTGGTGCGCTTCGCTGACCTGGCCGCGCTGAAGGCCGCGCCGGAAGGCTCGCTCAAGGGCAAGATCGCCTTCGTGGATTACCAGATGACCGCCTACCGCGATGGCCGCGACTACGGCAAGGGCGGCGCGGTGCGCAGCAAAGGCCCGTCCGAGGCGATCCGCAAGGGTGCGGTGGGCTTTGTGATGCGTTCGGCCGGTACCGATTCGCACCGCGTGCCGCATACCGGCATCACCCGCTTCGACGACGGCCTGACCCCGGTGCCGTCGGCGGCGCTGTCGGTGCCCGATGCCAACCAGCTGGCGCGGCTGGTCGCGCTGGGACCGACGAAGCTCAAGCTCAGCCTGGATTGCGGCTGGGATGGCACCGCCACCTCGTACAACGTGATCGGTGAGATCACCGGGCGCAGCCTGCCCAAGGAAGTGGTGGTCATTGGTGGCCACCTCGATTCCTGGGACCTGGGCACCGGCGCGATCGACGATGGCGCCGGCGTGGCGCTGACCATGGCCGCCGGCCACCTGATCGGCCAGCTCAAGCAGGCGCCCAAACGCAGCATCCGCGTGGTGGCGTTCGCCAACGAGGAACAGGGTCTGTACGGCGGCAAGGCCTACGCCGAAGCGCATGCCAAAGACATCGTGCTGCACCAGCTGGCCGCCGAGAGCGACTTCGGTGCCGGCCGCATCTATGCGTTCAACACCGGTTCGCCGAACCCGGAAGGCTCGCGCGAGGCGACCGCCCAGATTGCCGACGTGCTCAAGCCGCTGGGCATCGAATACGCCCCGGACAAGGGTGGCCCGGGCCCCGATATCGGCCCGCTTGCCGCCAAGGGCGGCGCATGGGCGTGGCTGGCGCAGGACGGAACCGACTACTTCAACCTGCACCACACCGCCGACGACACGCTGGACAAGATCGAACCGGCGGCGCTGGCGCAGAACGTGGCGGCGTACACGGTGTTCGCCTACCTGGCGGCCGAAGCCGATGGCAATTTCGGCAGTGAAGCCAAGGCGACCACCCCGCCCAACGAATAAGCGGATGATGTGGAAACCGGCGGTGTCTGCCGCCGGTTTCCGTTTCGGGTTACCGCAACCACACCGTGCTGGCCGGCAGCGTGATGTTGTCGGGGCGGTACACCGGGTCCTTTCCGGCACCGCGTGAGGCTTCGTAATCGCGCAGTGCGGCCAGGGCCGGCTTCTGCAACAGCAGCAGCGCGATGATGTTGAGCCAGGTCATCAGGCCCACGCCGATATCGCCCAGCGACCACGCCACCGTGGCGCTGTTCAACGCCGAATACAGCATGGCGCCCAGGAAGCCCAGCCGGAACAACGCCATCACCCACGGCGAGGTGCGGTTGCGCAGCAGGTANACCACGTTGGTTTCGGCCGTGTAGTACAGCGCCAGNATGGTGGTGAAGGCGAACGGCAGGATCGCCAGGGCGATGAACGAACGCCCGAANCCNGGCAACGCCGATTCCACCGCCTGCTGCACGAACCGCGGCCCCGCTTCCAGCCCCGGTACGTTGGCCACGATCCACTGCGCCGGTGCGGCCGGGTCATGCACGTTGTAAGTGCCGGCCGACAGGATCAGGAAGGCGGTGGCGCTGCACACCACCATGGTGTCGATGTACACCGAACAGGCCTGTACCAGCCCCTGCTTCACCGGGTGCGAGACTTCCGCTGCGGCAGCGGGATGCGCACCGCTGCCCATGCCGGCTTCGTTGGACATCACGCCACGGCGCACGCCCCACTGGATGGCCGTGCCGATCATGGCGCCGAACGCGGCGTCCTGGCCGAATGCACTGCGCAGGATGATGCTGAACATCTCCGGCACCGCATCCAGGTTCAGGGCCATCACCACGGCCGCCACCACCAGATAGCCCAGCGCCATGAACGGCACGATGACCTGGGCCACCTGTGCGATGCGCCGCACGCCGCCGAAGATCACCATCGCGACCACCGTGCCGATGCCGGCCGCGGTGACCCAGCCCGGTGCGCCCCATGCCTCGTCCAACGCGCTGACCATCGCGTTGGACTGCGTACCGGGCAGCAGCAGCCCGCAGCCGATCACCGTGCTGAGCGCGAACAGCACCGCGTACCAGCGTTTGCCCAGGCCCTTTTCGATGTAGTACGCCGGACCACCCCGGTACATGCCGTTGCTGTCGCGCTGCTTGTAGATCTGCGCCAGGGTGGATTCGACGAAGGCGCTGGAGGCACCGAGGAAGGCGACGATCCACATCCAGAAAATCGCACCCGGCCCGCCGTAGGCAATGGCCATCGCCACGCCGGCGATGTTGCCCACGCCAACGCGGCTGGACAGCGACAGGCTCAATGCCTGGAACGAGGACACGCCTGCCGCCGAACTGCGCCCCTGGAACATCAGCTTGAGCATCTCCGGGAGCCCGCGCAGCTGGATGAAGCGGGTGCGCACGCTGAAGTACAGGCCCACCAGCAGGCACAGCCCAACCAGCGCCGGGCTCCAGACGATGCCCAGCAGACGGGCGACGATCTCATCGAGGCCCATCAGAAGAACATGCCCAGGGCGACCTGCGGGTTGATGTAGCTGCCGGTATTGCGGCCCGCGACCGTGAACTCCACACCGGCAATCAGCCCGACGCTGGGACTGAAGTGATACTGCACCGCCGGTGCGAGGGTGACGTTGCGGCTGCCGGGGCGACGTTCATCGATGCGCAGCATGGTGCCGTCGGCAGCGGGCGCGTAGCCGCTCAGGTGACGGTCGCTCTGCCGGCTGACGGCGAACTCGAATACGCCCACCCACTTCGAGTCGAAGCTGTACTCACCGGCCGCGGAAAGGCCGATCAGCGAACCCGGCGCGATGTTGCCGCGGAAGCCATCCGGGGTGCCGTACACGCTGTGGTCGTTGATCGCCACGCGCGCCGGTGCCGGGCTGGCGCTGAGCTGGCCACGCCAGCGCAGCGGGCGACCGTTGGGCAGCCACACCACCTGCTGCATGCCGAGCCCGAAGGTGGTGCGCTGTACGCCGTCGCCCTGGGCGTTGAGCGGGTTGCCATCAATGCGGTCATAGCTGCCGGTGGCGTAGCGCTGGCTCAGCGATACCGAAATGGCCGGGCGGGTGCCGTCTTCGTTCGGCGCCTGCAGCAGGTACTGCACCATGGCGGTGGTATCGCCGGCGCGGAAGCCGCGGCTGCGCTCGCTGCCGGTCTCGGCGCGCGAGGCGCTGAGGTTGACCTGCGCGGTCACGCGCTGACCCAGGCCGTAGGCGATCGGCACCACGGTCAGCCAGGCGGCGCTGCGGCCGTCGCTGTCATGCCGGCGGCCGTCGCCATCGAAGTAGCGGTCGCTGTCGATGCGGACCAGGTACGGCTCGATGAAGAGATTGCCTTTGGGCATGCCGGCCGGATTGGGGGTGATCAGCGGCCCCATGAAATTGACGCCGTCCAGCGAGTGCTCGGCAGCCTGGGCGGCAGCGGGCAGCAGGCCGGCGATCAGGGCGAAGGAAATCGGGCGCAGGGAACGCAGCGCATCGAATGTCATGGAATGCCTCCTTGGTGACAGAGTGATGCGGCAGGCCAATCCGCCGCACCGGCAATCTGCACAGGAAGTCATCTCGGAAAAATCGGTAAATCACGCGAATCTTGCGTTCTGTGCGCGGGCGCACGCACGAAAATGCCTATCACGCCAACGGCGTTTTTCAGCGGATGCCCAGCAGGAAACGCGCTTCCGGATTTCCATCACGCGCGGCCCGAAGCGTCACTGCGCGTACACGTCGCAAGCCCCCTTGCGCGGGCCCGGAATGTCGCACTCCGCCCCCGCGCACCGCGAAAACGCATAAAAAAAGCCCGGCCAAGCGGCCGGGCTACCGGGATTCGTCACACCCCACGCGGTGAGCGCCACGGAACAGACCGTGATCCGGACAACGGCGCCGCGCTGGGTGGGTGTCTCTCCTCACCTACACAGTACGGCGCCGCGTTGCACTGTGACGCAGCAAGAACGCAGCGCACCATGCGAAAAATCCGAATCCACCGTAGGCACGACTTCTTTGGAGAAGTCGATCACATCACGCAGGGCAGCGCGCAAGCGTTACCCGAAGTTACCGCTGTGCATACCAGTGCGACAGCAACACGGCGGTGGCCGATGCCACGTTGAGGCTTTCCACCGCACCACTGCCGGGAATGGATACCTGCAGGTCGCAGGTCTGTGCCAACGCACGGTCCATGCCCTCGCCTTCGGCGCCCATCACATACACCAGCCGCGCCGGCAACGTGGCCTTGAACAGATCCGCGCCGCCTTCCACCAGCGTGGCGGCCAGACCGAAGCCGCCGGCACGAAGTGCTTCCATTGCCTGCGGCAGTGCGGGCAGGCGCACCAGCGGCACCGCTTCGGCGCCGCCTTCAGCAACACGCGCCGCCGCACCGGACAACGCCAGCGTGGAATCGGGCGGCAGCAGCAGCCCGGCCACGCCGAAGTGCGCCGCCGAACGCAGGATGGCGCCGAAGTTGTGCGGGTTGCCCACGCCATCCAGCCATAGCGCCAGCGCCGGCTTGTCGGCCGGCAGGCCGGCCAGCCACTCGCCCAGTTCCAGCATCGGGGCGCGCAGCACGTCGGCCACCACGCCTTCGTGGTGGGTGGTGGCGGCGAGCTTGTTGAGGTCACCCTCTTCCACCACGCGATAGCCGACGCGGTTGGCCACGCACCACTTCAGCAGCGGCTGCAGCCGCGGGATCAGCGCCTCGGCCAGGTACAGCTTGCGCAGCGCCTGCGGGCGGCGTTCGAACAGCGCCTGCACGGCATTCCAGCCGTACAGGCGCAGCTCATCGTTGCCGCGCCCCGGCGGTGGCGGGGTGCCGCCTTCGCGCGGCGGCAGCGGGGTGGCCCGCGGCGGTCGCGAGGACGGGCGACGGGCGTTTTTCCAGGGATCATTCACTACGGGACTGCTCCAGCTTGCGGTGACGCCAGAAATCGGCGTTCTTGATGCCCAGGGCATCGGGGTCGAAGGTCGGATCCAGGCCGAGCTTCTTCTGGCGCTCGTAATCGCGCAGGGCGATCAGGGCCGGCTTCTGCACGATCAGGATCGCGACGATGTTCAACCACGCCATCAGGCCCACGCCGATGTCGCCCAGCGCCCACGCCATCTTTGCGTTGTGGAAGGCGCCGAACACCACCATGCCGATGATGCCCAGGCGCAGCGCCAGCACGGTGAGCGGGCGCTTGCGGTTGTGGTTGAGGTAGCTGAGGTTGGTTTCGGCCATGTAGTAATAGGCCATGATGGTGGTGAAGGCGAAGAAGAAGATCGCGATGGCCACGAAGCCCGAGCCCCAGCCCGGCAGCACGGTTTCCACCGCAGCCTGTGCGTAGCCCGCGCCTTCGGCCACACCGGCCAGGCCGGCGAACACCGGNTCGGCGCCCGGCGTGGGCGAGTACACGTTGTAGGTGCCGGCCGCCAGGATCAGGAAGGCGGTGGCGGTGCACACCATCATGGTGTCGAAGTAGATGGCGAAGGCCTGCACGTAGCCCTGCTTGGCCGGGTGCGAGACCTCCGAGGCCGCAGCCGCGTGCGGGCCGGTACCTTGGCCCGCTTCGTTGGCGTAGATGCCGCGCTTGACGCCCCACTCCACCGCCAGGCCCATCATCGCGCCGAACGCGGCGTGGGCGCCGAAGGCGCTGCTGAACACGGTACGGAACATGTCCGGCACGCGCTCATAGTTGAGGATCATGATGACGATGGCCATCAGGATGAAGCCGGCGGCCATGAACGGCACCACCACTTCGGCGAAATTGGCGATGCGCTTGACGCCGCCGAAGATCACCACGCCCAGCAGCAGGGCGACCACGATGCCGATGCCGAGCTTGAACGCCTGCACCGATTCCATGCCCATGAACTGGCCATCCAGCGGTCCGCACAGGGCGCCGCCACGGCAGGAGTTGATGATGCTGTCGGCGATCGCATTGGCCTGCACGCCCGGCATCAGGAAACCGGCAGCAACGATCGTGGCCATGGCGAAGGCCATCGCGTACCACTTCAGGCCCATGGCCTTTTCGATGTAGTACGCCGGGCCACCCCGGTAGCGGCCGTCGGCATCCTTGGTCTTGTAGATCTGCGCCAGGGTGCACTCGACATACGAGGTGGACGCCCCAAGGAAGCCCATCACCCACATCCAGAAGATCGCACCGGGGCCACCGAAGGCGATGGCGGTGGCCACGCCGGCGATGTTGCCGATGCCCATGCGGCCGGCCATGGACATGGCCAACGCCTGGAACGAGGACACGCCGGCGTCGGACTTTTCGCCCTGCACGGTGAGCCGGCACATTTCGAAGAAGCCACGCAGCTGCATGAAGCGGGTGCGCACGCTGAAGAACAGGCCGGCCGCCAGGCACAGGAAGATCAGTGCCTTGCTCCAGATGATGCCATTGATGAATTCGACTACTGCTTCCACGCGCTCTCTCCAGTCGGCGGAAAATGAAGGACGTCCCGTCGGCTGGAAGGGACCGGTCGATTCTCCATCATCGAGCGCCAGCCCGATAGGGCCGATTTACGGGGTGCGGACCCTGGCAAACCGCCGCAGGTCGTGCAGCCGGCCGCGCTTGAACACGGCGCAGCGGGCCGTTCCTTCTTCCTGGAACCCGTTGCCGAGCAGCACGCGGGCCGATCCTTCGTTGAAATCCAGCACTTCGGCCTGCAGCCTGAACAGGCGCAGCTCGTCCATCACCCAGGGGGCGAACAGGCCCACCACGCGGGTCATCCAGCCCTGCCCCCAGTATGCGCGACCCAACCAGTAGCCCAGTTCGGCGGTGTGCCCACGTTCGGCGACGCCCGGTTGGGCGCCGATGCTGCCGCAGGCCGCGCCGTCGATCTCGATGGCCAGGTTGAGCGTCTCCGGGGCGAGGATCCGGCCGCCGAGGAAGGCCTCGCCGTCTTCCCGGGTGTACGGGAACGGGAAGCGGTCGCGGAGCCCGCGCGAGACCGCCTCGTCGTTGGCATGCCGCAGCAGCGCCTCCAGATCGTCGCTGCGCCAGGGGCGCAGCACGAATCCGTCGCCCTCCAGCCGCAGCGGGCGGTCAGGCATGGCCACCGACCGACGGGGTGTCGGCTTCCTGCTTTTCCAGCTCGCGGGCCACGGCTTCCGGCGAGCGCGTGTACGGGGCCAGCAGCGAATAGAACGCGGGCACCACGAACAGCGACAGGAAGGTGGAGACGGTGACGCCGAAGATCACCACGATGCCGATCGTTCCGCGGCTGGCCGAACCCGGGCCGCCGGCGACCACCAGCGGGATCGCACCGACCACGGTGGCGATGGAGGTCATCAGGATCGGACGCAGGCGCACCATCGCCGATTCGACGATGGCGCGGTGCACGTCACGCCCTTCGTCGCGCAGCTGGTTGGCGAATTCGACGATCAGGATGCCGTTCTTCGCCGCCAGGCCGACCAGCATCACGATGCCGATCTGGCTGAACAGGTTGATGGTGCCCCCGCTCACGTACAGGCCCAGCAGCGCGCCGAGCACGCCCAGCGGCACGGTAAGCATGATCACCAGCGGGTGGATGAAGCTTTCGAACTGCGCGGCCAGCACCAGGTACACCACCAGCAGCGCCATGGCGAAGGTGAGCAGCACCGCGCTGCCCGCGTTCTGGTACTCGCGCGATTCGCCCTTCCAGTCGATCTGCGCGTGCTGCGGCAGTTCTTCGCGTGCGGTCTGCTGGGCCCAGGCGATGGCCTCGCCTAGCGGGTAGCCCGGGGCCAGGCCGGCGGTGATGGTGATCGCGCGCAGGCGGTTGAAGCGATTGAGGTTGCCCGCTTCGGCCACTTCGCTGAGCGTGACCAGGTTGGACAGCGGCACCAGTTCGCCATTGGTGGCGCGCACGCGGATGGCGGCCAGGTCGTCGGGCGAGGCGCGGCCTTCGCGGCCGGCCTGGACCAGCACGTCGTACTCTTCGCCGTTGTCGACGAAGGTGGTGACGCGGCGCGAGCCCATCATGGTTTCCAGCGCCGAACCAATGGCGGTGACCGAGACGCCCAGGTCGGCCGCGCGCTGGCGGTCGATGTTCACGCGCATCTGCGGGCGGGTTTCCTTGTAATCCGAATCCGGGCCGACCAGGCCGGGGTTGTCGGCCATGCGCTCGAGCATGCGGTCGCGCCACTGCGCGATTTCAGCGTATTCGGGGCCCCCAAGCACGATCTGGAACGGCTGGCCCTGGCTGCGGACCAGGCCGCCGCCGACCTGGGTGCGCACGCGCACGCCGCGGATGCCGTCGAGGTCCTTCTGCAGTTCGGCGGCCACGTCGGGGGTGGCGGTGGAACGTTCGCGCCACGGCTGCAGGAACACGCTGATGCGGCCTGTGTGCATTTCCTCGCTGGCCCCGAAGCCGCCGGGCACGCGCGGGTTGGCGCGCACGATGGGCTTGTCCGCGCCGACGTACCCGGCCACGACCTTTTCCACTTCCTGCACCTGGCCCACGGTGTAGTCGTAGCCGGCGCCCTCGGGGCCGTCGATCATGATCTGGAACGAACCGCGGTCTTCGGCCGGGGCCAGTTCGGACGGCAGCACCTTCAACAGCAGTGCGCTGGCGGCGAGCGACAGCAGCATGACCACGACGTAGATCCAGATCTTGCCGACGTGGGCGTCGAGCACGCGCCCGTAGGATGCCGAGACGCGGTCGAGGTTGCGGTTGATGAAACCGTGCAGGCCCTTGGGCGGCTGGCCGGTGTGCGGCTTGAGCAGCTTGGAGGCCATCATCGGGGTAAGGGTGAGCGACACGAACGCCGACAGCGCTACGGCTGCGGCCAGGGCCACCGCCAGTTCGCGGAACAGGCGGCCCGTGTTGCCTTCGAGGAAGCCCACCGGCAGGAACACCGCGACCAGCACGGCGGTAGTGGCGATCACCGCGAACGCCACCTGCGCGGTACCGCGCTTGGAGGCCACCAGCGGTGGCTCGCCCAGGTCGATGCGGCGCTGCACGTTTTCGACCACGACGATGGCATCGTCCACCACCAGGCCGATACACAGCACCAGTGCGAGCAGGGTCAGCAGGTTGATCGAGAAGCCGAACGCATACAGGGCGATGAAGGCGGCCACCAGGCACACCGGGACGGTCACTGCAGGAATCAACGCGGCGCGGAAACTGCCGAGGAACAGCCAGATCACCGCCAGCACCAGCAGCATGGCTTCGACCAGCGTGGCGTAGACGCGGTCGACGGCGGCTTCGATGAAGGTGGTGTTGTCGAAGGCCACGAAGATGTGGGTGCCTTCGGGCAGGGTCTGGCCGACGCGCTCGGCTTCGGCGCGCGCGGTGCGGGCCACGTCCAGCGAGTTGGCGGTGGAGGTCTTGACGATGCCTAGGCCGATGCCGGGCTCGCCGTTGCTGCGGTAGTAGGCGCGGCGTTCGGACGAGGCCAGTTCGATCTTTGCGACGTCGCCCATGCGCACCACATAGCCATCAGCGCCCTTGCCGAGCGGGATGGTGGCGAAGTCTTCCGGCTTTACGTAGTTGCGCTCCACGCGCAGGGTGAAGTCGCGGTCGGCCGATTCGATGCGGCCGGCCGGCAGCTCGACGTTCTCGTTGCGCAACGCGGTTTCCACGTCGCCCACGGTCAGGCCGCGCGCGGCGAGCTGGTCGCGGTCGAGCCAGATGCGCATGGCATAGCGCTGGCGGCCGCCGATGCGGACCTGGGCCACGCCATCCAGGCTGGAAAAGCGGTCGACCACGTAGCGGTCGGCGTAGTCGCTCAGCTCCAGCGTGTTCATGCTGGAAGAGGTCATGTTGAACCAGATGATCGGGTCGGCGTCGCTCTCGACCTTGGCGATTTCCGGCGGGCGCGCCTCTTCGGGCATGCGGTCGGCGACGCGGCTGACGGCGTCGCGCACGTCGTTGGCGGCCGCTTCGATATCGCGGTTGGAGGTGAATTCGATGCTGACCTGGGCGCGGCCGTTGGAGCTGCGCGCGTTGATGGTGTCGATGCCTTCGATGCCGGCCAGGGCGTCTTCCAGCACCTGGGTGATGCGGCTTTCGATGACGGCCGCCGAGGCACCGGTGTAATCGACGGAGACCGAGACGATCGGCGGGTCGATCGCGGGCAGCTCGCGCAGGGTCAGGCGGGTGAACGACATGATGCCCAGCACGACCAGCAGCAGGCTCATCACCACGGCAAACACCGGCCGCTGGATGGAGATGTTGGAGAGTTTCATCCGGCGCTGCCCACGGGCGCTGCAGCGGCGGTCGCGCCGGTCGGGGCGCGGGTGGTGCCGGCCGGGGCCGGATCGGTGGCCTTCTCTGCGGCCGGGCTGGCGGCCGGGGTGGCGGGCGCAGGGGCCGGCGCGGCGGTGTCGTTGACCTTCAGGCCGGGACGCAGCTTGCCGGTGCCGTCGACGACGATGCGGTCGCCTGCCTTGAGCCCTTCACGGATTTCAACGACGCCGGAGCGGCGCGCGCCGCTGACCACGTCGACGCGCTCGACCACGTGGTCGGGTTTGACGCGGAAGACGAACGAATCGCGGCCGACCTGGACCACGGCGATTTCAGGAATGACCAACGCCTGGCGTTCGGGACGGAACATGCGCACGTCGAGCAGCATGCCCGGGCGCAGGGCGTGGTCGGCGTTGATGAAGTCGGCGCGCACGGTGACGGCGCGGGTGCCGGGATCGACGCGGGTATCGATGGTGGCGACGTCGCCTTCGAAAGTGCGGCCCGGGTAGGCCACGCTGGTGGCGCTGACCTTGTCGCCCTTGGCCAGCGAGGCCAGTTCGGCTTCGGGCACCTGGAAATCGACGTGCATGCGTTCGATGTCGTCGAGGGTGGCGAT
>Ga0055534_1000344_pt1 | contig 30069 bp, 33 predicted proteins | sample AraplaCol_mLB_r2_2_FD_54993 | JGI IMG/M metagenome (GOLD analysis project Ga0055534, IMG submission 54993) | Arabidopsis root microbial communities from North Carolina, USA - plate scrape MF_Col_mLB_r2 | ecosystem: Host-associated > Plants > Roots > Endosphere | place: USA: North Carolina... | reverse complement strand
CTCATGCGACGAATATCCAGATGTCGCTTTTTTTTTTGGGGGGGGACATCGGGCTCGCAATCTGCCGAGCCCGATCAATGCAGGGCCGCGAGATGGGGAAGACCTCTGGGTGCGACGCTGCCGCAAGCATCGGTGTCTGTCTGCATACCCGAACAGGGCGATACCCGTGGCGTTAGTTTTGCGAAACCGATAGATACATCCAAATAATCAATTTATCGCGGAAATTGGCGACGCCTACACTCCTCTCGCCAGCGCATGACTGGCCTTTGCCTAAACGCAACGAATACATGGAGGAGACAAATGAGTCGTGACGGGAAGTTCCGGATTGGCGTGGCATGGCCGGCGCTAGCGTTGGCGTGTACTGGTTGGATGCATGCTTGTGGTGGAGACGATTCGTCGTCGTCATCAACAACCCCACCTGCTACGACCACACCACCAACGAATACGGTGTTCTCGTGTGACACCACGTCGCTCAGCCAGGTGAAGTTGGACAACGCATCGGTAACGGATGCAACGGCTGTTCCCGCGAGCAGCTTTACGCCTCCCGGCGCGAGCACAGCTCTCTCTGGACTGCCGGCGTTCTGCAGGATTCAAGGGAAAGCGAATCCGACCTCAGACTCTCTTATCAATTTCGAAGTATGGGTACCCACCGATGGTTCGTGGAACGGCAAGCTCGTGACCACTGGCAATGGTGGCTACAGCCCGGCGCTCAGCTACGGTGACATGGCCTACGCAATGCGACAAGGCTATGCCGTCATCGGAGGTGACACGGGGCACCAGTCGACCGACCCCAACGAGATGTTCTGGGGCGTCGGTCACCCCGAAAAGATTGCAGACTGGGGCACGCGCTCAATTCATGCGATTACGGCTCCTGGAAAGACGCTGATTGCAGCGTTGCAATCGAAGGCGCCGTCTCGCGCTTACTACTATGGCTGCTCCACCGGCGGCCACCAGGGCTACGCGGAAATCCAGCAGTATCCTCAAGACTTTGATGGCGTCATTGCTGGCGCACCTGGCAACAACCGTATCCGTCTGAATGTGGAGTTCATGCATCGGTTCCTTAGCAATCGCACGCCAGGCAATAACACGACACTGATTCTTCCGGCGTCGAAGATGGCAATGGTGACAAGCGCGGCAGTGGCTGCGTGCGACAGCCTGGATGGCGTCTCGGACGGCGCGATGGAGGACCCGCGCGCATGCACGCCCGCGCAGTTCAATGTCGACAGCCTGCTGTGTACCGGTGCGGACGGCCCGAACTGCCTTACTCAGCCGCAAATCGACGTGGTCAAGAAGATTTACGCCGGCCCCAAGAATCCGCGCACCGGGGAGCAGCTCTATCCCGGTCTGACCGTCGGTAGCGAATCTGGCTGGTCTAGCTACTGGGGCGTGTCGGAGCCCACACGTGCCGATTTCTGGCGGCTCTGGGTGTTCGAAAACCCACAGTGGGACTGGTGGACCTTTGACTACGACCGGGATGTGACCTATGCCGACGCGAAGGTCGGCAAGCTCGTAGACCAACGCAATCCGGATATCAGTGCGTTCAAGGCGCGAGGCGGCAAGGCCATCGTCTACCAAGGCTGGGCAGACCCCGTCGTCAATCCGAAGGACACCATCGCGTACTACAACGCGGTCCAGACCTTGCAAGGCTCACAAAAGGAAATGGATAGCTTTTTCCGTCTGTTCCTGGTTCCGAGTATGGGCCATTGCGGTGGGGGTAGCAGCGCGACTGTTTTTGGCAATGCCGGGACCGCGCCGCCCACAATCGATGCTGCACACGACGTACTGAAGGCATTGGACAACTGGGTCGACAAGGGTGTAGCCCCGGACACCATCGTCGCGTCGAAGGTGGCCAATGGCGCCGCTACCCGCACGCGACCGCTTTGCCCGTATCCTCGGAAGGCAACCTACCAGGGGAGCGGCAGTACAGACGACGCTGCGAACTTTAGCTGCAGATGATGGAGCTGCCCGACGAACCCGACAACCGGCTGCAGGGGGCGCTGCAGCCCGTCACCGGGCCGGGGCTTGCCGCGGTTCAGAGCGGAAGTGAGCACCGGTGGGCCTATTGGTCCATCGATGGGTAATCGATATACCCTTTATGATCTCCGCCGAAGAAGGTGGCGGGGTCCGAGGCGTTGAGCGATGCGCCCTTCTCGATGCGCTTCGGTAGATCCGGATTGGAGATGAATGGGCGGCCGAACGCGATAAGGTCTGCGCGCCCACTTGCCAGGGCCGCTTCTGCCGTGGCGCCATCATAGCCGCCGGCAAGCATCAGTATTCCGTGATAGGCGGCGCGCATCTCGGCCATCATGGACGCCCAGCGTGGGTCGGTTGCTTCGTCGCGGACGTTGCCAACCATGGCCGGTTCGACCAGATGCAGGTATGCAAGCGGCCAGTCATTCAAACGGGCCGCGATATAGCCGAAGGTTGCTTCCGGCGTATCGTCGCCCATTCCCATGAATCGGCCCATTGGCGTCAACCGCACACCGACACGGCTGGGACCGATTTCGGCAGTCACTGCGGCAACTACTTCAAGAAGAAAACGCGCGCGATTCTCTATCGTGCCTCCGTAGGCATCCGTCCGGTGGTTGCTGTGCGAATTGATGAATTGGTCGAGCAAATAGCCGTTGCCGGCGTGGATTTCGACACCGTCCATGCCTGCCTGCATGGCATTGCGGGCGGCCTGGCGATAGTCTTCCACGATTGCGTGGATACCTTCCGTAGTGAGTTCCTGCGGAACTGGAATATCTCCCCAGACGCCGTGACCGGCGGGATCGACGATATAGGTCTTGCCAGGTACGGGCAACGCGCTCGGTGCGACCGGCAGCGCGCCGCCCGGCTGGAAGGAAGGGTGTGAGACGCGTCCGACGTGCCACAGTTGCATGAAAATGTGGCCGCCCGCGCCGTGGACGGCTTCGGCCACCGGGCGCCAACCATCTATTTGCTCCGGCGTGTAAATCCCCGGTGTCCAGGCATAGCCTTGCCCCTGCTGCGAAATTTGTGTTGCTTCGGTGACGATCAGCGCCGCGGACGCCCTTTGCCGATAGTACTCGACGTTCATTGCCGTCGGGACGTTGCCAGGCTGGCCTGCACGCGACCGCGTAAGCGGAGCCATAGCGATACGGTGGGCCAGGTCGAGGTCCCCGACTCTGAGGCGGGAAAACAGTAGATCGGTCATTGGCGGCATCCTTATGTTGATATGTGGGCGTGGGCGAAGACCGCCCTGGATGGATGCTCGCAGAAGTCGGGCAGCACGGATGTTGGATACTGCGAACGACTTCCCAAAATGCACGGCGTGATCGTATGGATCGGGTCGTCGGCCGTGACCAAGGGCGCGTCTAGCATGCGAAGGCCGCGGCTTGACTGTGGTCCCCGGACCGGAACGCGATGCCTATCCCTTGTTGCCGCGCATCTTCGTCATGGCGGCAGGGGCGCCGAGCAGGAACATGTCCACCTTTTGCCTAATGAGGGCGTCCATGTCCGACGGCACCTTCAGCCCATAGACCCATTTGCGCACGCCGATATAGAAGATGGCCGCGTGCAGGCTCCAGATCATCTCGATCTCGGCATCGGTTTCAGCGGTCGTGCGCGGCGCGGGGATGTCGAAGGCCTCCCGGACTTCGGCCAACACCGGCAGGAATACCTTGGTGCGCAGCTTGCTGAGGTACTTGTTATTGATGCCTTCGTGGGTCAGGCCAGCAAAGATAAATAATCGGATCCATTCCTCGCGCAGAATCACCGACGAATAGTCCAGATAGAAGGCGTACAGGCGCTCGGTCAACGGCAGGGAGCGGTCCGTGATCTGGCGATCCCAGTCCGGACGCCACTGGAAAACCTCGTTGTAGACACGCTCGATCAGCGCGTCCTTGCTGGCGAAATACCGATAGAGCAGGGGCTGTGTGACGCCGATCTGCTTGGCAAGCTCACGTGTGCTGCCGCCGAAGCCATTCCGCGTGAAGTGTTCGATGGCCTTCTCGACAATCTGCTGCTCCCGCTCCTCAGGCAGCAGGCGCCGCGTGGATTTTGCGGTGTCTTCGGTGGCGCTTCGTTCCATGGCTGTCTCTCTCGGGCCTACTGTTCGGGTAATGGTCCGATTCTACCAATCACCCGATCAACAAGAAAAGGCGACGCCCCAGCTCGCTGGCTGCCGCCTCGAAGCCAGGTCGGCAGCCAAGCGTCAATGGCCGGACCTGGCCGTGATACCGAGTTCGCAGTCCACGCGCTGGTTCTGGTAGGCGCTGCGTTCCCACAGGCCGCGCGCCGAGCGATCGGTCACCGAGAACACGTAGATGCCTGCAAACGCCACCAGCATCGAGAACAGTGCCGGATACTCGTACGGATAGATGGCCGACGCGTGCCCAAGCACCTGCACCCATACCGTCGGGCTCAGGATCGTCAGCACCACGGCGGTAATCAGGCCCATCATGCCGCCCATGACCGCCCCGCGCGTAGTCAGGCCGCGCCAATAGATCGACAGCAGCAGCACGGGGAAGTTGGAACTGGCAGCAATCGAGAATGTCAGGCTCACGATGAAAGCAATGGTCTGCTTCTCGAACAGGATGCCCAGCAGGATCGACAGCACGCCCAGTACCAGCGTGGTGATGCGCGACACGCGCATCTCGTCCTTGTCCGACGCGCGGCCCTTGCAGATCACCGTGGCATACAGGTCGTGCGAGATGGCGGAGGAGCCCGCCAGCGTCAGGCCCGCCACCACGGCGAGGATCGTCGAGAACGCCACCGCACAGATGAACCCCAGGAAGACGCTGCCGCCCACGGCGTGGGCCAGGTGTACGGCCACCATGTTGATGCCGCCAATCACCGCGCCCGACGCGGTGTGATAGAGCGGATCCTTGGCGACCAGTGCAATCGTCCCGAAGCCGATGATGATGATCATTGCGTAGCCCATGCCGACGATGCCGGTGGCATACAGCACGCTCTTGCGCGCAGCCTTGACGTTACTGACCGTGAAGAAGCGCATCAGGATATGAGGCAGCCCCGCAGTGCCGAAAATCAGCGCCAGACCGAGCGACACCGCCGAGACCGGATCGGACACTAGACCGCCCGGGCGCATGATGGCCTCCTGCTTCCCGTGGGCGGCGATGGCATGGTCGAACAGGCTGTTCAGGCTGAAGCCAAAGCGGCTCATCACCATGAACGCCATGAACGCGCAACCGGCCAGCAGCATGACCGCCTTGATGATCTGGATCCAGGTGGTGGCCAGCATGCCGCCGAAGAACACGTAGACGACCATCAGCACGCCAACCAGCACCACAGCCGACGTGTAGTTGAAGCCGAACAGCAGTTCCACGAGCTTGCCAGCGCCTACCATCTGCGAGACCAGGTATAGCAGCACGATCACGATGGAACTCGACGCCGAGAACGCGCGGATCGGCCGTTGCCGCAGCCGATACGACAGCACGTCGGCCAGCGTGTAGCGCCCCAGATTGCGTAAGGGCTCGGCAATCAGGAAAAGGATGATGGGCCAGCTGGCCAGAAAGCCGATGGAATAGATCAGGCCGTCATAGCCGCTGGTAAACACCAGTGCCGAGATGCCCAGCAGCGACGCGGCGGACATGTAGTCGCCGGCGATCGCCCAGCCGTTCTGCATGGCGGTGATCTTGCCGCCGGCGGCATAGTGGTCGGCCACGCTATTGTTACTACGGGCCGCCCAGCGAGTGATGGCCAGCGTGGCCACCACGAAGACGACGAACATGCCGATGGCGATGCCGTTCAGGCCCTGGCCCACCGGCGGCGTGGCAGCCAGGGCAGGCGTGGCAATCGTCAGTGCGGCGCAGAAGGCAAAAGAGGCGTGCGTGCGATTCATGACGGCTCTCCGTCGCGGATGTCCGCGATTATCCGGTCGTAGACCGTGTTGGTGCGATACACGTAAATGGCGACGAGCGCGAAGGTGAACGCGAACATGCCGAAGCCGACGGGAATGCCGATGCTCATCGGCTGGTCCGGTACCAGCCGCATGGCGAGCAGGTCGGGACGGAAGGCCAGCGTCAGGATGAAGCCGAAGTACACCAGCAGCATCGCGGCGGTCAGTGACCACGAGAAGCGCCGCCGGGTGCGGTGCAGTCGCTCGAAATCGGCGCGGCCCAACATCGGATGGGGAGTCAGCGGGGCGTCGATCGCCTCCGGGTCTTCATGGGTGTTGTAAGGCGCGACGGGGGGCGCGGTCTGTGGGGCGGCTTGAGGCATGGTTGTCTCCTTGTGTTGTTGTCCTTGGCGGTCAGAACCGGCGCGACACGGCGGTCTCGCGCATGACCGCTTCCGGGGTTCGGTAGCGTTCGGCCATGGCGCGGTCTTCGTCGCTCTTCAGTTGGGCCTGCATGTAGGCGCCAAGGTGGCGGGCGTGCTCGACGATGGCCTGGCCCACTTGCACGCGTTCGGCGCTGTAGGCTTCGAGCCCGGCCTCGATGGTCGGCGCGTCCGACAGCGCGCGCACGAGTGCCATCGCATCGCCGGCCGCCTTGGTGACGCCCATCCCGCAATGGGGCCGCGCCACGAAGGCGGCGTCACCCAGCAAAGCCACGCGACCGAACGCCATTTGCGAAACGGTGAGGTCATAGATCGGCTGGAATAGCGGGTGTGCCGTCCGCCTCACCACTTCGGCAAACTGGGGCGCGAGCAGGTCAGTCGCCGCGCTTTCCATATCGGCGATGACGTCGGGACGGATCAGGCCCGGAGGAATGCCGGCGGACCAGCATTTGCCGGTGGCATCCGTCAGAAGGTCGGCCAGCTCCTTCTCGCCAGTCGCGCGGTACCACACGAAATTGAAGCGCCGCTGCCCGGGCGCCGTGCTGTTGCGCTCGCCAGCCACCGGGTAGCCGAGAATCTGTTCATGCGGCGGCAGGCAGAACGCGAACTTGTCGAAAATCGCGGCGTGCGTGGCCGGTGTCAGGTCGTTCTCGTCTACCAACCCGCGCCAGGCGATATAGCCCGCGTACTCGAGATGCGCGGTCGGTAGCAGTTGTTCCCGGACAGTGGACCGGAAGCCATCGGCGGCGATCACCATGTCGGCGCGGTGTATCGAGCCATCCTGCAGCGTGACTTCCGCATGGCCGGGGTGCGATGCCACCGCCGTGACATGCGCGCCGGTGCGATAGAGACCCGGAAACGCCTTACCCAGTACCTCGTACATCTTGCCCCAGCCGGTCAGGGTCTGGGGTAGTTCACGATCCGAAACCGCGCTGCCATCGCGGGCCAGCGTCACGCGGGTATTGACCGATACGCCGATACTGTCGTCGACCGGCACGCCGGCGGCGGCCAGCGCCTCGAACAGTTCGGGGTGCGTGACAATGCCAGCGCCGCGGCCCGTCAGCGCTTCGGGCGTGCGCTCGAAAATCTCGACTTCCCAGCCGGCCCGTGTCAAAAGGTTGGCGGCAAATAGCCCGCCGACGGAACCGCCGATGATGATGGCCTTGCGTCTGGACGATTGGATGGAGGTCATGCTGGGGCTCCTGCTTCGGCTTGCGATTGCTGCGGCAGTGCCAGGCCTGCCACTTCTTCGGCGGGATAGTTGAGTTCGATGGTGACGCCGGACGGGTCTTCGATAAACACCTGGTGCAAGCCCAGGCTGGGGACGGTGCGGTCGCGCCAGGCGATGCCCTCGGCGCGTAGCGTCTGCCACATGGTAGTGACGCCTGTGGCGAGGAAGGCGATATGGTCGACGGTCCCGGTGCCCGTCTCGGGGAGGTCCTTGTCGCCGAGATAGGCAGTCAGGCCCGCCGGATTGCTCGGGTCGATGCCGATGATGTGCACGGTGCCGAAGTCCCGTTCGTCGTCGCCCATGTAGAGCCAGGCGCCGGGGAAGTCGAACGGCGGCCGGTACCCACGCCGGAACCCGAGAATGCGTTCGTAGAATGCGCACGACCGTTCGAGGTCCGTCGTGCGGATTGAATAGTGTGCGAGCTTTGCGATCGCCATGGCTGTCTCCTGTAAATTATCGATCGATCAGTGATCGTTGGATAAATGGTAGTGCGGAAGACCAACGCAGCCAAGTACCAGAAGGGTGGCGTTTACCCTAACTATGTGCCTCAAAGCCCTCTTCAGCGACGCTCCGCCGAAGTGGACACAGCGAAGGTACGTGTCCTCAAGGCCTTGCCGCCAAGACTGCGGCTCCGGCGCCCACCCTTGCGCCTTGCGCGAAAGTGGTCGCGGAGCTGAGGACGCCCCGCCAATGACCGCCCAGAACGGATATGAGAGGCGGTAGGGTAAATCCGAAGCCATTGACCCATTTCCGGGCGAGCTTTCGCGCTCTATAATCGCAATAAATAATCAAGCGATAAACTAAACCATTCAAGGAGACAGAGCGATGGATTGTCCTTGCTGTGCATCACCCAAACGGCGTAGTTTGCTTGGATCGGCAGCAGCGATAGCCGCAGGCATGATGCCCGGCGTTCCGGCGTTCGCTGTGCCCTCGCCACCTGTGAGCGCCGACGCTGGAAAAATGCGGTCGATCGATATCCACGCTCACTACTACTCTGAGACTTTCCTGGGACTTTTAGGTGGCGAGGGGAGGGAATTTGGCGGATCGTATTCCCGTACCGAGGATTCCTTCACCTTCAAGACGCCGGCCGGCGGGCTGGGTCCTCTGCCCACGAAGTTCATCGACGTGGACCAGCGGCTTCGAGACATGGACAACTCTGGTGTCGACATTCAAGCGATTTCCCTGAGTGTTCCTATGGTGTACTGGGCTGATCGCAGGCTCAACGCAAAGCTGGCGAGAGCCTGGAACAATGACGCATCCGAAGTACACCGCCGCCACCCAACGAGGTTCGTGGTGTTGGCCACGCTACCTATGCTGAACGCCAGCGACGCGATTGACGAGCTTGAATATGCCGCTTCGCTACCCGGCGTTCGTGGCGTTTACATGGGCACGAACATCAACAACCGCGATCTTGACGATCCGATGTTTTCGCCGGTTTTCAAGCGCATTGAACAGCTTGGACTTCCTATCTTTCTGCATCCCCAGCAAACCGTTGGCGGCGGAAGGCTTGCAGATTTCTATCTCAGCAATTTGCTGGGCAATCCATTTGACACGGCGATCGCTGCATCGCACCTGATCCTTGGTGGCGTGATGGATCAATATCCGGCCTTGCACTTCTCCTTGCCTCACGCAGGCGGTGCGCTGCCGATCCTGATCGGCCGCATCGATGCCGGCTGGTCAGCCCGCCCAGAGACAAAGCGACTCGCACAACAGCCTAGTACATACCTGCGCAGGTTTAGCTACGACACCGTCTCCCATTCGGGGACCACTTTGGACTACCTTATACGGAATATCGGCGTGGAACATCTGGTTTTGGGCAGTGACTATTGCTTCGATATGGGTTACGAGCAGCCCGTGCGGTTTCTTGATGGTCTCCCTTTGTCCGACAAGGAGAAGCGATTGATTCTGGGTGGAAACGCAGCACGCCTTCTGAGAATCTGACGTTTCGCGGCGGGGAGAGCACGAGGTGCAAGTGTCGCCATCGCCGGGCGGCTGGGACACAAGCACGGTGAACGGTCCATTCGACGAGGCATGGCGCGGCCGGCTTCGGCAGAAGCCATCAGTATCCGCTGAGTTCGGGGGCACGAGCCGAACCTGGAGCGTCATCCTTTTTTCCTCCCATCCCCCAACCCAGCGCCCGGAACAGCGAGACGCGGGCCGCCAACTGCCTACGATGCTCGGCTTTCAGCGCGCGAGCGTCGGCCGGGGCCGCGGCTTGCACGATGACGTCGAGGTACGCGGCGGCGCCCAAGATTAGCGGTCAGTGGCCTGTTGCAGGGCGCGGCTGGATGCGGTGACGGCGGCGTGCTGGCTGGGAACCGTCACACGCCGGAGTTTTCGGACCATCGAACCTTTCAAACACGAAAGGCGATGATCGCCTGCTTTGGTTCGCTGTAGCCAGTGGAATCCACACTCACGTAGCGTCCCGATAGTGGTCCCTAATGAATACAGGAAGATCGTTTGACGGTGGCGAAAATGGAACCTGATACATCATGTCGCCGACAAAGCCGCGGTGATAGGTGGCGTGATTGACGACATGCAGCACAATCTGCTCGCAGGTCATGATGCCTTCTCCACCACCAATAAACTCGAAATGAACAGTTTTCGCGAGATCTTCGTCTGACCAGGTGTCGACAAGATCGACGTACCAGCGGTCCATTTCTTGAACCGCTTTCCAAAGCTCGCAAATTTCAGGCGTTTGGTCGGTGTTGCGGGAGGTGTAGGCGTGTTTCCTTCCTTGCAGATGGTGTCTGAAGATGTCGTCCACCACGTAAACATGATTCAATGTATGCACCATGTTTCCGAACCGCGTTGGTCTCTGCCGAAGGGCTTCACCAGCCGGCAGGGCCATCACGCTTTCAAATGTCAGTCCATTTGCCCAGGCTTTATAGCGCACCATCATTTTTAAGGTGTCTATTGCCAATGCGCGGCCAGGGGTTCCGGATGGAGAAAATCGGTTGTGCGTGGCTGCGGACATGCTGAGATCCTTGTGTGTTTTTGAATGTCAATCTGCTGGCGAGCAAGTTGTCTGGCGTATGGGGCGATCTGGATAGGCTTAATGTCGCCAGCCCCCGAGCATCAAGTCACCTCTTTTTCGTCTGCCGTTTTTTCAAAGGCCATGGAGCCGGCCTTCGACATGCGTACGCGTTTTGCCGCCGACCCAGATTTGGCCGACTTCGTCGCGAGTCAGGTGAATGCGGCCGTGGCGCCCAAGGCGTGTCCCCTGAGTGGCGACATAGTCGTCGTCCACCACACCTGCCGCGAACAGCCATTGCGCCATCGAAGCATTGAGGCTTCCAGTGACTGGGTCTTCGACGATAGCGCCCAAATGGTCGCTGAAGAAGGCGCGAACCTCGAAGGCAGCATCGACGCCTTTTGCATGAGAGCCAATCACGCCGACATCGATCCGGTGGGGCCAACTGCGGATCGGAGTGAGCGAAAGCACCTTCGCTGCCGATGTCAGTCTGATTCCTAACCATCCGGGCCCGTTATCGATCCAGGCTGCATCAAGGATATCGCCAGCTTCAATCCCCAACAGTCGCCGCGCCTCGTCCAATTCATCCGGTGTCGGTGCGCCGCACCGGATCAGTGGCGGAGCGGCGAAGGAAAGCCGCCCGTGATCGCGTCGGATCGCAACCAACCCGGCCCCGCATTCCTGGACGATTTCCGCTTCTTTCTTCGGTACGCCGCCGGTCGAGAGCCACGCATGACAGCTACCAAGCGTGGGGTGCCCGGCAAAAGGCATCTCCCTGTCCAGCGTGAAGATCCTGACCCGGTAGTCCGCTTCAGGCTGGGTGGGCCGCAATAGAAACGCGGTCTCGGAGAAGTTGAACCACCGCGTCAACCGCTGCATGTCAGCCGATGCGAGAGCATCGGCGCCGATGACGACCGCCAGCGGATTGCCTGAAAGCTGCCCCGCGCCGAAGACATCAACCATATGGACGGCAAAGGTCATGACATCGTTCTTTCAATGCTGATCAGTTCGTGACGGCGCCGACAGTCCGGGCCATCAACGTTGCCAGGCAAGCAGCCTGAACCCCGCAACTGCGAACACCGCAGAGAGCGCACCTTCAATCCAGCGCCGGAGTCTTGCATATAGCGCGATCATGGGAGCAGTCGAGAAAAGGACCGCATAACCACCGAACACGATGACGCCGAGGCACGCGCAACCGCCGATGATCGCCGGCAAGGTACCGCCGTGGGCGTTCTCCGGAAGCCCAAGGGACATGATCGCGATCCAGGCCAGAACCGCCTTCGGATTTCCGATATGTATGAGAATGCCCTGGCGGTAGAGCCACCCATAGCGAGACGTCGAGCGTCCTGAGTCCATCCTTGCGAAGTCGGCGCTTGGCTTCAGCGCCGACCTGCCGGTGCGAAACGCCAGAAAGAGCAGGTAGACACCGCCAACTATCTTGATGACTAAAAGCGCCTCGGCATAGGCCGCTAGCACGGCGGAAATGCCGGTCGCGGCCAGGATCGCCCAGAAGAGTGAGCCGGTGATGACGCCGGCCGCCATAACCAGGGCCGGCAGACGGCCGTCACGCATCGCCGTTCGCATGATCGCCATGTTGCTTGGCCCGGGACTGGCGGTAGCGATGAGATACGTGCCGTAGACGAGTGCGATCTGACTAGCGATCATTCGAGTTACTCCGGAGATGCAGGGCTCTAGCGTTATGGCTGGAGGTCGCCCCGATGAACAATATGGACCTTGTTCCCGTCGGGATCGCGCAGATACGCGCCAAAGTAGCCGTCTCCGTAATGGGGGCGTAACCCGGGTGCGCCGTCGTCCGTCCCGCCGTGCTCAAGACCTTCCGCGTAAGCCGTGTTCACGGATTCTTGCGAAGGGGCCAGAAAAGCGACCATGCTGCCGTTGCCGATGGTCGCCGGCTCACCATCGTAGGGGATATAGACATAGAAACGCGGCAGCGGCGTTTTGCAGGCTACCCAGCAAAGCGCCTGTGGCCCGCCATCGGACATGACGACGCGACGCTGGAGACCGAGCGGCGCGAGCACCGCGTCATAGAAGCGACCTGGCCGCCCAAGATCATGCGCCCCAACTGTTACATGGCTGAACGTTTGACTCTCCCTGCGCCCGTCATCGCGTTCGGGCGTTTCCAAAAATGCATTGATATCATCCAATCCCATAACGCATGTTACTCTTGTTGTTTCTATAAAAAGTGTCACGTGACACTAATATCTCGGCGGCGAACATGCTCCTTCAATCCCCTTGGTCTCCACGTCTTGCGGATATCGAGGCGAATACCGCCGAGCGGCTGGTCCTCGCCCTGGCCGACGACATCATCGAAGGGCGGCTGACGGGAGGCGACCGTCTGCCGGCTCATCGCGATCTCGCATTGAAACTGGGGATTGGCCTTGGTACGGTGACGAAAGCCTATGCCGCGCTTGAACGGCGAGGCCTGACGCGCAGCATCAAGGGTCGGGGCACCTTCGTGGCGATCCACCAGGCACACAACGACCGCCAGATCGATCTTTCGTCCAATGTGCCGCCGGCCATCCTCAATGCACGCCTGCTGGCGCGAACATTGACTGGGATCGCGCGCAAGATCGATGCGGACCATCTGAATCTCTATGCACCACCCGCTGGGCATATGGAGCACCGGCGCGTGCTGGCCCGCTGGCTCGAAACGCTGGGCCTGATGGTGGACCCGTCACACCTGGTGTTGACGAGCGGGGCCCGCCAGGCGCTGTCATTGGCCTTCGATCTTGCCTGCGGCTCGCAAGGGCTGCTTCTGACCGAGCGGATCACCTATCCTGGAGCGATCGCGCTGGCGCGGCGCAAGGGATACCGGATGCAGGGCGTCGAGACCGACGCGCAGGGGATGATGCCCGAGGCACTGGCGGACGCACTCGACCGCACCGCATCGACCTGCAGCAAGGCGGTCTATCTCACGCCGACCCTGCACAACCCGACCACCGCAACGATGGGCACGGAGCGAAGGCAGACCATCGTTGATATTTGCCGCCGGGCGGGCGCGTGGATCATCGAGGATGGCGTCTATGCGTCGGCAGCACCGGCTTCGCCTCCGCTTGCGGCGCTGGCGCCAGAAATCGCATTTCATGTGAACGGGCTGTCCAAATCACTCGGCCCCGGTTTGCAGATCGGCGTGCTTGCGCTGCCGGCCGGACTCGAAGGCGCAGCGGAAGACGCGCTGCGGGACCTGCCGATGGCTCCGTCGCCGCTTTCCTGCGCAGTGGTTGGGGAATGGCTGGCCACCGATGTCATCGCCTCGATCCAGCGGGATCTGCGCCATGAGGCGCGGCGTCGATCCAATCTGGCCATCACTCTGCTCGGCGCGAGCGAACTGGTCTCGCATGCCGGCGCCTACAATGCCTGGCTGCCGATGGAGCGTGACGCTGCAAATCGTTTCGTATCGGTCGCTGCAGCGATGCGTATCAGGCTGACCCCTCCGGAATCCATGATGGTGAACCCGGCAGACCAGGCGAGCGGCATTCGACTTTGCCTCGGCGGCCCGTCGTTCGAAGATCTCACGGAGGCACTGACACTTCTGGCAGCGCTGCTGAAGCAGAGCGCTTGAGGTCACCGGCAGGGCACCGTCCGGACAACGCGGACCTAGACAGGGCTTGCCGGCCGCCGATGGCTCTCGTTCATGACGCTATGGGTGACGCTGCCGCATCGGCCGGAAAGACCCGCGCACAGAGGAAGTCCACCAGGGCGCGCACCTTCGGAGAAGGGTGCCGGCTGGCCGGCCATAGCACGTGGAAGACGCCTGTTCGATCGACATGGTCGGGCAGCACGCGGCGCAAGCGGCCGTCAGCCAGCGGTCCCCTGACCGAGAAATCCGGCAGGCAGGCAATACCCAGCCCTTGCAGCGCGAAGCAGACGCGCGTCTCGATGTTGTTGCAGACCATCGAGGTCGGCAACGACAACTCGGCGTCGCCGCGGGGCAGGCGTAACGGCCATGCTTCCAGCTTGCCAGTGTTCGGATACCGGAAATGCAGGCAGGCGTGCCCGCGCAGATCGGCCGGCACTTGCGGCGTGCCACGCCGGGCCAGGTAATCTGGCGAGGCGACCAGCATCATCTGGAAGGAGCCGAGACGCCGGGCTGAAAGACGAGAGTCCGCGGGGGCGCCGGTTCTGACGACGGCATCGAAGCCTTCGTCGATCACGTCGACCATCCGGTCGGTGAAATCGAGGTCCAGTTCGATATCCGGGTACTCGCGCATGAACTCCCCAAGCACCGGCAATATCAGCGAGCTGACCAGCGGCAGGCTGACCCGCAGCCGGCCCCGTGGCGCTGCCGTTGCCTGCGACAGTTCCTGCTCCGCCGCCTCGATCTCCGCCAGGATCCGCCGGCTTCGTTCCAGAAACAGGACGCCCTCGGCCGTCAGCGTGATGCTGCGCGTGCTGCGATGGAACAGGCGCACGCCGAGCCTTTCTTCCAGCCGTGCCACGCTCTTGCCAATGGCGGTCGCCGACACGCCTAGCAGCCGTCCGGCCGCGACAAAGCTGCGCGTCTCGGCCACCTGCACAAAGACGGTAAAGCTACTCAGGCTATCCATTCGATATCTCAATTGCGGACAGTAATTTCCGCAGACCGAGGAACTGTAGCCTACTTTTTCTTTAATGACGGGCCTTCTATCGTGACGGGCAGATACATTGAGGAAAGGAACCCGTCTTGTCTGCCCACATCTCTGCATTGCGCACGGGTATTCCGCACGCGCATCTGCCTACCCGCGTCCAGGCCGTTGTCCAGCAGGCGCTGGACGACCGGCGATTGGTTGGCGCCGTCGTTGTCATCGCCTCCCATGGCGAATTGATCCACCAGCAGGCGTCGGGCCTGGCAGATCGTGAAGGCGGACGGCCGATGGCCGTGGATACGGTCTTTCGCCTGGCGTCGGCGAGCAAGCCGATCGTGTCGACTGCCGCCATGGTGCTGGTAGCACAGGGGCGGCTCGATCTCGATGAAGGTATCGACCGTTGGCTACCCGAATTCAGGCCACGACTGCCCGACGGCCAACCCGCGCGTATCACGGCGCGGCAACTGCTTAGCCACACGTCCGGCCTGGGCTATCGTTTCCTCGAAGCCGATGCGAATGGCCCCTATGCGCATGCCGGCGTGTCGGATGGTATGGACGCATCCGGCATCAGTCTGGAAGAAAACCTGCGACGCATCGCCAGTGTTCCGCTGTTGTACAGGCCGGGCACGGCCTGGGGCTACTCGCTGGCGACTGACGTGCTCGGCGCCTTGATCGAGCGCGTCCACGGCGCGCCATTGGACGAGGTGGTACAGCAGTTGGTGACCCGTCCGCTGCGCATGACAGATACCGCTTTCACCGCGCGCGACGCCCAGCGCGTGGCTACCGCCTATGTGAACGACGCACTGCAGCCCCATCGTCTGGCGGAGGGCGAAACTGTTCCGGTCTTCCCGGGGACGGTTGGCATCAGGTATAGCCCATCGCGCGTCTTCGATGCGGACGCTTTCGCTTCGGGAGGCGGGGGCATGGCAGGCACAGCCGGGGATTTCCTGCGCCTGCTGGAGGCCCTGCGCAAGCGCGATGGCGCATTGCTGCCCAGCGAGCTGGTTGACGAGATGTCACGCGACCAGACCGGTGGCCTGGATTTGCCCAATGCCCCGGGCTTCGGGTTCGGGCTGGGCTTCTCGGTCCTGCGTGCCCCTCAGGTTGCCGCATCGCCCGAATCGGAAGGTGCCTGGCGCTGGGGAGGTGCCTACGGCCATTCCTGGTTCGTGGATCGGGCACGGGGATTGAGCGTGATCGCCTTCACCAACACGCTGTACGAGGGCATGTCCGGCCGATTCGTTACCGATCTGCGCGATGCGGTCTATGGGCCGGCGGGGGCGAAACCATGACGTTCACTCCGCAGGATCGTTTGCCTCTGGCGTCGTTGCTGGCGCTTGCCATGGCAGCCTTCATCACAATCCTGACGGAGGCGCTGCCAGCGGGACTGCTGCCCCAGATCGCGCAGGGCCTGGCCGTTTCCGAGGCCTGGGTCGGCCAGACCGTCACGATCTACGCCATTGGCTCGCTGGTGACGGCGATTCCACTGACCGCCGCCACGCAGGGAATCCGACGGCGGCCGCTACTGCTGGCTGCGATCGCTGGTTTCGTCGTCGCCAATACGGTGACCGCGCTGTCCACGAACTATGCCTTGACGATAGTGGCGCGGTTGCTGGCGGGCGTGTCGGCCGGCCTGTTGTGGGCGCTCCTTGCCGGCTATGCGGCGCGCATGGTGCCTGTGCATCAGCAGGGCCGCGCAATTGCGGTGGCGATGGTGGGCACGCCGCTGGCACTGTCTTTTGGCGTGCCGGCCGGCACATTCCTTGGCAACCTGATGGGCTGGCGGATGTGCTTCGGCATCATGAGCCTGCTGGCGCTGCTGCTCATGATATGCGTGCGGGTCAAGGTTCCGGATTTTGCCGGGCAGGCCGCGGGCAAGCAGCTGTCGCCGGGGCACGTGTTCACTGTGCCGGGTGTGCGTCCGCTGCTGTTCGCGGTGCTGGCCTTCGTGCTAGCACACAATATCCTCTACATATACATCGCGCCATTCCTGGTAAGGGCAGGCATGACTGAGCGGACCGCCTTGGTGCTGCTGGTGTTCGGCGTCGCGTCCTTACTGGGAATCTGGATTGTCGGCGTGCTGATCGACCGCCATCTGCGCGCGCTGATGCTCGCCAGCACCGCCTTGTTCGGCCTGTCAGTCCTGACGCTGGGTGTGGCGGGCGAGATTCCTGCAATTGTTTACGCGGCCGTTGGCATCTGGGGGCTGGCGTTTGGCGGCGCGACGACGCTGTTCCAGACTGCGTTGGTCAAGACGGCCGCGAAAGGGGGCGATGGCGCGGCCGATGTCGCCCAGTCCATGCTGGTCACGGCCTGGAACATGGCCATCGCCGGCGGAGGTCTCGTCGGCGGCGTGCTACTCGAACGGCTGGGCGTCGACGCGTTCGCACCGGTGTCGCTGACGTTGCTGGCGACGACGCTGGTTGTCGTGTGTGCGGGCAGGCGGCATGGCCTTCCTGTCCCAACGGAGGCGGCCGTGTCATGCGCGGCAACGCCCAATCAACGAACAGGCACGCGGGCATGAACGGGTCGTCGGTGGGGCGCTTTGGCGCAGCGGACTGTTACCGACCCCCTTCCCGGTCATCCAGATACCACGCAGCCAATGACGGGAATCGGGCGTAGTTCAGCCGATCAACTAGCGGACGATGCCAACTTCGGCATGCCGGCTTGACTCGATGTCAGTATCCGGCGAAGGCTTGGACATCACCACGCTGCGCCGATTGCAGAGCGCATCAGAGGATATCCGCACCGCTGTCGATGTATTCACCGGCTTGGCCCGCATGTGAACGCTATCGAGCACTGGCGAGGAAGTGGCCGACTAAGGAAGACCGGCACGGGGCTAGGGGATGTCGAAAGGACCATGAGTACGTCTTGAAATCACCAGGGCAGTCCGGGGCCACCTGCCAGAGCGTCAATTGGGGACAGAAGCCTCAAGGGGCGCCACATCGGCGCCCTGGCTGCCATGCCGCACGAACGCCCGCGCAACAAGGCTCTGGCTTTTTGCGAATTCGCGGAATTCTGCGAGGAACCGCCGCGCAGCGTTTTCACCGCGTGTCTTGGGAACGCCCATGGGCCGCCGGATGAATCGCTCGTGCAGCAGAGCTTGACGCCTGCGGCAACGTCAAGCCGCTCTCCGAAGAATGTCTTGACCGCGGCGGAGGGCCGTCTGGCGTCTCGTTCTGCGCCGCGATGAGGTCCTCATTCCAGCGAAGGGTCGCAAGGCTGTGCAGCATGGAGCGCAGAACTCTTGTCGCCAAATCCGTGTCTCCGCCCTCTAGAGCAATCGTGCGGATGAGTTTGATCTGTTCTCGGATTCGCCGGCGGGTGTCAACGATTGCGGGGCGCTGCAGACGCGCCTGCGCTGGGTTGCTGCGTTTCGTCATGTTTTTCCCTGAACGAGAGCGGCTTATAAGACACTGGCAACCTCATGACTCATTCGAGAAGACACGGCCATGCTGGCAAACGAGTTGGCGACACAGGAGCGAGCCGCCATTGTGATTCTCATACGTTCGGAAACACTAGCATAAGCCTACGTAAAGTACCCGAAGTGATGCCTTCATAGCGGCGCCGCTAGCGTACGCGGGCACTGCCAGAGCCGAAGACTTGTTTCCATCGATACAGTCAGCCGCCGCGGTGTTGTACTGGGGCGTAGCGCTCTGCCTCCGGGTGTCAGCAGAAGCCCACGGGCCTTTTGAGTTTACTAGAACATCGCAGGGGTATAGCAGCTTGGGCGTTGAAGATGAGAACTGCATTTCCCAGAAGGCATTGAAAATCTCCGCTCCGCCGGGCACGGCGTGCATAGTGTTTTGCATCCCTCACCGCACCGGTCGCCGAAGATGGACTGCCGGGCATGGGCGTTGCAATGAAGAGCGCATTTACTTGAAACCTGTTCGGCCCACTCTCGGCGCCGGGAATGAGGAGAGAGCCATGGCGGATGCATTTCTTCCCGACGATCTCCTGCAATACGAGCGGATTCGCGATATCGATGCGTCTCCGATCGATGCGACGATAGCCTGCGCGATAGAAACCGCTGCATCAGAAGACGATACGTATCGTTCTGCCATCTGGCTATATACCGCCGAGCATGGCAGGCTGCGAAAGCTGACAGCCGGGGAGAAGCAGGACTATTCGCCCCGTTGGTCGCCGGACGGGCGGAACATCGCCTTTCTGTCGAATCGGAATGGGGGCATCCAGGTGTACCTGATCCCCTACGATGGTGGCGAAGCCCACCAACTGTGCGACTTTCCAATGGGCGTCTTGGACCTCCAATGGTCGCCGGATGGAACGTCCTTGGCCGTGATCGCTTCGGTCGACAACACACCAGATTCCATGAGCGGCGAAGCGTCGCCTGATGGGGTGGACGTTGAAGTCGTGTCGCGCTTGCCGTACAAGCTCGATGGCCTCGGCTATACCCTCAGTGAGACATCACACCTATTCCTAATTGATCTAGCTAGCGAGACGTACCGACAACTGACGTATGGTCGATATGAGGTTCGCAGCCTTGCGTGGAGCTCGGATGGCAAGGCTCTGTTTATCGCCCGCACTCGTGATGAGACGCTCGCACAGCGAACTGACTTGTGGCGGATCGAGGTGGCCGGAGGCACTGCCACGCAACTGACCAGCACTGTCGCTATGGCGCAGACCCCGCGGCCTTCGCCAAATGGAAAGTTCATCGTATTCGACGGCAGCGAAAACGACGGCGACGCCCAAATCAGACTTTGGCTCTATGCTTGTGAATCCGGCGCTGTGTCGGGCCTCGGTAGCTCGGACATTGAGGTCGTTGACGGCGCTAGCATTACGTGGGACCACGACAGCAACGGGATCACGTTTCTGTTAGCTCGGTGCGGCTTACAGGAAATTGCCCATCTAAGCGTCAAGGACGGCGAGTATCGCCAAGTAGTCGGTGGGGCTTGGCATATCTCGGACTTCCGCTTACTAGAAACCGGGCAGATAGTGTTCCAGGCAGAGTCGCCGTGCATGACAAACCAATTGTTCGTACACGAAGACGGTTGCGACCAGCCAAGGCGACTAACGCACCTGAATTCATGGTGGCGCGAAGAGAAGGCTCCCGCGTTTACACTACGGCGCTTCACCGTGCCGGACGGCGACGGGGGCAGTGAAGAGGTCGACGGCTGGGTGGTGACACCCCGAAGCGGCGCGGATCCTGGTCCGCTGCTCATCGACATTCACGGCGGTCCTTCGAGCTACGCGTTGCTGGCGTACACCTCGCATCCATACTGGCCCATCCTCGTCGAGAAGGGCTGGAGTATTCTTGCATTGAACGCCGTGGGCTCCAGCAGCTATGGGCGTGCGTTCGCGACGCGGCTTCATTGCCGGTGGGGCGATATGGATTTGGCACAGCATCTGGCGGCGGCAGACGTACTCGCAGACGAGGGCGTCTGCAATGGCAAGGTCGCTCTCATTGGGAAGTCCTATGGCGGCTATGCCACCGCCTGGGCGATCAGCCAGGGACGGAAATTCGACGCGGCAGTTATTCTTGCGCCGCTGACAACGCTTGAAACCCACTACGGAACATCGGACAGCGGCTACTACGCGGACAGATACGAACTCGATGGCACACCGTCCGACGGTGACGGCGACACTCGGCCGTCCTACATCTTGAACTCACCTGCACGCTATGCCCCTAGGGTTAATTCGCCTGTATTGATGCTACATGGCAAAGACGACCAGCGATGCCCGGTGTCGCAATCCGAGGACTTCTTCGTCCGTATCCTGACGCAGTGCGATGTGCCTGCGGAGATGGTTCTCTATCCTGGCGCCTCGCACCATTTCCTCGAGACCGGCAAGCCGTCGCAACGCGTAGATATCGTACGTCGGACGGTGGCTTGGCTGGAGCGCTTTGGGCAGCAGCAGCGGCGGGATTCCTCCCACTGAGGTGTCGGTTAGTCGATGGCGACTCGCCGGTGCAAGCGCCGATGGCTTTCCGTTGGCGTCATCTGCCGTGGCGCGCTTTTGCGACGCTCCTCACTGTCTTGCGCGCGACGCTTCTCTTGCTCCGCCTTGGTATTGTTCGGGCTTTGGCGCTGATGCTCTCTACTTTCCATCTGTTCCTCCAGATAGCGGGTTAAGAAGAGACTGGTGTCTTCACCATAGCGCCTCGGGATCCATAGCGCCACTTCTGGGTCTCGAGAACGGGGCTTTCCGTGCTTGTCGGTGTCCTTACCTCACTCCGTTTCGAAGAGTGTGCCACGCATTGGATGCAAGGTTCATGATGGAAAGTTCCGCCATGGGATGATTCTCGCTCACCCAAAGCAATGCTTCCTGAAGGGTCCAGAATTTACGGCATTCCAGTGTTGCCTTGGCTTCAGGCGCGGCATAAAGCACACGTAGCCGAAACTCCTGGTTTGCGGGACCATAGACAATGATCTTCATGGCAATGCGATGTAATAGAGCGGTTGCAGAGATGCCTTTCTACGCGGTATCCGGGCGGGCGGCTATTGCCTAAGCGAAAATTGGCTAGCCTAAGAGAAATCTGCTCGCTGTCTGAAGGAACGTGTGTCGGTTGCGCGCCGCGGGTCTGGGGATACCGCAGGGACAATACATTATGCAAAGAACCCCGCGACGAATACAGCAGCCAGTATCAGGGTGAGGGCGACAATGAACGAGGGTCTGCTCATCATCTTGGGTATCCGTCCCTGTGGGGGCCCGGGTTTACGTTCGACGGGCGGCTCACGGTCGGACATGTCAACCTCCCTTCTGAAGTACCAATTTGTGGATCCAACTGCGCACACTATTCATGTGCTGCTGCTCCTCGAAAAGCGCGGGTTCGAAGCGCTTGGCCAGCTCGGCGTGCCCTTGCGCATGGGCGAGTGAAATCAGCAATTCCCAACCGGCATTGTCGGCTAGCTCCGCTATCAGCACCGAACTCAAGCATTGCAGTACAGTTGTGCGCGGGTCGGTGACCGATTGCATCAAGCCCATGGCCTGCACCCCAACGAGGTCTGCACATGGCGTCATGGCGGTTGCATCGGCGCCTAGCGATTCCAGTGCCTCTTTTACCAGCACCGCGTGGGCGGCCTCCTCGTCCCTGTATCGCGCCAATGTCACAGTCAGTTCTGCTGCGATTGTCCCGTCTACGGCCTGGCACTTAGCAAGCAGCGCGTCATAGAGCCGCGTGCCGCCGCGTTCGAACGCGAGACGTTCGCCGAGCTTATCGATTAGTACTTCCGGACGATCCCCTTTGAGCTTGTCGATCGTGGTAGAAAGCAAGCTTTTCACAGTTCCCGGAAGTGGTACCGATGCAATGCGTGTTGCCTCACTGATGGCGGTAGCACGTATGGTAGCGGCTGTCACCCCAATTGCTTCTCCAGCCATGTCGGCAGGAGGACTGTCCGAGCCGATGCTCTGAGCATAGGCACTGATGTCTGCTGATGAGAAAGGCGCCATCTGAGCACCCGAGCGATTCATGCCAGTTCTCGTGGAATCTTCCATTACGGCTCTCCAAGGTCTTCATGCCGACGGCATAGTTCGGGCCAATTCTGTGCCTGGCGTCCATATGTATCCTGCCGAAGCAGCCATCGACGGCGAACCCTCGCTATTGATGTGAGTACGGTAAGAATGGGTCGCCGCGCTTTCCCCCTCCGAGATACCGACATACCGTGATCCGTTCGCACGGAGATCCCGCTCGCCAGCCAGCACGTGTCGGACGAACTCACGCTGGCTGGAAAAATCCACGGGCTTTGGCAGTTGGCCGGCCAGAATCTCCGCAGGGTCGCGTCCCTCGTGCTGCTTGAGCATGGCGGTGGCCACGGAGAGATGTCCTAGTTCATAGTCAAGGAATCGCTCCCAAATGGCCTTGATCCGGGGGTTCGTCTCGTGCTCCACGCAACTGTAATAGTTGTATGCCTCAGTCGCCTCATGCACGACCCACTTCTCGATCAAAGACTCGCCTGGATCTGAGAGAGACCCGTACTGTGTGACGTGCTGTTCTTCGACCGAGGCGATTTCCGCATAGAGCTGGCGCGCGACCACATCGGAGAACAACGGGCCGACGTTCATGTAGTAGTCGTGCGTCTGGTATTCCGACGCAGTAATCATGGCTGCGTGGATCTTGGTGATAAGCGGGGCCCGCTTTCGATCATAGGGCGATCGTACGTCGTCGACCGGCGCACGGTGTTCAACCCAGGTTGCCCGGCCCGGTGCGATGTCGGTATAGCCCTGCGTGATGTTGTTCGCGTCTTTGCCTTCCAGACGGTCCAATAGCGCGCTGTATCGGTACAGATGGTCGAAATCCTCTAGTAGCCCGAAGCGGTATGTCTGGGCCTGGTAAGGATCGGGTTCGGTCTGTGCTATAGCAGCGGTCACTTCGATGGCCACCTGCTCGTACGCGATCGTCGTCTCCAGCGGAAAGTGGTCGGCCCCGAGCAGCCAGCCGATCATTGTTGCCTGATGCTGTTCCACGCGACGAACTTCCGCCAATGGCACCCGGAGTTCACCGTTGATCCGTGAGAGGATGTGCTTTAGGCGTAAGGCATCCAGTTCGATACCGTTCATCAGGATGATGCGTACACGCGTAAAGGCATCGTCATCAAGCTTGCTGATAGGCGGCGGCGCCAGTTCTTTCCAACTGAATCGCTGTCGTTCCAGCGGGCATCCTTTCGCGTCTAGAAGGGTCGTCAGTGTGTCCATGTCGTCGCTCTCGGGGTGGGGCGTGAATGGCTTGCCTCTGCCTTGCAGACAAGGGCGTTGTGTCAACGCAATCGATGTGCCAATCCATGGAGAACTCGCTATCCATAAAGCGGCCGGGTTGAATGCCTTCCGACGTGGCGAAAAGCAAATATCGAGAGGGCAATTGGCGCTTTGAATTACTTCACGGTGAAAAACGCGTAGGGAAACGTCGCAGAAATGACATGCAGCCTAAACGCCGTCTTGGTCCAACGCGGCGACGAATCCGTTGTTGGGCGAATGGCATGGCCGTTGCTGCGCGTACCTTGCGGGGCATGTCGCCCCGTTTCAGACAAGGAGTCCAGGATGACAACGCAGCAGAATCGTGGTCAAGCGCAACGGCAACGCGAGGACAAGAAGGAGAACCGCCAGGAGAAGCAGCAGGAGCAACGACGCGAGGAGAAACGTGGCGAGCGCGAAGAGCGAAAGGAGGACCGTCGCTAGTTCCGGCGTTACTGGACCGAGAACGTCTAGCGTCGTCGGCCCAGGTTTGCTAAATGGGCAAGATCGGCCGGCATGGCGAGGCGGCCGTTGTCCTCTTGGAAGCAAGTTATCTGGAGAGAATCATGTTGATCTCAAAGAAGCTGTGTGTCTCCGCCGTAGTCCTCCTCTTTGGAGGGATTGCTACTGCGCAGACCAGCTCCGGAATTGGCGGCGCTGCCAATTCCACGGGTAGTGGGACGTCCGCGACAGGGGCGGGTTCCACAGGGAGTAAATCTCACAGGCAAGGCCATACCGGGACCAGCAAAGGAAATTCGTCCGATTCGGGCACTTCCGGCACGATGGGCGCGGGTCGGACAAGCCCAAGCAGCGGTAGTGGACGCACCGCATACCCGTCAGGGAGCGGCCCTTCCGGAGCCGGATCTATAGGCAGCGGCTCGACGGACAGCGGTACGTCAGGTACGGCCCACGGCGGCGGACCAGGCGGCACAGGACCCACAGGCGGATCCGGCGGAGGTGGTGCCGGGGGAGGAGGGGCCGGAGGTGCCGGCGGAGGTGCCGGCGCAGGAGGCGGTGGCCGCTAGTTACGGCCTTGTATTTTGGGGGGGCGGTTTCGCCGTACTCGCTGAAGCGCGGACGTAGCACCTCGTTCGCGTGCGGCTGTCGTGGCCTCTTGCAGCGACGGATGAACCGAGGGTTTTCCCTTCTTAGCGTTAACGAAGGTTACCGATCCGGACCTATAGGCATGGGCCTTGCACTACAGGGCCTAGGTACGGCGGCATGCGCGGTCCCTACACCAAATGGAGATTTCATCATGACTATGCAAAATCAAGGAAACCAGCAAGACGGTCAACAAGGTCAACAAGGTCAACAAAGCGGTCAACAGAACCAGCAGAGCGGTATGCCGGGTCAGCAAGGCGGCCAGCAAGGTCAGCAGGGCGGGCAGCAGGGTCAACAAGGTGGGCAAGGCCAGCAAAGTGGCCAGCAGAATCAAGAAAGCGGACAACAAGGCCAACAGGGAGGGCAACAAGAGCGTCGCGAAGAACGTGAGCAGCGCGAAGAGCGGCGTTAATGTATCTCCGGGGCGCGTACGCGACCTTGTAGCACCGGGCGGACGACTGATTCGCGTCCGCCTTAGCGTCGCCACTTGGTGTGTAGCCAGAGTGCCAGGCCGAGGGCCGGCATAGAGAGAATATGCGTTTCGACCTTCTGTTCCACACGTTGCTACTTTTCCCCACGCCAACTTTCGGGGTCCAGCCCATATGTGAACGCGCTATGGTGTGGCGATACCTCGGAGCCTCTTGTGTCTCTACATGCGGCCAGATGCCATGACCGAGCCCGTGCGATACTGACTTCCCGACGTCGCATACGTGAGCAGATCGAACGCATGCGGCAGGTGCGAGGGGACGGGGGCGATACCGCATTGGCATGCCTGGTTCTCAGATTCATGCTCAGGTCCTTATCGGAAATGAGGGCGCAGGAAAAGGTGGCAAATACTCTCCCGGGGTGGTCGTCGGCGAAAGAACGTTAGTCCTGTCCGGACAGAATTCGCCGTCATGAATGGAACGGAGCGCGTGTGAATTCCTGCGGTGGCTTGCTTGTCGATACCACTCGCTATGGCAGCATCGTCTCCACCCCTTGCTGGTTCAACGTTGAAGAGGGCGCATTCATTAGCTGCCACGGGAAAGACCGAAGAACTCCGAATCTTCTGCGTGGCATGGCTGTTATCCAACGTCAAGACATACACCGCATCGACGCGGTTGGGAAAGTAGCATGCAAGACGCCGTCCGCCTCATGCTGATGTACGCGATCGTTCCGCTGTGGGTACTCGCCGGATTGGGGGACTGGTGGTGCCATCGGCGGGCGGGCATCGAGCGCAATGCTGGTATCTTCGAGTCAGCCATGCATAGTCTCATGATGATTGAGGTCGGGGTCCCAGTGCTGCTTGCGCTGTTCCTTGAAATCAACGCGCTGCAATTTGCCATCATGCTCATTGCAATCGCCGTCCATGCTGTGACCGCCTGGGTTGATGTGGCCTATGCGTCAACACGACGAGAGATCCGGCCGGTGGAGCAACACATGCATAGCTTGCTCGAAGTCTTGCCTCTCACGGCAGTGACTCTAGTAGCGAGTGCATATTGGCCACAAGTCCTGGCTCTATTTGGAATGGGCTGTGTGGACCCAGATTTTTCATTTCGATTAAAGGAAAATCCATTGCCGTCCAGCTACGTGAGCAGCCTGATCATCGGACTGATCTTGTTCGTGGCAGCGCCATATATGGAAGAGCTGATCCGTTGTGCTAGGGCGTCGCACATGCGGCGCCGCGCTAGCGGTCGTTAGCCAGATCACGACTGTAGCGATTGGCCAGAAAGCAATGTGTGTGGCATTTCGACTGTGTAAGCGAAGCCGAGCCCATCAGGACGGCTTAGCAACCATCAGGTAAAAAATGCCCATGAACGCAAATAGTGCCGGGAAACCCAGGGCGAACCATGCCCAGAAGAAGCCCCAAAAGCGAGGCGGGAAACGATCTGCCCCCTGTCTGAATTCGCGAAGCGTGTCGCGCATTCGAATCTGAATCCATACGACCGGCAGCCAGCACAGTATCGCGATGGCGTAAAGACAGAGGGACCATCGCAACCAGGCAGCATGCCAGTCGAAACCGGCCATACTTGCGAGATAGTAGCCGGACAGCGGCTGAAGAATCGCTGTGGTCGCCGTGAACAATGTATCGGCAATAACGACCATACGGGCGGTCGTGGCGGCGGACCGCACGTCGCGCGTCGCGACTGCGGCCACTAGATAGAATGCGCTGCCCACGCCAGTACCGAACAGGAAGGCGCTGGACACGACGTGAAGCCACTTCAGCGTGAGGTAGTCCATGGGCGTCGGCGCTCCAAAAGGTCCAAAAGCCAGATCAGCGCCAGAATCGGCACGTTCTTTGTGATAGGTCCGTAGGGATGTAGCCAATACTCCGGCAGTCGCACAGTAATGACGAGCATGTAGCCAATGATGAGAGCAGCCTGCGCATGCCACAACCATGTTGGACGGCGCGGCGACACGCTCAAGACTCCCATGATTAGATCCAGCGTTGCTGCACCATACACTGCGATCGGCCTCATGGTCTCCGGTACGCCAGCGCGACCCAATAAGGCAAGGCTGTCTGTGATCGGATACCAACCGAAGGACACTATCGCCGTGGCGATCCACAGGAAAGCGACGCTCGCACGGAGCACCCAAGGCATCCAGGTAAGAAGCGCGCCGATCCACAGCACAAGCCTCTCCGACTCGGCGATAAACTCCTCTGGCGGTCGAGGTGGATGGCCAAGCAATGCCGTGATAGCCGCTGCAGACGCGGTGTTGCCCCGCGCCAGCATCCGCATTGCATCGGCATTCAGCGGCAGGTTGATCCTGCGTCCAAGCCACCCTGCCGTACGCATGGCAACCCTCTGCGGAATCGACACGACCATCAAGCGACCGCCTCGTCCCATGCCCATACGGAGCAGGGCCAGGTATCTCGCGAGTGATACCGGTGCCGGCCCCACGAGGGGAACGCGTCGGCCAGGTCCAACTCCCCCGGTTAATGGTAGGTCTCGAACCGCTGTCACGATTGCGGCAGCGACATCGTCGACATGGATCGGTTGAACGAGTTGGCGTCCACCCGAAGGCAATACAATGAGCGGCAATGAGGCAAGCGCGCGGAAAAGCACCGAGCTTCGACCATCGGATCCGTACACCAGCGAAGGTTGCAAAACGAGTCCCTCCGGGACGTCGCAAGCCAGCAGGGCTTCGTCAGCCGCATGCTTGGTAAGCAGGAATGGCGTGTCAGCGGAGGCGTCTGCGCCAAGCGCTGAAAGCTGAATGACACGCCGAATTCCTATGCGGCTGCAGGCCTGAAACAGGGAAGCGGCTGCCTTATGCTGTACGTTGACAAATGTGTTTTTTCCCACGGACTCGTCAAAGATACCGACGAGGTTGACAACGGTATCGATGCCCGCGAGAAAAGGTAGCCACGTCTCGGTGCTTAGCATCGCGGAAAAGTCGATGGCATAGACTTCGCTTACAGGCAGTGCAGAAGCCGTTTCCGGACGGCGTACACCAGCCACGACTTGACACCCATGCGCCGCCAGCAGCCTCACGACCCGCCGGCCAATGAAGCCAGACGCCCCCAGCACAAATACGCGATGCGGTTGCCCGAGCCCCCGGCGAAACTGCTCGGGCGTGCGCTGATCTCGGGTACCTGCGCCAGCATATGTTCCAGTATCGTTCTGCTGGCCGCTGGGCGAAAGGACTGCGCCAGCGCCCTGGCACCGATCAATGCCGTCAGCCATTGGGTGTGGGCCGATCGCGCATTCCAGGAAGGGCGCTCCTCGTTCGCCTACACGTTCACCGGTTATGTCATTCATCATGCCATGTCGGTCCTGTGGGCCATCTGTTTCGAGGGTGTTGCCTCATCAGCGCGGAGTTGGCTCGCTGGCGGTCATTCCATGCTTGCCGGTCCCCTCGTGGCGGGCGTCGCCGCAGGTGTGGACCTTAAGCTGACGCCTGAGCGGCTCACACCAGGGTTCGAGCGAAAGGTGACTGGTTTGATGCTCACTGCTGTGTATTTGGCATTTGGTCTGGCGTTGGCGATGTGTCACGCCATTCGAGTTTCCGGACAGAATGCGCGTCAGGGATAGCATTCATGGTCCCCAGTCCACCTGCAATTCGTTCCGCACTGCATCCGTCTCCAGGCAGTCCTTCGCGATGCCTTCGATGCGCGTTCTGGTCTCCGCATCCCGTACGCGACCTTTAAGCACCCACATACCATCATGATTTCTGATGTCCACGGTATGTGGGTTGACGAGCGACATCAGTCGCTCGCTCAAGACTTCGATTCGCTGAATTTCGCTCAGTGGTTTTCCTGTATCGGGCTGGCCGGTGATTCCGGCATTGAATTGTCCCAGCGATGCAGGGCTGGTGATCGGACCGGTAGGATCGGCTAAAGGCGGACCGGGCACGGTCCGAGCTCGTGATGTACCGTACATCCCGTGCTGGGCGACACCGACCGGTTCGTTACCGCCGCTCGGCGCGTATGGTGGAGTTGGCGACATGGACTCATGCGCCACGCCGGCTTCCTCATACTGCCGTTTGCGGTGGTCGGCGCTTACCGCGCTGTGCCCGCCGTAACGATGATTCGTCAGAGGAGGTTTGGTTGTCTGCATGCTGATCTGCTCTGGTCTGAAGTGGTGAGGAACATGTTTGGCCCTAAGGACGAACGAATCCGAGCATCTAGTGTGCCAAGTCCGTCCGCCCGACCCAAGGATAGAAAAATCCGCGCAGTAGCAGTTGGTCCCTGGAGTGGGACCGCCTGCGGCGGCAGTCTGAAACAACAATTCCACCCAAGTTTTATATGCCAGCCTGACACGATTTCAGCGGTGCGTCGCTGGCCATGCATTGGTGGGCTCAAAATGACTGGTTGTCTTCAGACTGACCGTTTTGTATCGACCGGTCTATCCTCGCTTTTGCGATCACGATCGCGGCTCCGAGGGCCTGCTGTGGGCCGATATGAAACGAGCCGGGGGCACTGTATGTCGCTTGCCCATCAATGGTGTACGTCCAACACCATTTGCCATATACATGCTCGATGGTCTTCGCCATGATGTGGTGCCCACGATAAACGAGACTTTCCTCCATAGCCGCTGCCTGGGCGGGATTATCCGCCGCCTCGCACGGAGTTCGGCAGTGCTGCCGCCACGCGCCTGCGGGCATTCTGGAAGCATGCCTCGATTGCTGCGGCGCCGGCCATTATGCGAAAGCCCGTGTGCCGGACATTGCAGGTGCACCGGCGGGGCGATTGGCGATGGCTTCGAACTCCACAAGGTCGTGCCCGCAGCAGATATGCACTGCGCCGG
>Ga0055534_1000341_pt1 | contig 30179 bp, 23 predicted proteins | sample AraplaCol_mLB_r2_2_FD_54993 | JGI IMG/M metagenome (GOLD analysis project Ga0055534, IMG submission 54993) | Arabidopsis root microbial communities from North Carolina, USA - plate scrape MF_Col_mLB_r2 | ecosystem: Host-associated > Plants > Roots > Endosphere | place: USA: North Carolina... | reverse complement strand
CTTCCTATCTTCTCCCTCTATGAATCGCTTCATCCGATCCCCCAATCTGAATGCGTTGACTCAGTCTAGGTGATCGAGACGTTTTCACACAGCCTCGGTCGCTCGGAGACGGCAGGCTCTGAGCAATGAACCTTCGGCCCATCCTGTTGCAGATTCAGTCTTGTTGCTTCGCACCTCTAAAAGACGGCTCTGAGACGGCAGGCCAGCGATACCAGATATCTTGGGTCTGTACGAGGGGCACCACCCACCCGATGAGTGCCACTCCCTCGCTTCGCTGAACACCGGCCAAAGTGCCGTTCTGCGCCAGTGAGAGCCCCAGTCGCGTATTGTTGCTGCCAACCCCTGTGCCGTCCTTCATCACGTTGACCGTTGTCGGTAGCCAAAGAACGCCGTCCACGCACCAGAATGTTCCTTGCGGTCCCCCATCTGCAACGCGCTGCAGCACCGCGCTGCGGAGCACGCTACCTGCGGGACTCAGCACTGTCACCTCGAGCCGGGTGTCACTGACACCGTTACCCGCCATGCGCAAATGTACGTTCGCGGCACGCTCAGAAGGCGCATAGCGCAGCAACTGCACCGACAAAGTTATGTCGGAGCCCATTACATACCGATACGCGGACTCTCCCCTATTATCGTAGAGGCCATCGAGTCCCGGACAAGCTGCGCCATTGGCCTTGACAGGTGGAGCCCAGTCAGGTGGGCGAGGAAAATCCGATACGCAACCGGCTAGCAACGTGGTGGCGAGAGTGAATAAAAGGGCTTGCCAGGCGCTGCATGGGGCGCCCACCGCGCCATTCGTCGTCGGTAACACCTGGTCAAGCTCCTTCGAATTGTTCCATCCGGATGGTCGGGATCTTGATTCTAGCGCAGCATAAATCTAGACCCCCGGCCACTCATTCCAATCATCAACAGGGCCGGGACCGGCCACATGCGGCCGGTCGGCATACCTGGCGATTTGAATATGGGATCGCACCGAATTGGCCATGGGGACGCATCATTTCCATTGATACGATGCAGCCCGCACGAACTGCCTACGGGCGTCCTCAGGCAACCACGAGAACTGTATTCTGAGTCCACAGTCGACTGCATCGCAGGCCTTCGATATGTCCGCCTGCTGCCAGTGGTCGGCACGGCATGCCTCGGCCCAGATTTGCGAGAGCGTGTCTGGGTCCTCGGAATCACGAGATAACTGACTCAAAACAGTCGAATAGAACGTCCATGGCTTTTCCCAATCCCGGAACGCGTTTACAACTTCAGTAAGGTCGGATCTGGGCATGATGCGAAAGCTCGAACAATGAGGGGTTAGGATATTACGTCGGACGTCTGCTTTCGAGATATCCGTCCGTCCGCTTCGGGTCGGTAGTTGCCCCTGGGCTCCGCAAGAGCTCTTCGGGTGAGCCGAGTGCGGAGACAGGCCATACTAGGACATTACTATCCGTCCGGCGAGCGTCCACTTTGCAGAGACGAACCGCCCGATTTGAGGTCGCAACTTCTCACCCCAGGGCCTGGCTACTGTGTGGAGCGCAGCGAATCCCGCCGACCATCCGCCCAGCCATGCGCGCTGGGTCAATGGAATACCGCCGAACGCAAGCAGTAGTCTAGTGCTGAGTCAAAGTCCTTCTCTCTTTGCTCCAGTTTCAGACCTGCCGAGGTCCGGCGGTAGACGTGAAACCATTGCGCGTCTGACTGCGAAGCAAGCATTTCGCGAGAAGCGACTGAACGCATTGCATGAATATGCAACTTCCCCACAATGGTAGTGAACCCCTTCAAACACATACCATACTCCTATATCTGAACGACTAGCCGGCCCGCATCGGATCGCGGGAGAGGATCATCAAGGTGCGCCGAGCCGACGAGGTTTGCGATGGCGCGCCAGCCACTCGACATCTGGCTGCAACACGTATGCGATGAGCGCACCGGCAGCAACGGGTTTAAACGGGTCGCAAGCTCCAAAGCAGAACGCCGAAACCCGGCGCGGCGGCGCCCCATCACAGGGCCTGACAGCGCAATGGCGTTGTGAGTCACACTTCTGAAGACATATCAATTCCTGTCGGACCCCGGCGAATTGCACGCCAAGCATGTTCGTTCTGGTCACGGGATCAGCTCCGCACCGGCACGATGCTGAAGCGCGATACGCCCTCGGTAGCCGCCATCTCCGCAGCCAGTGCAGCCGGCGACAGCGCGCGTGCCTTGTCCGGAGCGACGAGGCTAACGCGCCACACCGCTTGGTGGTCGGCATAGGTAATAGTGAGCGTGTCGTTGAGCACACGATAGCCGCGTGACCTCGCCAGCTCGATCACGAGATTCAAGTCAGGCGCTTCCCTTGGCTGGAATGTCAGAGACAGGTCAAGCGTCATGCGTCCGGGCAGCCGTGACTCCAGCGGATGCATCAGAGACATCGAAGCCACACATAGGACTGCGAGCAGTAGCGCAGCGGCATAGAACCCGACGCCAAGGAGCACTCCCGTCGCAGCAACGGCCCAGATGGATGCAGCGGTCGTAAGGCCGCGGACTCTCATGCCGTCCTTCATAATGACCCCGGCGCAAAGGAAGCCGATGCCGGTGATGACGCCCTGGATGGTATGTGCCGGGTCCGACTGGATGTGCGCCGTGGTGCCGCCGTACCACAGCGACGCGTGCCCGACGAATACCGTTAGTGCGGTGGATGCCATGCAGACGAGTCCGTAGGTGCGCATCCCGGCGGCACGGCCGTTGTAAGACCGCTCGTAGCCCACCAGCATCCCGAGCAGCAACGCACCCACTAGGTTCAACCCGATGAATGCGTTGGCGGCCAGCAAGCTACCGGTCCAATAGTGTTGTAGATCGCCGAGCATCGGAGGTCCCTGTCAGGAAGCGAGCCAGCCGTTGAGCGAACGCAGGGTGTCCTCGCTCAAATCTCCCGTCGCGGCAGCAAGGCGCAGACGGCCCAGCAGGTAGTCCAGGCGTGCCTGCACCACGTCGAGTTCCGCGGCAAACACGCGCTGCTGCGCGTCGAGCACGTCGGGTTCGGTGCGCGTGCCAACGTCCCGGCCAAGGATCGTCGCCGCCAGCGCACTACGCGCCGACGTCAGCGACTGCTCGAGTGCGGCGATACGCGACACGCCAGTCTTCACGGACAGGAACCCGTCCTGTACGTTCAGGCGCACATCGCGCCGGGCCGCGGCAAGCTCCTGTTCGGCCTGGCTCTTCTTTGCGACAGACTCCCGCTCGCGCGAATCCAGCCCCCCACCCGCGTACAGCGGAATGTTGACCTGCAACCCCACGGTCGCGGAGCGCGTATTGGCAGCAACCCAAGGCGCCAGGTTGCCGGTTTGCCCTTGTGTGTTGTAGCCCGCCACGAGCGAGACGGTCGGGCGGCTGGCAAGCCGGTACTTGTCGATCTCCGCACCGGCGATGTCCAGTTCCGACTGTCGCGTCTTGACGAGGAAGCTCTGTTCTTCGCCCTTGGCCTGCCACGCCGCAAGATTGTCCGGCTCCGGCGGCCGGGGCGCAAACCGGGCGGCAAGCCCGCTCAGTTGATCGGGCGACGTGCCAACGATCTCCTGGAAGCGCGTGCGACGCTGCTCCAGCGCGGATTGCGCCGTCACTTCGCGGCTCTCCACACCGTCCAGGCGCGCCTGGGCTTCGTGTAGATCGGTGATCTTGCCCTGCCCGATGTCGAAGCGCGCCTTGGCGCGATCGCGCTGCTGCCGCAAGGCGGCCTTCTCGGCCTGTACCACGCGCAGCGTCTCCTCGCCCAGCACGACGCCGAAGTACGCTTCTGCTACCCGCAGGGCAAGATCCTGGCGCGACTGGCCGAACCGTGTTTGCGCCAGGTTCGTCTGCTCCCGCAATTGCTTCTTCGTCGCCACCGCCCCCCGGTCGTAGAGCGGCTGCACCAGCACGACGCCGGCCTGCCGCACGGTGCCCGACGTATTGGGCGGGATCAGCGAGGCGCCATCGTCAGTGGCCGAAGAGTGCACCACGGTACGTCCCACGCCGCCTTGCAGCCTGAGGCTGGGAAGCAGCAGGGCCCTGCCCTGCACGGCCTTCTCCTGCCCCGCCGCTAGAGCATCGTTCGCGGCAAGGGTCGACGGATCATGCGCCAATGCCTGCTCGTAGGCGCCCACGAGGTCGATCGCGCCCGATTCCCCGGCGCTCAGGAACAGCATGCAGCCCAGCGCCACCTGCCCGGCCCGAAGGGCCATATTGAATCGCTTCATCACAATCACTCTTAACATCAGATTTGCGATCAGACGGTCGCGGGACGCTTTGCCCGGTACCACGTCGCGTACAGGGCAGGCAGGAACACGAGCGTCAGCACCGTGGCCACGGCGAGGCCGCCCATGATTGCCCACGCCATGGGGCCCCAGAACACCGAATGGGTGAGCGGCACCATCGCCAGGATGGCCGCCAGTGCCGTCAGCACGATCGGACGCAACCGCCGCACCGCTGACTCGACAATGGCCGTCCACAACGGCACGCCTGCGCGCACGTCCTCGTCGATCTGCACGACCAGGATCACCGAGTTGCGGATGATCATGCCGGCCAGCGCGATGACACCGAGCATCGCAACGAAGCCGAATGGAATACGAAAGGCGGCCAGAACCACGCTCACACCGATCAGGCCGAGCGGCGCGGTCATCAGGACAATTGCCATCTTCTTCATGTCCTGCAACTGGATCATCAGCAGCACCAGCACGGCGATGATGGTCCACGGCATCACCGCAAACACTGAACGTTGGGCTTTCGCGCTCGATTCGGACGCACCGCCGATCTCGATGCCATAACCGAGCGGCAGGTCCTTCTCGAGAGCCTCGATTCGGGGTAACAACGCTCGGGTGACGTCGGGTGCCTGCGCACCCGCGATGTCAGCACGGATAGTCATCGTCGGCACGCGATTGCGTCGCCACAGTTCGCCTTCCTCACTGGCAAGAGTGAGACGGGCCACCTGCGAAACCGGCACAAACTTCCCGTCGCGTACATAGATCTTGGCGTCCTTCAGGTTGTTCAGGTCCGTACGCTCCGCCGCGACGAGGCGCGACACGATGTCGATACCCTGGTCTTCCTCCCGGAACTGTGTGATCGGCGTCCCGGAGATCGACGCCTCGAGCGCCTGCTTGATCTGGGCGGACGTAATGCCAAGTGCGCGCGCCTTGTCCTGATCGACGTCGACCTGGACGCGCTTGATGCGCTCGCTCCAGTCCTGGTTCACCTGACGCACATGCGGCTCCTCGCGCATGATCGCTGCCACCTTGTCGCCGATAGCCCGGACCTTGTCGTTGTCCTGGCCATAGACCCGGAATTGCACCGGATAACCAACGGGCGGACCATTCTCCAGACGGTTGACCCGCCCACGTACGTTGGGGAACTTCTCCGCGAACAACTTCTCGAGCTTTTCCTTCGCGCGCTCACGCGCCTCGCCGCCCTTGGTCATCACCATCATTTCGCCAAGGTTCAGGTTCGGGGTCTGCGCATCGAGCGGCAGGTAAAAGCGCGGCGCGCCATTGCCCACGAAGCTCGTCACCGCGGCAATGTCCGGATCGCCCTTGAGCATCGCTTCGAGCTTCTGCACCTCGCGCTGGCTCGCTTCGAACGTCGAAGCCTCCGGCATCCACATGTCCACGATCAGCTCCGCACGGTCCGACGCCGGGAAGAACTGCTGAGGCACTGCCTTGAACAGCATGAGCGCGCCCACGAACGCCGCGAGCGTGACGCCGAGCACCCAGATGCGTTGCCTCAAGCAAAAATCGATGAAGCGCCGGAACTTGACATAGAAGCCGCGCTGGTAGACCGCCTCCTCATCATGCGATACGTGCGCATGCTCCTTCAGCAGCTTGAACCCGATGTAAGGCGTAAACAGCACGGCCACCAACCAGGACAACAGCAGCGAGATTCCCACCACCTGGAACAGCGAGTACACATACTCGCCGGTGCCGGACTTCGCAAAGCCGACCGGAAGAAAGCCCGCCGCCGTGATCAGCGTGCCAGTAAGCATCGGAAACGCAGTCGCCGTGTAGGCGTAGGTGGCCGCGCGGAACTTGTCCCAGCCCTGCTCAAGCTTCAGCGCCATCATTTCGACGGCAATGATGGCGTCGTCCACCAGCAAGCCAAGCGCGATAATCAGCGCACCGAGCGAGATGCGTTGCAGGTCGATCCCCATCACGTACATGGCCAGGAACGTCATGGCCAGCACGAGCGGTATGCTCAGCGCAACGACCAGCCCGGTCCGCAGGCCCAGCGACAGGAAACTCACTACGAGCACGATGATTACTGCCTCCGCGAGGCTCTTCTTGAATTCGAAAACGGAATGCTCGACGATGCGTGGCTGGTCACTGACTGCATGAATCTGCACGCCGACAGGCAGGGTGGCCTCGATGCGCTTGACCGTTTCATCGAGCTTCGCGCCAAGTCGGATCACGTCGCCGCCCTTGCGCATGCTCACTGCAAGGCCGATGGCCTCGTTGCCGTTGAAGCGCATCCGCGAAGTGGCCGGCTCGACAAAACCGCGACGGACATCGGCGATATCGCCCAGCCGGAAGGTACGCTGGCCGGCGCGGATGCCGATGGCGCGAATGCCCTCTACGGAGTCAAACTCGCCGCTCACGTCCAGCCGTACTCGTTCGGCGCTGGTCTGCACCGTGCCGCCCGACGACACTACGTTAGTCTGAGCGAGGGTCTGGGCAATCAGGGCCGGATCGATCCCGAGAGACGCAAGCTTGGCAGTGGAAACTTCCACATAGATCTTTTGCTCCTGCTTGCCCACGAGATCGACCTTGTTGACATCGTCAACACGAAGGAACTCGTTACGCGCCGCATCGGCGATCCGCCTCAGGTCGTCATAGTTGAATCCGTCGCCAGTGATGGCATATAGATTGCCGAACGTGTCCCCGAACTCGTCATTGAAGAACGGCCCTTGCGTGCCCTGCGGCAGGGTATGGCGGATGTCACCAAGCTTCTTGCGAACCTGATACCACACATCCGGCACGGCGGATCGCGGAACGTCTTCGCGCAGGTTGACCTTGATCTGCGCCTCACCCGGCTTTACGTAGGTGGACGTATAGTCGATCTCCGCGACCTCCTGCAACTTGCGCTCGAGCTTGTCGGCCACCTGGTCGGCCATCTGCTGCGCGGAGCTTCCCGGCCAGTAGGCCTGCACCACCATGGTCTTGATCGTAAACTCGGGGTCTTCCTTCTGGCCAAGGCTGCCGTATGCCAGCACGCCGGCCACGGACAACAGCAACAGCAGGAACGCGATCATCTGCGGGTGTTTAAGCGCCCATTCGGACAGATTGACACCTTTCACTTCGAACCTCCCGCCTGGGCGACGGTCGTCGCCTCCGTCACCTTCACCTGCTGGCCGGGCTGCAGCATGTGCACGCCGGCGGTCACTACCGTCTCGCCGCCCGCGAGGCCCGCCGCCACAATGACGCTGTCGTTCTGAGCCGCACCGAGCTTCACTTCACGGGACATCACGCGCGACGTCTTGGGGTCCACCACCCACACGTGCCGGCTGCGCTCGTGATCGACAATGGCAGTCAGCGGCACGCGGACCGCACCGCCGCCGTCCACGTCGGGAACCATGACGGATGCCGTCATGCCCAACCGCAGGAGGCTGGGATCGGCGCCCGCTTCCAGGATCGAAATGCGTGCGGAGTATGTGCGCGTGACACTGTCAGCGTCCGGCGCCAGCTCGCGAAGCTTGCCGCCCCAGGACTTTTCCGGGTGCGCCCACACCGTGATCGCGAGGTTCTGGGCCCTGCGTAGTTCGTCGACGCGCGACTCGGGAATGCTGATCGACACTTCGCGCTCGCCATCGGCCGCAACGGTGACGATCGACTGGCCTGCCGTAACGACCTGGCCAGCTTCGGCGTTGATGGTGCTGACCACCCCATCGCGGTCGGCCACGAGAGTCGTGAACCCGCGCATGTTGGCGTTCAATTGCTGGCGCGCCTGCGCCGAGCGAAGCTGGGCTTCGGCCTGGCTCAACGCCAGGCGCTGCTGGTCCAGTTCGGCCTGAGAAGCGAAGTTCTGTGCCAGCAGTTGTTCGGTGCGCTTTACGTCCACCCGGGCCTGGGCTACCCGGCTTCTCGCAGCGTCCGCATCCGCGCCGGCCGCGGCAACCTGCAAGGCTTCCTGGGTGGGATCGAGCTGCAGCAACGGCTGCCCGCGCTTGACATGGCTGCCCACTTCCACCATCCGGGCAACGATCTTACCCGCCGTCCGGAAGCCCAACTGGCTTTCGTAACGCGCGCGGATTTCTCCCGAATAGTTTGCGCCGATGGTGCCGCTGCTACGCCCTACGACGACGGCCCGCACCGGCCGCACGTCCGACTGTTCGGACGCAGGTTTCTCTGTGCACGCCGCCAGCAAGCTCGCCGCCGCGATGATGGTGAGCATTACTGCTCGATGCTTCCTGTTCAATTTCTACGCTCCAGTAGGTCCGTCACTCGCCTGTGAGTCATCGGCGATTCGCGCCACCGAGCCAATACAAAGGGCTCGTTCCGGGGCGTCAGTGACAGCAGGTCTGTTTGGGCATTCGCCCTTCCCCAGAGCGCGAAATATACCTCATAATGACGTCGTCGTCATATTGACGTTTAATTTATTTTGTATGTGTGGCCGGAGCAACCTCGTTGGGCACAAGCCTATGCGGCGAAGAAGGCGCATGGCCATGCGTATCCGATTCCCCTGAAAGGAGAGAACCGATCAATGAGAGCGATAGAGCAGGGATTTTCCGCAGCGGGCGAGATGTGGGAGGCGACCGATCATCGTCAGCGCGTTGCGGCCAAACGGAGGCAGCGCATGCGCGCGCTGCTATTGAGCAGTACGTTGCGCTTGCTGGTGGAGAACCGCGACCCTTCGCCTTCGATCGATGACATCATCTGCGCGGCGCAGGTGTCGCGTGGAACGTTCTACAAGTACTTTCCGTCGTCCGAAGCGATCATGCGCGAGCTGATAGGGAGGGTGGCCGAGCAGTGGGTACGCGCCGCAGACCCCGTCGTCAGGAGCCATGACGATCCTGCCGAACACGTCTCCCGAGGCATACGGCTGGCATCGATGCTGGCGGTACGCCAGCCGGGTGTGGCCGGCATTCTGGGACGCTTTGGATGGTCGGGTTACCAGGCGCCGAGCATGCTGGAATTCGTGCGCCGGGACTTGGAGGATGGGGTGCGGCGCAATCGTTTCACGCCAATGCCGCTCACGCTGGCGTTCAATATTGTTACCGGCGCCGCAATGAGCGCGATGCACCGCATGCTGGAGAGCGGATGCAAGGATGATTTTTCCGAACTGGCTGCTGCCGTGGCATTGCGCGCCCTGGGCGTGGAGAGTACTACGGCCGACGCCATATCCAGTTCGCCGCTCAACGCCAACATCGTGCTTTTCGAGGACATGCTCGACGCCGCGATCCTCGACGCGTCACTGGCGCGGCATGGCTAGCTGGAGGCTTCGGCGAGTGCGGCGAGCTTCTGCTGCGCCGTCTTGAGGAGCGATTCCGGCGGCGCCACGAGCTTGGGCAAAGGCGCCGCGATCAACTTCGAGGCGCCGGCCGCCGATACACCGAGCGATCTCAACACCGCACGAACGATGCGTTCCGGGTAGTCCTTGGCCGTTCTGCCATTCGCAATACGCTGGACGGCGATGAGCGCCGCGCCCGTCGCCATGTCCACCCCAACGTCGGCGGCGTCCTCGTCGAATGTGCCGCGCTTCACGCCCTCCTTGATATCGGCTGGCAGATGTTCGTATATCGCGCTTTTCTTTCCGACGAGACTGAAACCCGTAGCGGCAAGGAAGCGGGCGACAACGGGATAGGCTCGCACCAGGTGCAGATACAGCCGGCCGGCGGTAGCGAAACGCAGCGCCGGATCGTCGACCTCCGCCAAGACGCCCTCGATCATTTGAACCATGTCGTGACTGAGTGCGTCGCTGACGGCCGCCAGCAGATCATCGTTGGTGCGGAAGTAGTTATAGAAGGACCCCTGCGAGACGCCGGCCGCCGCGATCACCTCCGGGATCACGCTGGAACCCATGCCTCGCTGCGCGAAGACAATCATCGCGCTTTCGATGAGCCGCCTGCGCATGCGCGCACGCCGTTCAGCGGCAACACGCGGGCGATGGTCTTGGAATTCGGGATCTGCGGGCATCTTCAGCAAGAGAAGCTTATGTGACAGGCGATTATGGCATAGCGCAAGACGGGCATCCTGCACGCCAACCGCGCGCCACCATGATTTGTAAAATAATGAACGTCATCATGACATCATAGTCATTCTGTAGCAGAATGCCGGACTTCATCACCTGTTCCGGGGCCCCGCCGTGCGTCACCCTCAGTTGCCTACGCTGCCTCCAAGTCAAGATCCGGATCGGCTGATCGCGTGCGAGCTCTGCGACGCACTCCATGTGCGCACGGCACTGGGCGATGCTGAACGGGCCGTTTGCCTGCGCTGCGGTACGGAGCTGTACCGCAACAGCACGGGGGCCTACCGCCGCCTGCTGCCGCTCGTCGTGACCGCGGTGATTCTGCTTCTAATCTCAAACATGTACCCGATCGTCGCCATGGACCTCAAGGGCACGCGCATGGAGACCACGCTATGGGGCGCGATACAGGCCCTCTACGCCGACGATAGGACGCTAGTGGCCGTGCTCGTGTTCGTCACGACGCTCCTGGTGCCCCTGAGCGAGCTGCTCATGATGGGCTTTGTGCTCCTGCCGACGGCCCGGCGCCGCATGCCTCGTGCGTTCCCCCGCATCGCGCGCGCCATTCTGCTGACGCGCCCATGGGGCATGATCGAGGTGTTCATGATCGGCGTGCTGGTCACGCTGGTGAAACTATCGACCGTCGCACAGGTAATGCCGGGCGTTTCGCTGTGGTCGTTCGGCGCACTGGTGATAGTGCTTGCCGCCATCCTGTCCTTTTCTCCGCGCGACCTCTGGCACCAACTCGATGCGCGAAGCACGAATGGCGTGCCGGCCGTCCCCTCGGATACCGTGTCATGAGCGCGGACAGGTTGTGTTACCCCACGGCGGCCACGCAGGGCCTGCTGGCTTGTCATGCCTGCGACCTCGTCAGCTCGTTGACGCTGGAAGGTGCGCCCTGCCCGCGCTGCGGCGCCACGCTGCATCGTCGCAAGCCAGCCAGCATGGCGCGCGCGTGGGCCTTCCTGCTCTCCGCCTACCTGCTCTATATCCCGGCCAATCTGCTACCGATCATGGTGACGCAGTCGATCTTTGGCACCCAGCACGACACGATCCTGTCGGGCGTGATTTACCTGTGGCTATCAGGCTCATACATGCTCTCTTTGGTCGTGCTGATCGCCAGCGTTGTCGTGCCGCTGCTCAAGATGATGATCCTGACGCTGCTGTTGCTGACGGTGCGCCGCCGCTCGACCTGGCGCCTTCGTGAGCAGACCCGGCTCTATACGGTGGTCGAAGTCATTGGCCGATGGTCCATGCTCGATGTCTTCGTCGTCGCATTGCTCGCCTCGCTGGTGCGGGCCGGGTCGCTGGCCACCATTACACCAGGCGCCGGAGCCCTGGCGTTCGCCTCGGTCGTCGTGCTCACCATGCTCGCCTCACTATGCTTCGATCCCCGGCTGCTGTGGGACAGCCTGGATGCGCCGCCTCGCCCACTCGATTTCCCGGTAGTCAATCATGACGGAACACTTTGATCCCGCCGCGCCCTCAGCCATACCGGAGCCGGTCCGAAAGCCGCCCGCGCGGTGGCTGCCTTCGCTGGTCTGGCTGATACCCATCGTGGCCGCGGTGGTCGGCCTCTCGCTGCTCATCAGCACACTTGCGTCGCGCGGGCCGGAGATCACGGTCACTTTCCGCACCGCAGAAGGCCTGACGCCCGGCAAAACCCCCGTTCGATACAAGGACGTCGATATCGGCCTTGTCAAAACGGCTCGGCTGGCGCCGGACCGCTCTCACGTGATCGCGACGATTGCCCTCACAAAGGATGCAAAGAGCTTCGCCGTGGCCGATTCGCGCTTCTGGGTGGTACGGCCGCGATTTGCCCTCAGCGGCGTGTCGGGGCTGGAGACGCTGCTATCCGGGGCCTATATCGGGGTCGATGCAGGCAAATCTGCTGACACGAAGCACAGCTTCACCGGACTCGAAGTTCCGCCCGTGATCACCACCGATGCCTCGGGCAGGCAGTTTGTGTTGCACGCACAAGACCTCGGCTCTCTCGACGTGGGGTCTCCTGTCTACTACCGTCGCGTCCCGGTCGGCCATGTCGTGTCCTACCAGCTCGACCCGAACGGTCACGACATCACGTTGCGAGTGTTTGTCGACAAGCCCTATGACCAGCTTGTCTCCGCCGATACGCGCTTCTGGCACGCCAGCGGCGTTGACCTCAAGCTCGACGCGAACGGGTTGAAGCTGTCCACGCAGTCTCTGGTCACCGTGATGCTTGGCGGCGTGGCGTTCCAGGCGCCGGAGCACTCCGCTGCGCAGTCCGCGGCCGCAGAGAACACCGAATTCCTGCTGGCTGCTGACCAGTCCGAAGCCATGAAGGAGCCGGAGGAGCTTGCTCCCGCGCTGGCAGTGCTCAATTTCGACCAGTCGGTGCGTGGCCTGTCTCCAGGTGCGCCCATCGATTTCCGAGGCGTGACCGTCGGGCAGGTGCGTTCGATTGGTATTGAATACCAGCGCGACAAGAAGGCCTTCCGGATGCCCGTTGTAGTGGAGCTCTATCCTTCCCGCATGGGTCTGCGCGAGAAAGATGTGGCCGACGATACGCGTAAGCTAGCCATCGTGCATAGCCTGGTGCAGCGCGGCATGCGTGCGCAACTGCGCACCGGGAACCTGCTGACCGGCCAGCTATACGTGGCCCTCGACTTCTTTCCGAAGGCGGCTCTATCGGATGAGCTCGACCTGAACGCGTCGCCGCCGCAACTTCCCACCACGCCAGGAACCTTCGACGAACTGCAAGCCAAGCTCGGTGACATCGTGACCAAGATCGGGAAAGTCCCGTTCGACCAGATCGGACAGGACGCGCGCACGGCGATAGTTTCGATGAACAAGATGCTGGGCAACGCAGACAAGCTCGTGGCGCAGGTCAATGGCGACGTGGCCCCGCAGGTGCTTGCGGCGCTGCAGGATGCGCGCCGCACGCTAGCCACGGCCAATGGCGCGCTGGCGCCCGACGCGTCACTGCAGCAGGACACGCGCCGGATGATGCAGGAGCTCACGCGAGCTGCCGCCTCGCTGCGCACGCTCACAGACTATCTCGAGCGGCATCCGGAAGCGCTCTTGCAGGGGAAGAGGGAAGAGAAACAATGACACGTTCCAGTATGCTGATTCCGCTGGTCATCGCGGCTACAGTCATGATCAACGGCTGCGCGTCGCCCGAGCCACGCTATTACACATTGGCAGCACGATCATCCGACACAGCGAGGGCCGCATCGGGAAGAGCTAGCCGGACACCCGAGCCCCGATGGATAGAGGTCAAGCCAGTGCGCGTCCCCGAGCGCCTGAATCGCGCTCAGTTGGTGGTGGGCGACGGCTCTGACGGTGGGGTCAAGTTGCTCGACACATCTCGCTGGATGTCTCCATTGCCGGACGAGCTTCGCGATGCACTGTCGCAGCATTTGCAATCCAGGCTTGATGCGGTCGATATCTACCAGCACGGCCTGCCGGCCACCCAGCCAGCCGTGCGCGTGACTGCCGAGGTGGTCATCCTCGACGCCGATTTGGGAAAGCGGGCCGCAGCAACCATCGCCTGGACCTTAAAGCGTCTGCCAGACGGAAAGATCCTGAGTGGCCGCACCGAAACCGAGGTGCCAGCACCGGGGCAGGTGGATGGCGTGGTGAATGCTTATCGGCAAATCGTCGCCGCAACGGCGGCCGACATAGCAACCAGCGTGCTCGCCCTTGAGCGATAGACAAGAAACACCGGGCACGTTTAATAAGATGAAGTAACGGGATGCTTCGGCTGGCTGCGTCGTAGGTCTCTGCCCCCTTCAGGCGTCGATCGTCGATCACTCGGACATGGAGTCATCCTTTCCCGATGTAAAGGACATGTATTTAAGCCTCCGCTGGACGACGGAGCAGCCCTGTTTGAATGTGCCGATGCCTCAAAATTTGTGCCGGACGCCGACCGACGCGCCCATCATAGACGAGTTGCCGTTGCCGAGTACCTAACTGTTGCACACGCGTGGCTGTTCGCATACAAATCCGTCCAATCATGCCTGCACGCCAACGACCTCGCTCAACCGGACGGCGCGGATCCGGTACGTCAGAACCAAACCAAACCTCCTAGTAACGCGCTGCAGTGGATTAGTGCATAGCTTTTATCCAGTGCAAGGCTCTTCGCAAAGCCAACCAAAAAAAATCCCACACCCCTCAGCACTAACGGAGTGTGGGCAGTTGGAGCTCCCCGTATGTCGCGACGAGGTCAGAAGACGTGCTTGACACCTAGCATCGCGCCAAGCTGGGTGCCGCCTGCTACCGGGCTGGCACCGGTCGACGCGCTATCTACCGAGAGCGCGAGCTTGCCTCCATTGTCGATGTAGCCGAATGTCGAGTACACCGAGGTCCGCTTCGAGAATGCGTAGCTGGCGCGTACGGCGCCCAGCCATGCACGGTCGGAACTGTGGCGGTAGTCAAGGTAGAACGCTTCGCCTGACAGCGTTACCTGTGGCGTGATGTCGTAGGCGACGCCTGCGTAGTACATGTTGCTGCGCGGTGTGGCCAGCGCCCCGTTGCGGCGCGCCAGCCAGCCCGCGCCGATCTTGGCGTGGCCTACGAGCGCATAGCCGCCCACCGTGGCACGGTCGTCCTTGAGCTCGCTCGATGTCAGGCCGGCGAACGCGCCAGGGCCGCCGCGCAGCGAGTCATAGGCAGCGAGCACGCCCCACCAGTTGGTTTCGTAGCCGAGCATCGCCGACCATTCGCGGCAAGTGGTCATGTTGCCGGCGGTCTCGCCTGCGCAGTTCGTGCCGGATGGGCTGGGCCCCGCATTGACCGAATCGCGGCCGAAGCTGTACGTCGCCCCGACCGTGAACCCGCCGAACTTGCCCTTGTAGGCGATGGCGTTGTCCGCGCGGGCGTTGGGCAAGTAATTGTCGAGCGAACTGGAACCATAGGCGTTGGGCCCGAGAATGTCGGTGTCGAGCATGGCCCAGAACAGCATCGTGTACTGCCGGCCCAGGTTGACCTGGCCCCAGTTGCCGCTCAGGCCCACCCACGCTTGCCGCCCGAACAGGCGGCCGCCCTGGTTAGTGACGCCGCTATCGGGAGCAAAGCCGGATTCCAGCACGAAGCTGGCCTTCATGCCGCCGCCAAGGTCCTCGGTGCCGCGCAGGCCCCAGCGCGACGGCACGGTGCCGCTCAGGTTGGCCATCTTCACCACCGAATTCCCGCCGGTGCCGACGTGGTTCAGGTACTCGATGCCCGTGTCGATGACGCCGTAGAGCGTCACGGATTGAGCCTGCGCCAGGGCGGGCAGCCCGAGCGCGATCGAAAACGCCAGGTGGCGCAGTTTCATCGTTTTCTCCTCCGTTGATATTCTTGTTCGGTCTGTGCCGCGTGATTGGGTCCGCCTACATGCCGCGCGCCTTCAGCCGCGCATCCAGGCGCGTGTAGATGCGTCGTGCGTTGCCTTCATAGATCAGGTGCCGCTCCTGGGCCGACAACGCCGCCTGCTCGATATAGCGGCGGGTGTCGTCGTAGTAATGGCCGGTCTCGGGGTCGATACCACGCACCGCTCCGATCATTTCCGAGGCGAACAGCACGTTTTCCACGGGGATCACGCGGGTGAGTAAATCGATGCCGGGCTGGTGATAGACACAGGTATCGAAGAACACGTTGTTCAGCAGATGCTCCTGCAACGGCGGCAGCTTCATTTCCTGCGCCAGGCCACGGAACCGACCCCAGTGGTAAGGCACGGCGCCGCCGCCATGGGGAATCACGAACTTCAGCGTGGGAAAGCGCCGGAACAGGTCGCTGGTCAGCACCTGCATGAAAGCTGTGGTGTCGGCGTTCAGGTAGTGGGCACCGGTGGTGTGGAAGCAGGCGTTGCAACTGGTGCTGACGTGGATCATCGCGGGCACGTCGAGCTCCACCATCTTTTCGTAGATCGGGAACCAGTACGGGTCGGACAGCGGCGGCGATGTCCAGTGACCGCCAGACGGATCGGGATTCAGGTTCACGCCGACAAAGCCGTACTCGAGCACGCAGCGTTCCAGCTCGGCGACGCAACTCCGCGTATCCACGCCCGGCGACTGGGGCAGCATGGCGGCACCCACGAAGTGATCGGGGAACAGTTCGCTGACGCGATGGCAAAGCGTGTTGCAAATCGCGGCCCACGTGGCACTGGTCTCAAAGTTTCCGATGTGGTGCGCCATGAACGAGGCGCGCGGCGAGAACATCGTCAGGTCGGCACCGCGCTCGCGCATCAGGCGCAACTGGTTGCCTTCGATGGCTTCTCGCAGTTCGTCGTCGCTGATGTGCAGGTCGCTGATGGACGGCGCCTGCTCTGGTGCGGTGAGCGCGGCAATCTGGCGCATGCGCCAAGCTTCCAGTGCGTTCGGGGCGGTGGTGAATTGCCCGTGGCAATCAATGATCATAAACAGAGCGCTCAGAATGGCCAGGCGCCGGCCGGAACCAGCACCTCGCCGCGCATGATGGGACGCGCCGTTCGGATCAGCGCGCTGCGGAGTATCGTGCCGGGATCGGCGAGATCGGTTTCAAGTTCCACTGCGAAGTCGCCGGTGGGATGTTCGACGTTGATGGCGTGGACCGGTCCTGCATCGACGACCGCCACGCCCTCCGCCACCGTGCCGGGAAGCACGCACGCCGTGCCCACCGTGATGGCAGCCAGTACGCCAATGGCGTCATGACAGACGCGCGGGATGAAGCACCGCGTGGCAATGCTTCCGCCGGTGCGCGGCGCTGCGATCAGGCACATCTTGGGATAGCTTTTCTGCGCCACATTGCCCAGACCCATCATCTCGCCGGCAACCAGCCGCAAGGCTTCGATGCGCTGCTTGAGCGGGGTGTCGGCATTCAGATCGGCGACGGATTCTCTGGCCGTGCGATCCAGATCTGCCGCGCGCATCAGCACCATGGGCATGCCGTTATCGATCATCGTGGCATCGATGGCGAGAGGCTTCCCGGTTACGGGGTCGATGATCGTCAGGCGGTCGACAGCGTTGCCTGTCGGCAGGAGCGCATGGCACACCGAGCCGGCCGTGTCGAGAAAGTTGATCACGATGGGCGATGCAGTGCCCGGCACGCCATCAATGCGAGCATCGCCATAGAAGCGCGGCACTCCTTGCGGAGTCTGCATCGTGACGTCGCACAGCATGCCCGTGTTGCGTGTCAGCACGCGGGCACGGGTGAAATCTCCCTGCGGTGCCACCAGCCCGCGCTCGATGGCGTACGGCAGTACCGCGGCCAGCATGTTGCCGCAGTTCGGCGTAGTGTCCACGGTGTCCGCATTGGGCTGCAATTGCGCGAACGTGAAGTCGAGATCGGCCTGCCCCGGCGTGCCGGGCGCCACAATGCCGACTTTGCTGGTTAGCGGGTGCGCGCCGCCCAGTCCGTCGATCTGGCGCGGGTCGGGGCTGCCCATGGCCGCCAGCAGCACGCGGTCGCGTGCGGCGGTGTCCGCGGGAAGGTCGCTGGCCAGGAAGAACGGTCCGCGCGACGTACCGCCCCGCATCAGGGTGCAAGGAATGCCGCGCAGATCAGAGTCAAGGCATGGCGTCATGGCGGGTTTAGCGTGGGCGGGCTCGGCATTTGTCGGGTGCCCGCAGTATCCGCGCCCGGTACAAGTCCTTGGTTGCGATCTCGCACGACAATTGTTCTAATCTGCTTATCGCCCGTAGGCGCACTGCCCAGACCGACACGACAATAGCGATATGGAGACCGTCAGCCTGCATCACCTGCACGTATTTGCCGGCGTGGCCGCGGCCGGTGGCGTGCGCCGTTCGTCCGAAACGCTGCACCGCGCTTCGTCGGCCATTGCACGCTCGGTGGCGGCGCTGGAACAGACGCTCGGTGTGGCGTTGTTCGAACGCAAGGGGCGCGGCATGCTGCTGACGCGTGCTGGCGAACTCGTGCTGGAGCGAGCCCGCCATATCGAGGCGGCGTTGCGCGAGGTGCGCGACGAAGCGGTGCGCCTGCGCACCCGGCCCGGCGTCACCGTAGCCAGCCTCGAAGCCCTGCACAACGAGCGCCGCTTGGAGGTGGCCGTCATGCTGGCCGAGGTACACCATATGCCCAGCGTGGCGGCATCGGTGGGTGTATCGCAATCGGCGGTGAGCCAAGCCATCGCCCGGCTGGAGGATGCGTTGGGCCAGCCCGTCTTCACGCGGACGGCACGCGGCATGGTGCCCACCGATGCCGGTAGCCGGTGGGTGGTGCGCTTTGAGCGCGCGCTGGCCGAACTGCGCCACATCCGGGCCGATATTGCCGCGCTGCAAGGCGTGCTGGAAGGCGCCGTGACCATCGGCGCACTGCCGCTGGGCCGCACGCTGCTGATGCCCATGGCCATCGCCGATGTCCACCGCCGGCATCCGCGACTGCGTTTCCGCTCGCTGGAGAGCCCTTACGAGGAACTCACCGGGGGCCTGCTGAGCGGGCGCATCGATTTCATCCTGGGCGCATTGCGACCGCATCCATCGCAAGGACTTGCCACGGAAGTCCTGTTTACCGACCGTATCGCGCTGATCGCCCGGGCTTCGCACCCGCTGGCCCGCAGCAAGCGCATCACGCTTGCCGACCTGGAGCCCTATCCCTGGGTGCTGTCGCGCGCCGCATCGCCGTCGCGGCAGGCGCTGGATGGCGTGTTCGCATCGCGCGGGCTGGCGCTGCCGCAACCGCTGGTGGAAACGGGTGACCTGGCTCTGGTGCGCGGCTTGCTGCTGCAGGGCGATCTGGTCACCGCACTGTCGGCGCACCAGTTGCACCACGAGATCGAGGCCGGCTGGCTGGTCGAACTGGACCTGCCGCTGTCCGACACCACACGCAGTATCGGCATCACCACGCGCGCAGGGGCACGCCTCTCTCCGGGCGCCGATGCCCTGATCGCCGCGCTGCGGCAGGCGAGCCAATCCATGGAAACCCGGGTCCGATAAGTAAACGGCAACGCGCGCCGCCCCACAAAGCAATACTGCAGACCCGGCTCGAACGTAGACTGCCGTTGCCGTACACAGGGGGTGCGCGGCCATCCGCCCATGCGGCGATTAGCTTACCGATAACAAGATTCCGCCGTAGCACGCTCGGCGGGACTATGCCAGGAGACGGCACATGACCACCCAACGGCTCGATATCCGGGCCCATATCAACGAACGAAAGATGTCAGGCTACCAGTGGCTGCTGCTGGTACTGTGTTTCATGATCGTCGCCACCGATGGCATCGATGTCGCTATCATGGGCTTCCTGGCGCCGGGCATCACCAAGGAGTGGGGTATTTCCAAGGCCGCCTTCGGCGTGGTGATGAGCGCCGCGCCAATTGGACTGGCCATCGGGGCGCTGTTGGTAGGGCCGATGTCCGACCGTTTCGGCCGCAAGAAGCTGTTGATCGGCTCGGTCTTCCTCTTCGGCGTCTTCAACCTGCTGTGCGCGTTCGCGGAGAACACCACGCAATTGTCGCTGCTGCGCTTTCTGACCGGCCTGGGATTGGGTGCGGCAATGCCCAGCACCACCACGCTACTGTCGGAGTACGTACCGGAGCGTTCGCGAAGCATGCTGCTTGCCACGATGTTCACGGGCTTCAACCTCGGCTCGGCGTTGGTGGGCTTCGGTGCCGCCGCCATCCTGCCTGAGCACGGATGGCGCGCCGTGCTGATCGTCGGCGGAGCGATCCCTCTGGTCTGCCTGCCGCTGTACATCTTGCTGATTCCGGAATCGGCCCGCTTCCTGGTGGCGCGCAGTGCTTCGCCCGAACGCATCGCTCGTACGCTGCGGCGCGTGGTGGGCAGCGAGATTGCCGCCGGCACGGCCTTCACGATCAGCGAGCCGGCCGTGCCGGGCAAGCAGCCAGTGCGTACCCTGTTGTCCACGGGCTATCGCGGCATGACGCTGGCGCTGTGGGTGACCTATTTCATGGGCCTGCTCGTGATTTACCTGCTCAGCGGCTGGCTGCCCACGCTGATCAAGGACGCCGGCCTGCCTATCGAACGCGCAGCCAACCTGACTGCACTGTTCCAGCTCGGCGGCACCGTTGGCGCGCTGGTGGTGGGATACTGCATGGACCGCTTTGCGCCACATCGCGTAATCGGTGTGGCGTATGTGACCGGCGCGGTCTTTATCCTGCTGTTGGCTTCAGGCAGCGTGATGTCGTCGATGTTCGCGGCCTATGTGCTGTTGGCGGGCTTCTGCATGAGCGGTGCGCAGACCGGCCTGAACGCGTTCGCACCGCAGTGCTACCCGACGCTGGTGCGAGCCACCGGCGTGAGCTGGATGCTCGGCATCGGCCGATTCGGCAGCATCACGGGCTCGATGGCCGGTGGTCTTCTGCTTTCGATGGGCTGGAGCTTCAGCGCGGTGATCGCCATCCTGGCCATCCCCGCAACCGTGGCAGCGATTTCCATTGTTTCGACCAAGCGGGCACAGCTTCGCGCGGTCACAGCCTGACGTACTGACTTATGGCCACCATCATCGGCGCAATCGCCTCATCCCATACGCCCACCATCGGCTTCGCGCTGGACGCGGGCAAGCAGCAGGACCCCGCATGGGCCCCGATCTTCGCGGCCTACGCGCCGGTGAGCGAGTGGCTGCAACAAAGGGAGCCAGACGTACTGCTTGTGATCTACAACGACCACGTCACGTCGTTCTTTTTCGATCACTACTCGGCCTTCGCACTGGGCATCGGCGAGAAATACGAGGCCGCTGACGAAGGGGGCGGCCCGCGCAACCTGCCGCCGGCATATGGGCACGTCGAACTGGCCCGGCACGTTGGCGCGTCTCTGGTGGCCGATGAGTTCGACATGTCATTCTTCCAGGACAAGCCGCTCGATCACGGCTGTTTTTCGCCGATGTCGGTGATGTTGCCGCACGATGGCGCATGGCCCGTGAAGATCCTGCCGCTGCAAGTGGGGGTGTTGCAGTTCCCGGCACCATCCGCGCGCCGCTGCTTCAAGCTTGGCCAGGCGATTCGCCGTGCCGTGGAAAGTTATCCCGAGGATCTCAAGGTAGCGATCGTTGCTACCGGCGGACTGTCGCACCAGGTGCATGGAGAGCGCGCGGGCTTCAACAACACGGCATGGGACCACGAATTCCTGGACCTGTTCGAGCGCGAGCCGCAAAAATTGCTGGACATCACTCATGCCGAGTTCGCAAAGCGTGGCGGCTTCGAGAGCGCCGAGGTAGTGATGTGGATGGTCATGCGAGGCGCGATGGGCGACGTGCGCTGCCTGCATCGCGATTATTATCTGCCGTCGATGACGGGCATCGCCGTGGCGGTGTACGAGAACATCGCCACTGAGGACCCTGACGTGGTGGCCGCGCGCGCCGCGCAGCAGCGGCAACACATCGGCCGCCAACTCGAGGGGATCGAGGAACTCGAAGGCACGTACCCGTTCACGCTCGAACGCAGCGTGCGCGCGTATCGGATCAACCGCTATCTGCACCAGCTCATCGACCCGGACTTCCGCAAACGTTTCCGGAGCGATCCGGTTGCCACCTATGATGCGGCCGGCCTGACCGACGACGAGCGCGACCTCATCACACGGCGCGACTGGCGCGGCATGATCCACTACGGTGTGATCTTCTTCCTGCTGGAAAAGCTGGGGGCAGTGAGCGGGGTGTCCAACCTGCACATCTACGCGGCCATGCGCGGACAGTCGCTGGAAGAGTTTCAAAAGACGCGCAATGCGCCGGGCGCACTCTATTCCGTGGCTGGCGGAACAAGCAGCGGCACGCAGTGGACAAGCAGCAAGTCGTAACCGTCCAGGGGTGATCGAGCCAGCGTTAAGGATCGTGGTCAAGCCGAGCGTGGCAGGATCGGCAGGTCGGAAGCGGGCCGCCTTTCAGAAATACCCCACGAACCGCTTCATGATCGGCGACAACGCTTCGGCGCGATGCGCCATCAGGATGCGGCTGGCAGCGTCCGGACCGGCGATGGGCAAGTAGGTCACGCCCGGAATGCCCGTCCGAGCATAGATCTGCGGCAATACCGAAATCCCCGCGCCGCTGGCCACCAGGCCGATGATCGTGGTGGCCTCCCGCGCCTCCTGTGCGACGTTCGGCGCGAACCCCGCGCGGTTGCAAAGCGTGGTGGCGTGATCGAACAGGCCGCAGCCCAGGCCGCGCGGGAACAGCAGGAAGCGTTCGCCAGACAGCGCGCCGATGTCGATCTCGTGCTGGCCCGACGCCAACGGATGAGCCACCGGCACCACCGCCACCAGCCGGTCAGCCAGTACCTCGCGCACGGCAATGCTGGCCGGCGGCCGGAATTGCGGCGACGGGCGCAGGAACGCGATATCGATCTCGCCGTTCTCCAATTGCTGCAGTTGCTGTCCCGTGGACATGTGGACGAGTTCCAGCTTCGCATTGCGATGCGCCTCTCGGAACGCATGCACGGCACGCGGAAAGATGTCCTGCATCGGCACCGACGCGGTGAACCCGACCCGAATCTCTCCGGCCTCGCCCGAAGCCACCTGCCTGACCACTTCGCGCGCCTGGTCGAGGTTCGCCAGCGCTGCGCGTGCCTTGTCCAGAAACAGCTCGCCGGCGGGTGTCAGGGCCACGTGATGCCGTGACCGCTCCAGCAACGCACTGCCCAGTTCTTCTTCCAGCGCCTTGATCTGCACACTGAGCGGCGGCTGGCTCACATGCAGTCGACGTGCGGCTTCACTGAAGCTCAGGGCCTCGGCCACGGCCACGAAATAGCGAAGTTGGCGAAAGTCCATTGATAGGGTTTCCGAATATCAAGCAATCTAAAAACGTATTGGACAGTATCACGGAGGCCACCCAGAATGCGAGCACATCCTTACAACATATGGAGACTTGCATGCTGCGCGGGCTCGTTCGTATTCGTAATCTGCAGGGCGGGAGCCGCCCGGTACTGGCAACGCTGATGGCCGCCACGGTGGCAGCCCTGTCGCTGGGCGCCACGGTGGCGCGGGCCGACAGTTATCCGGACAAGCCGATCCGCCTGGTGGTGCCGTACGCGGCCGGCGGCGCTGTCGACATCGTGGCCCGCTCGGTAGGCCAGCGCATGAGTCAACTGCTCAAGCAGCCGATCATCGTCGACAACCGGCCCGGCGCAAGCACCAATATCGGCATGGATTACGTCGCCAAGGCTCCGGCCGATGGCTACACGATCATGATGGCGTCGAACAGCCTGGCTACCAACGCGGCACTGTTCAACAAGCTCAGTTTCAATCCGACCACCGATTTCGCGCCCATCGCGCGCATCGGCGAAGCTTCGCTGGTGGTGGTGGTGCCGGCCAAGTCGCCCTTCAAGTCGTTGAAGGACCTGGTTGCACAGGCCAAGGCGCAGCCGGGCAAGCTCAACTACGCATCGGCCGGCAATGGCAGCTCGGGCCATCTGGCCGGCGAGATGCACAAGGACACGGCCGGCATCGACGTGCTCCACGTGCCCTACAAAGGCGGCGCGCCCGCAATTACCGACCTGATCGGCGAGCGCATCACGTTCATGCCGATCAATCCGCTAGAAGTGGTTTCGCATATCAAGGCCGGCACGCTGCGTCCGCTGGCGGTGGCCAGTGCCCAGCATTCGGCACAACTGCCGAACGTGCCGACGGCCAAGGAAGAGGGCCTGCCGAACTTCACCGCGTCGGTGTGGTGGGGCCTGGTGGCGCCGGCCAAGACGCCCGCGCCGGTCATCAAACAACTCAACACCGCCGCCAACACCGCGCTGGCCGACCCCGAGGTCAAGAAGCAACTGGGCCAGCTTGGCGTGACGATCGTATCGGGCACGCCGGAACAGTTCGGCCAGTTCGTGAAGTCGGAAACCACGACGTGGAACAACGTGATCCGCAAGGCCGGCATCACCGCGGACTGACGTTCCTACAGTTACAGATTTAAAGGAAGTTACGATGTCCCAACCCCAAGCAACCCAGCCGTCGATCCTGGTGGTGAGCGCCCATGCGGCCGACTTTGTCTGGCGTGCAGGCGGCGCGATCGCGCTGTACGCAGAGCGCGGCTACCACGTGCGCATCGTGTGCCTTTCGTTCGGCGAGCGTGGCGAATCGGCCAAGATGTGGCGCCAGCCGGGCATGACGATCGAGCGCGTCAAGGCTACACGTTTCGAAGAGGCGCAGCGCGCCGCCGACATCCTGGGCGGCACGCTGGAATGCTTCGACCTGGGCGACTATCCGCTGCGCGTGCCCGACCGGGCGCTACTGCGCCTGGCCGACATCTACCGCGAGATTCGCCCGGAACTGGTGCTCAGCCATTCGCGCGAGGACATCTACAACTTCGACCATCCGCTGGCCACGCACGTGGCGCAGGAAGCGCGGGTCATCGCCCAGGCCCACGGCTACAAGCCCGAAGTGCCGGTGATTGGCGCGCCGCCGGTGTTCCTCTTCGAGCCGCATCAGCCCGAACAGTGCAACTGGAAGCCTGACGTGCTGCTGGACATCTCATCCGTCTGGGAGAAGAAGCAGCGGGCTTTCACGACCATGGCCGCGCAGGAGCATCTGTGGGAGTACTACACCCGCGTGGCGCTGCAGCGCGGCGCGCAGGCCACGCGCAATTCGGACAGCAAGATTCAATACGGCGAGGGCTACGCCCGCGTGTTTCCGCAAGTATCGGAGGTTTTGGCATGAGAAACGTTGCCTACCGCAACATCCTGCGCGCCGAGGCGCGCGACATCGATGCGCTGGGCAAGTCCGGCGTGGCGACAGTGCACGAGGCCCAGCGCCGCATTGGCCTGATGAAGCCGTACCTGCGCCCGATCCAGTCGGGCACGGCCATCGCCGGCAGCGCCGTCACGGCCCTGATGCATCCAGGCGACAACTGGATGATCCACGTGGCCGTGGAGATGATCCAGCCGGGCGACGTCCTGGTGGTGGCGCTGACCAGCGACTGCACCGACGGCGTGTTCGGCGACCTGCTGGCCACGTCGCTGAAGGCACGAGGCGCTCGGGGCCTGATCCTCGACGCGGGCTGCCGTGACGTATCGACGCTCAATGCGATGGGCTTTCCGGTGTGGTCCCGCGCGGTGTCGGCACAAGGCGCGGTCAAAGAAACCTTGGGCGCAGTCAATGTGCCGGTGGTCTGCGCCGGCGCGCAGGTGCGCCCGGGCGACGTGATCGTGGCGGACGACGACGGCGTGGTCGTGGTGGCTCGTCCGCACGCCGCCGACATCGCCCGCAAGGCGGCCGAGCGCGAAGCCCTGGAGGCGGCCAAGCGGGACAAGCTGGCATCGGGCGTGCTGGGGGTGGACATGTACAACATGCGCCCCGGCCTGGCCGACAAGGGCCTGATCTATTTGGACCAGACAGTCAACTGGTACAGCGGCGCCGACGAGGCGTGACGCACTGACACGCCGGCCTAGTCGGGACGCCGGCTTGTCAGCCAATCTGGCACACGGACCGCGATGCCGGCGTATCTGATAAAAGCGCGCCACAGCATCGAAGCAAGTCCCTCTGCAGTGGCGCACCAGAGCCGGACGGCTGGAAGGTTTTTTTGCATAGCCGGGTGGGGATGACCTAGAACGCCCCTCTGCACTCTTGCGACCCGTCAGTCTCGAGGGTCCACCCAATTTGCCTTTCGATTTTTGGCTCCATATCTAGCGCCATAGTGGCCGTGCCATCTTCGCTTTTTCGTAGAGCGGCAGCCTAGCCACGGCCCTTCCTCCCAAAGCCCGCCACGAAACGGGAATTAGCGCTTCGGTTGCGTCCTGATAGCCGACCAAAGCTGTTCTAGTGTCCGACCTCGTGGGGTAGGTCCGCCGTGGACCATGGCATGGCAACTTCCGCGCCTGTCGGGAGATCGCCGAACGCTTCTTTGCAAAATGTCTGCGCGCCCGGCGGGAGATGAATCGGCTGAGAATCGAATGGCCGGTCTGGGAAGCCATTGGAAGCGACCTTCCAGGCTGGCGGCCCGCTTGATCCCTACAACGTACATCGTCGGACTGGACGGCGGGCGAACGCATCGTCGGCGGCAAGGGTTGCTAGATCAGCGGCGCTTGCGGTTGCTCACCGGAGACTCCTGTGTGGGTCGATTGGGAGTATCCGACGGCGTTCCCTTGAATTGATTCAACAATCACGCGGTAGGCCTGCGCCCCCTCTGCCATACAACCGGAGAGGGGGATAGACAAAGGTCAGGGCGCCGGCGCGCCTCGGACCTGGGCCGCGTACGGCGTGTAGAAGCTGGAGCCCGCCCACGGGGCAGTGGCGACGTTGTACAACGCAGCGCCTTGCGTGTAGTTGGCGCCGTCGCGCCAATCGCCCGAGCCCTTGTATTTGGCAATTGCCGGGTACGGATACACGGGGCGCGACGCGGTCACCGTGCTCGTCGTCGCATCGGTCTGGTAAGTCATCACGTCGTTAGGCGCCGCGCCCTGCTCCACCCAGGCGGTCACGCGCGACACCAAGTCGATATTGGGATTGCCCTCGCCACCGCCGCAGTGGCTCACGCCAGGAACCAGGTACATGCGCGCAAATCCTTCAACGGTGGAGGCCCCCATCGTGTCCTGCATCGCCTCGTAGTAGGCGATGGTGAACAGCGGCGAGATGTGCTGGTCGGCCCAGCCGTGCCACAGGATCAGCTTGCCGCCAGCCTTCTGGAACGCAGACAGGTCTGGGTTGGTTGCATCGTTCAGCGAATGATTGGCCCGTAGGTAGTCGGCGAAGAAGTTGGCGTCGTGATAGCCGAACGTATTGATGTTCGGCATGGTGGGCGAGCCCGTGAAGATCAGGTTGTAGGCCCCGGTCACGATCATGTTGCTGAACAAGCTCGTCACGGGCACGGCCGGGTCGGTCGAATTCGAGCTTGGCACTTCTACGCCGATCCAGTTGGCTTCCGAACCGAATTGCGGCGAGCCGGCCAGCATGCGCTTGCCGTTGGTCGTATCGAACGGGCCGCTGTAGATCTGGCTGGCGGTGGCGACCTCCGTGGCCGTCAGGCATTTGCTCGTGTCGGTAGCGCCCGCCGCGCACTGGATCGACACCGGATTGAAGTGGCAGACGCGCGGGTCGGCGAGCAGCCCATCAGGCGCACCGCTGGTGCCGCCACACGCCGCCACCACGGCCTGGTGCAGCACGCGGGCCTTGTCCGCATACAGCACGACGTTGCCGGTGTTGTCGCCTGTCGTGCTGTTCGAGATCACGTTCCAGCCGTGATACAGCGAATTCTGGGTCTGGAAGTGCGCGGCCGGCGCGCCGGCAATGATGCCGTTGTAGTCGTTCGGATACCGCTGCGCGGCCATCAGCGCCTCACGCCCGCCATCGGAGCAGCCCACGAAGTACGCGTACTTCTGTGGCTGGCCGTAGTAGGTCTGGATCAGCTTCTTGGCCGCCAGCGTGGTGATGTGCTGGCCGCGATAGGCGAAGTCGGCCTGCTTCTGCGGGTCTGTAGACCACGTGGGATCCGCGCCGGTGTGCCCCATGTCGGTCGCCGCCGTCGCAAAGCCGCCCTGCTGCACCAGCGGGCAGTTGTAGCTGAAGCTGAATGAACTCTGCTTGGTCGGATCACTGAGGTTACCGCACAAGCCGCCGCAGCCCAGTTCGGCAAAGCGCTGCGTCCAGGTGCTGACTGGCAGTGCCACCTCGAAGGTATTCGCCGGCGCCAGCGTGCCCTTGACCGTGCAGAACTGCACCGATGCACCGTTGACGGTTGCAGTGGTGACCGTGGCCGACGCGATCGTGCTGCCGGCGCCGCCGATGTCCGTCAGGTCTACCGACGCGAGCTTCGCGCAGTCCACCACGGGCGCCACCACCTGCAACGTGGTGGTGGGTGTTGTCCCGGTGCCCGGCGATGGAGTAGCCGTGCCGCTGCCCGATGAAGCGGTGGCACTGCCGTCGCCCCCACAGCCTGCCAGGCCCGCGGTTGCCACACAGAGGGTAAGCCACGCCAGCAATGACGTGGCTGAAGCGCGCGCGATGGGGGCGAGCGCAAGCCGCCCGGCGCAAAGCCGATTTCTCATGGATGTCTCCTGGAACGGTCGCCTCTCATTGAGGCGGGGCCGGCAGCAGCGCCAACCTCGCCACGCCAGTGGGCGATGAGTGAAATGTCGGCGTCGGACCTGCACCACGGCATGCGCCAACGAGACGAAGGATGCGCGTAACCGCCTCGCGCGCGGTTGCAATGTGACGCATCCTCCGTTGCCGTTCGCTTATTGAAGACAGAACGAGCGATCAACCAAATAGCCTCGATCATTGGTGATGATGACGCTGTTGTTCGTCTTCAGCCTCATCCCGCTGACGGTTGGCCTTTGAGCACGACATCTGTGCAGCGGGGCTGATGTCGACTACGTCAGGGTCGGTTGTGGGTATCGGCGTGGTTTTCGGCGCCGGGTTCACTCCAGTCGTTGCCGACTACCCTGGCAGTACATCGTGATATCGGAATGGGCGCACTCGCGCGCTCGCGCCGCTGGGTTCGTACCGTGCTTAAAGGAATTAGGCCGCCGAGCCACCGTATGGAAGCGCGGGCGGTTCAATACCCGTGGCTCACATGAGCCTCCGAGTCCCTCGACCGCCGATGAAGACCGGGGCATCCTGTTCGATCCATCTCGACTTGTCGAGGCTTACCGCGATACAGTCGCCAAAGAACAACTGACACGTCGGCAACTAACCGGCCAAGTGGCGCCTGTAAAGAATGCATCACGACACCTGCCACTTCCAGCACTGCTGTCGACTACGACCGTCCGCTATTCAGCTTCGGCCATTGTGAAAAAGAATCGCCGCCGGCGGCTATGGGTCGGTCATCGACCACGCGGATCCTTCATGTCCAGCATGACGATCGCGGCACGGTCACACACATCAAGTGTTGCGTTTCTTCGGACAACAACAGCGTGTTCGCTCGTCTTGTGCTGGGATGGTCGCCTCTAGAGCGGGCGGTCGCTGATGAGATCGACCTGTACGCGGCAATGGCCAAAAGGCCTAGGAGCGGTACCCTGCCTGGGATGGCTTAGGGACGGACAGGCCTGACGTACGGCAATTGGCCGAGGCCGGACAGAAGCCGCCGTTGCGCACTTGGGTCGGTGAGCATCCGGTGTCCATCGTGGAATCAATGGTGCCGCTCGCCCGTTCGCTTCTCAAGGGCGATACTCCGATGCCGGAAACACCGGTCACGCGACCTTGCGTCGCGTTCCCACTGTTATTGGCGGCCCAACTTGGCGAAGAAAGTAAAAGTCGAAAAGCGGCCGCACGCTTGCCGAGCACGACCGTTTCAGACGTGGCGTTAGTAGGCTCGGGGATTCAGGTGTTAAGGAAGGCCAGCAGGTCGGCATTGACCTGGTTGGCGTTGATCACGCACATGCCGTGCGAAGCGCCGGGGTAGACTTTCAGCGTGGCGTTCTTGACGATCTTGGCCGACAGCCTGGCCGCGTTGTCGATCGGCACGATCTGGTCGTCGTCGCCGTGCAGGATCAGCGTGGGCACGTCGATCTTCTTCAGGTCCTCGGTGTAGTCCACTTCCGAGAACTCCTTGATGCACAGGTACTGGCCCAGGATGCCGCCGGCCATGCCCTGCGCCCAGAAGGCGTCGATGGTGCCCTGCGATACCTTGGCGTTGGGGCGGTTGAAGCCGAAGAACGGCGTGGCGAGGTCCTTGTAGAACTGCGAGCGGTTCTCGGCTACGCCCTTGCGGATGTTGTCGAACACTTCCAGCGGCAGGCCGTTCGGGTAGGCGGCGCTCTTGGCCATGGTCGGGGGCACGGCGCCGATCAGCACGGCCTTGGCCACGCGCTTCGTGCCATGGCGGCCGATGTAGCGGGCCACTTCGCCGCCGCCGGTGGAGTGGCCAACCAGCGTGGCACCCTTGATGTCCAGCGCGTCGAGCACGGCGGCCAGGTCATCGGCGTACGTGTTCATGTCGTTGCCCTGCGCCGGCTGGTCCGAGCGGCCATGGCCGCGGCGGTCGTGGGCGATCACGCGGAAGCCCTTTTGCACCAGGAACAGCATCTGGGCGTCCCAGGCGTCGGCGTCCAGCGGCCAGCCGTGCGAGAACACCACCGGACGGCCCGAACCCCAGTCCTTGTAGAAGATGCGCGTGCCGTCCTTGGTGGTCACGTAGTGACCCTGCTTCGACTGGCGGCCCGCGGCCGGTGCGGCTTCCGC
>Ga0055534_1000198_pt1 | contig 44120 bp, 36 predicted proteins | sample AraplaCol_mLB_r2_2_FD_54993 | JGI IMG/M metagenome (GOLD analysis project Ga0055534, IMG submission 54993) | Arabidopsis root microbial communities from North Carolina, USA - plate scrape MF_Col_mLB_r2 | ecosystem: Host-associated > Plants > Roots > Endosphere | place: USA: North Carolina... | reverse complement strand
CCGGTGAACACGACAGACGGCTACGTCTTCGGCTACGACGAGAACCGGCCCGCAGGCACCGTGCTCGGCACCGTCCGCGCTACGGACGTCGACAGCGCGACCGTCACCTACAGCATCCTCTCGGGCAACGACAACGGCTACTTCGCCATCGACCCGGTCACGGGCGCGATCAGCCTCACGGCTGCAGGCGCTGCGGCGTTCGTCAACGACTATGAAGCGGGAGCCAACGCGCACGCGCTGGTGGTCGGCGCGAACGACGGCACGGTCACGACGAACATCCCCGTCACTCTCAATGAGCAGAACATCAACGACGCACCGACGGCGCCCGACTACAACAAGACGACGAACGAAAACACGCCGCTCAGCGGCAGCGTGATCGGCACCGACGTCGATGGCGACACGCTCACCTACACCAAGGGCACCGACCCGTCGCACGGCACGGTGACGGTCAACGCCGATGGCACCTACACGTACACGCCTGGCGCCAACTTCAACGGCACCGACAGCTTCACCGTCACGGTGAGCGACGGCCAGGGCGGCACGACCACCAGCACGGTGAACGTGACCGTCAACCCGGTGAACGACGCGCCCTCGGCTATCGTGACTGCGCCCGAGGCTGTCTCCGAAGGCAGCTTGCCCGGCGGCATTCCGGCTGCGGGAGAGCCGTCGCTGCAGTCGACCGGCAAGATCTCCATCGCGGATCCCGACAGCGCGGCCGGCGACTTTTCGGTGTCGCTCAGCGGCCCGGCCGGCGTGACCTCAGGCGGCCAGCCGGTGTCGTGGACCTGGGACGCAGGCACGCACACGCTCACCGGCAGCGTCACCGTCGGCGGCGTCACCACCGAAGTGATGACCGTGGCGGTGGGCAATGTCACTGCCACGGGCGCGGGGCAGTTCGAGGCGGGCTACACCGTCACGCTGAAGGCGCCGATCGACCACTTGCCGGGCAACGGTGAGGGCGTGTCGAACCTGCACTTCGAGGCGCATGTGACCGACGGCCAGACCGCCGCTGCGCCGGTGGGCTTCGATGTGCCCGTCAAGGACGATGCGCCAGTGCTCGTGGGCGGCGAACAGGCCGTCGACGTGGCGCCGATCAACACCAACCTGATGGTGGTCCTGGACCTCTCCGGGAGCATGGGCGAGGAGACGCCGACGCGGCTGTCGCGTGCGAAAGAGGCTGTCCAGAACCTGATCGACGGCTACGACCTCTACGGCGAGGTTCGGGTGCAGCTCGTCACCTTCAGCACGACCGGGGCGTCGCAGCAGGCCTGGATGACGGCGGCCGAAGCCAAGGCGCTGGTGCAGAACCTGCAGGCCAATGGCAGCACCAACTACGACGCGGCCCTGGCTGCGGCGATGAACGGCTTCTCGGCCACTGGCAAGTTGGAAGGGGCCCAGAACGTGTCCTACTTCCTCACGGACGGCGAGCCAACGCGGGGGGACGGCAACACCGGGCAGCTGACGAACAGCAGCAGCACCAACTCGGCCGACTTCGGCATCCAGGCGGCGGAAGAAGCGATCTGGAAGACCTTCCTCACCAACAACCACATCAACTCGTTCGCACTGGGTTTGGGGTCCGACCTCTTGCCTGCAGCGCAGGGCTACATCGACCCCATCGCCTACAACGGCAACACCGACACGAACACCAACGGCCAGATCATCACCGACACGAGCCAGCTGAACGACGTGCTGCAGGGCACGATCAGCGTGCCACCCACGGTCAGCAACCTGCTGACCGGCGGCCTCGGCGGCTCGTCGGGCTTCGGCGCCGACGGCGGCCATGTGTCCGAACTGAGCATCGATGGCACCACCTACGCCTTCGACAGCAGCACGGGCGTGATGACGAAGACCGGCCCCGCCGCCGGCAGCGACTACAGCTACGACGCGGCGACGCACCAGATCACCATCGCCACCGCGCAGGGCGGCAAGCTGGCCGTGGACTTCGACTCGGGCGAGTTCAGCTACCAGGTGGCACCGAGGACCGCCGCCTCGCAGAACTACGACGAGACGCTCAGCTACCAAGTGGTCGACCGCGACGGCGATGCGAGCAACGCGGCCACCCAGACGCTGCATGTCAACTACACGCCCGCAGCCGGTGCTGCGGGGGCGGCAGCGCTTTTCACCTCGGCCGATTCGCTGGGGTTGGCCGGCGTCGACGAAGTGACGGTGTCGCTCGAGCAGCAGCAAGCGCAGGACGCGCCGCATTTCCCTGTCGGCGACAGCCCCTGGGGCGGCATCCAGCTGTCCGACATGCTGCAGGGCTTCGGCGCTGCCGAGTCGCTGCATGCGCTGCTGCAGGCCGCATTCCCGCCGGCCTCCGCGAGCACGCAGGCATCGCCAACGATGCTGGCCCTGGCGTCATCGGCCGACTCGCTCGCGGCCTACGCACCGCCCGTGGCCCCTTCGCTCGACGACGAGCTTCACATGGGCCTCGTGTCTCACCACTGATCGACCGGGGCGTCGGCGCCGCTTGCGGCGTCGACACCTTGTGGTCCACACGCTGTCCGCACGTTCTTACGCATGTTTGCTTTCCGTCTTCTTCCGTCCGCCGCCGCGGGCCTTTTCTTCCTGCTCGCCGGAACGGGGGCGTTTGCGCAAGCGAGCGCCGCCACCCCGCTGGGCATGACCGAGGCGGTGCGCCTGGCCGCCACATCGCACCCGACCGTGCGCAACGCCGTCGGGCAAGCGCTGCAGGCGGGCGAGGGCATTGCGGACGCCCGCTCGGGCTACTACCCGCAGGTCAGCGCGGGCCTCAGCGCACGCACGGGCAACCGCCAGCTGCAGACCGACGGGCGCCGCCAGGTGCACCAGGCCTCGCTGTCGGTGACCCAGATGCTGTACGACTTCGGCAAGGTGTCGAGCGCCGTGGCCGAGGCCGAGGCCTCGGCCACGGCCGCGCGCGCCAAGCTGCTGTTGGCGGTCGACGACGTGGTGCGCGACACCGCCCAGGCGTGGATCGAAGTACATCGCCAGCAGGCGCTCGGCGAAATCGCGCAGGCCCAGGTGAAGGGCGTGCAGTCGCTGGCCGGCCTGGTGGGCGAGCGCCAGGCCAAGGGCGCCACCAGCCAGTCCGACGTGGCACAGGCGCAGTCGCGCCTGGAAGCCGCGCGCGCCCAGCAACTCAACACCGCGTCGCAGGCCGAGCGCTGGCGCCTCAATCTCATGCATCTGACCCAGGGCCGCATGCCGGTCGACATTGCCGGAGAAGCGTCGGCGCCGCTCGCGAGCGCCTGCGCCGCGCACCCGCAGACAGCCTTGCCCGCACCGACCGTGCAGATGGCGCAGGCCGAGCGCGACATGGCACAGGCCGCGCTGCGCGGTGCCGATGCGCAATTGCTGCCCACGCTGTCGCTCAACGCCGGCGTCAACCGGGGGCTCGAATCGGGCGCGCGGCTTGCCGGCCAGTCCGCCACCGAAAGCACGCTCACCGTGAACTTCAGCGCGCCGCTGTACGAAGGCGGGCGCAGCCAGGCCCGCCAGCGTGCCGCCGCGCACGCCGTCGAAGCGGCCGAGGCCGCGCTGGGCTATGCACAGCTCAGCGTACGGCAGCGGCTCGAAGACGCGCGCGTGCAATCGCAAGGCCACGCGCAGCGCCTGCCCGTGCTCGCCGCGCGCGTGCAAAGCACGCAGCGCACGCGCGACCTGTACCGCGAGCAGTACCTGCAGCTGGGCACGCGCTCGCTGCTCGACCTGCTCAATGCGGAGCAGGAGTTCCACGGCGCGCGCTTCGAGCAGGCCGAGAGCGTGCACGAAGTGCAGCGCCTCGCGGTCGAGTGCCTGTACCAGTCGGGCCGCCTGCGCGAAGCCTTCGGGCTGGTCGATGCGGGCGAACTCGTCGCCGGGGGCCAGCCATGACCGCTACCACGATGCCCGAGCTTTCCGCCGCGCGCGGCCCCGGGCTGCTCGCCGGCTGGGTCGAGGCCGTGCTGGCCGTGGCCGCCCACTACCACCTGGACACCTCGCGCGAGCGCATCCGCGGCGCTGCCGCGTGGAGCGACCACGAAGACATCGGCGAGCGCGTGCGCCAGATGGCCCGCCAGGCCGGGCTCACCGTGCGCCAGGTCGCGCCGCGCCTGGACACCCTGAGCCCCTGGCGGCTGCCCGTGGTGCTGCAGCTGCGCGACGGACAGGTGGCCGTGGTCACCGCCATCTCGGCGCAGGGCCTGCGCGTGATGCTCGGCGGCGACCAGGGCGCAGAAACCGTCTGCACGATCGACGAGCTGCAGCCCGCGCTCGAAGCCATGGCCGTGCTGCGGCCCGCGCAGTCCGCACCCGACTCGCGCGTCGATGGCTACATCCGCCCCGTCGAGCCGCACTGGCTGCGACAGATCGTGCTGGCGGACTGGCGGCCCTACGCCCACATCCTCGTCGCGTCACTCGCCTACAACCTGATGGCGCTCGCCGGCACGCTGTTCTCGATGCAGGTGTACGACCGCGTCGTGCCCGCGCAGTCGCTGCCCACGCTGCATGTGCTGTTCGGCGGCGTGCTGCTGTCGATTGCGTTCAGCTGGGTCATGCGCGGCGCGCGCATGCGCATCACCGACGTGGTGGGCAAGCGGGCCGACCTGCGCATTTCCGACCGCGTGTTCGGCCACGCGCTGCGCGTGCGCGGCTCGGCGCGCCCGCGCGCCACCGGCACCTTCATCTCGCAGCTGCGCGAACTGGAGCCCGTGCGCGAAATGCTCACGTCGACCACCGTGGCGGCGGTGGCCGACCTGCCGTTCTTCTTCGTGTTCTGCGTGCTCTTCTGGTTCATCGCCGGCTGGCTCGTGCTCGTGCCGCTGGCCGCGTGCGTGCTGCTGCTCGTGCCCAGCCTGCTGGCGCAGCCGCGCCTGCGCGCGCTGGCTCAGGCGGGCATGCGCGAATCGTCGCTGCGCAACGCCATGCTGGTCGAGGCCGTGCAGGGCATCGATGACATCAAGGTGCTGCAGGCCGAGCCGCGCTTCCAGAACCAGTGGAACCACTACAACGCCGTCAACGCCGACTCGGGCCTGCAACTGCGCGCGCTGCTCAACACCCTGAGCAACTGGACGCAGACCGTGCAGGGCGGCGCCTTTGCCTTCGTCGTGTTCTTCGGCGCGCCGCTGGTGATGGACGGCCAAATGAGCACCGGCGTGCTCGTGGCCGCATCGATCTTGTCGACCCGCATGCTCGCGCCGCTGGCCGGCGTGACGCAGGTGCTCAACCGCTGGCAGCAGGCCAAGGTGGCCGGCGAGTCGCTCGATCAGCTCATGAAGCTCCCGGTCGACCACCCGCCCCATGAGACGCGCGTGCACCGGCCCGCCGTGCAGGGCGACTACACGCTGCGGGACGCCGCCTTCAGCCACGACGGCCAGACCACCGCGCTGCACGTGAAGGCGCTGCACATCGGCCCTGGCGAGCGCATTGCCGTGCTCGGGCGCAACGGCGCGGGCAAGTCGACGCTGCTGCAGGCGCTGTCGGGTCTCGTCGAACCGCGCGCGGGCAGCGTGGTGCTCGACGGCGTGTCGATGGACCACATCGATCCCGCCGACGTGCGCCGCGACGTCGGCCTGCTCGCGCAAGACGCGCGTCTGTTTCACGGCACCCTGCGCGAGAACCTGCAGATGGGCGCGCCCCATGCCACCGACGCCGAACTGATCACCGCCCTGCAAGCCACCGGCGCCTGGGCCTTCGTGCGCCGTTTGCCCACGGGGCTGGACCATCCGCTGCTGGAAGGCGGACGCGGCCTCTCGGGCGGGCAGCGCCAGAGCCTGCTGCTCGCGCGGCTCATGCTCCGCCGCCCCAGCGTGCTGCTGCTCGACGAGCCAACCGCCTCGCTCGACGAAGTGGCCGAGCGCGAAGTGATCGAGCAACTGCGCACTCTGTCCGCAGGCCGCACGCTGGTGCTGGCCACGCATCGCCCGGCCGTGCTCGATGCGGTGGACCGCATCCTCGTGGTGGACGGCGGCGCCGTCGTGCTCGACGGGCCGCGCGACCAGGTGATGGCACGGCTGCGCCAAGGCGCGGCGGCATCGCGCGAGACAACGGCCTTCGCGGGCCGTGACAAAGAGGCACAGGCATGAACGCCGTCACATTGACCAAGGCACCGCTGCCTGCGCAGGTATCCACCGCCACCGTGTGGGGCCCCGGTGGCGCCGACGACTTCGACGAGGCGCGCGCCAGCGGCTCCGCGCGCGTCGTGTGGTTCGTCGCACTCTTTCTGCTCGCGTTCTTCGTGTGGGCCTGGTGCTTCGAGATCGACGAAGTGTCCAGCGGCATGGGCAAGGTGATTCCCAGCTCGCGTGAGCAGCGCATCCAGTCGCTCGAGGGCGGCATCCTTGCCGAGCTGCGCGTGCACGAAGGCCAGATCGTCGAGAAGGGCGAGGTGCTCGCGCAGCTCGACCCGACGCGCGGCGAATCGAGCGTGGAAGAAACCGCCGCGCGCTACCGCGCCGCGCTGGCCAGTAGCGTGCGCCTGCGCGCTGAGGTGGAAGGGCGCAGCACCCTTCAGTTCCCCGCCGAGCTGAAGGCATACGCGCAGCTGGTCGACTCCGAAAGCGCGCTCTTCCGCTCCCGGCAGGGCAGCATGCGCGACACCGTCTCAGGCCTGGGCCAGGCGCTTGCGCTCGTGCGCAGAGAGCTCGACATCACGCGCTCGCTGCAGGTGAGCGGCGCGGCCAGCAACGTCGAGCTCATTCGCCTGCAACGCCAGGCTGCCGACCTGGAGCTGAAGATCTCCGAGGCGCGATCGAACTACATGGTGCGCAGCCGCGAAGAACTCGCCAAGGCCGATGCCGAGGTGAAGTCTTTGTCGTCGGTGGTGCGTGGGCGTGCAGACTCGCTCGAGCGGCTCACCCTGAACTCGCCCGTGCGCGGCATCGTCAAGAGCTTGCAGGTCACCACCATCGGCGGCGTCGTGCCGCCCAACGGCTCGCTCCTGACCCTGGTGCCGCTGGACGACCAGTTGCTGGTCGAGGCGCGCATCTCGCCTCGGGACATCGCCTTCATGCGGCCCGGGCAGGAAGCGCAGATCAAGGTCACCGCTTATGACTACGCCGTGTACGGCGGCCTCAAAGGGCATGTGGTGACCATCGCACCCGACACGCAGCGCGACGAGGTCAAGCCCGAGATCGTGTACTACCCCGTACTCGTGCGCACCGACTCCGACGCACTGACCGACAAGGCCGGCCGCCGCATGCCCATCGTGCCCGGCATGGTGACCACCGCCGACATCCGCACCGGTCGCAAGACCGTGTGGGACTACCTGACCAAGCCGCTGAACAAGGCGCGCGAAGCCATGCGCGAGCGCTGATTCGCGCGCGCTCATCTCTCCCAAGAATCCCATCTGACCCAAGAGGAAGCCAGCCATGAAAAAGACCCCGCACGCATCACCCACCGTTGCCGCCTTCGCGCTCGCCGCAGCGCTGCTCGGCGCCACCACCCACGTGGCGGCGCGCGACAACCCTGTAGACCCCGTGAGCAACCCCGACAAGCTGGACTATCGCGACGTCGAGGCGCGCCGCCCTGACTTCAAGGAGCCGTTCCTGCGCGACGGCATCGTGTCGCGGCCCGAGCGCTTTCGCGAGATCAAGCCCGGGATCAATCAGGCCCATGTGCTTGCCGTGCTCGGGCAGGCGCTGAAGCAACAGCGCGGCGCGCACGGCACTGAGTGGGACTACCAGTTCAAGTTCCAAATGCCGCAATCGGCCAACTACCTCGTATGCCAGTACAAAGTCGTGTTCGACGACAGCCAAAGCGTGCGCAGCGCCGCGTGGCGCCGTCGGCAATGCTTGGATCTGATCACGCACTGAATTGCCGGCCGGCGATCAAGCCATCGGATCTTCGCCTGGGTAAATAGCGGCCTTGGCTTGTGCCGTTCGACACAAAACTTGCAGTGCGTCCCTACGAAGCTTTCGTGTACGGAAACTCTGCAGATGAGCCGAACAAGCTGGCCGAGCGTTGCTTGGAGGTGATCGAGAGCACGCTCGAGAGCGTCGAACGCGTCACAGCCTGCTTACGCGCCGCGGAATTGGAACATGGCATCGGAATCGCGGCCATGACGCGCACGGAAATCGCCGACGCTGCTGAATGGCACCGCGCCAAGCTACAAGGTCTGCTGGCTGTGAAGCTGCGACGCACCCGTTGTGGTGACCTGCAACTGCTGGAAGACCTTCATCTGGTCGTGCGGATCAAACCCAGACTCACCGCCGCACCGATACCCGCAGTGCCCGTCTTCTCGAAAGGTGACTAGGTTCACCCGATGCCTCGCCTCCGTTGCGGCTTGGCTACAACGATGATGGAATCTGACTGCAGGATCTGGCGCTGAATGAAGGCGCCGGCGTAGCGCCAGCTATGAAAGGACCCAGCATGACCCAGATACTCGACCCAGCCAGCGGCTGCGCCTAGGAGCGTGCGGGTTTCTGATGTGGGGTGAGACGCCGTGAACCGGGTCCTTGGTGCTTCGACAGGAATCGCAGGTATATCAAAAATCCGCATGAATATTGGATTCTTTGGGCTGGAAGAAAAAAGATACCGCCATAAGTACCGATAGATTTCAATGCGTGGCTTGTATGCATCGTATGAGGACGCTTCGAGCCGATTTTGTCGACGCCTGCGGTCGACGGGCCTTCCGAGATCAAGCTGAGCGGTACTGATCTTCGGCGTTCATCTCGAACCGCCGATCGGCGTTAGGAATGCGCGTGCCGCATCGAGCGTGGGCAGAAGCTTGATCATCCGCAGCCGTGAGCAGACCGCGGCTGCGCTTTTCAAGAGGATGCGCGATACGCTGATATCTGATTCTCCTTTCGACCCGGCCCGAAGAGACTGGCCAGTGAGGGGCGCGTGGGATCCAGCCCCAGGCCACCATTTTTCTTTCTCGGTAGATCCCAAGACAGCTCAAAAGCCCTTGTCATCAAGGACTTAGCCTAAAAAAGGTGGCTCAAGCGGCATCACCGAATCTCACAAAGTCCCGTTCTTGCGCGTACCCCACGGTGTACCCCAGACTGTTTTTCAATCGCAGTCGATTTTGGGTACACCATGGAGCAACTCAACGAGCTTCAGATCAAGGCGGCAGCGCCGCGGGACAAGGAATATTGGCTGGCGGACGGCGACGGTCTCTACCTTCGCGTACGGCCGGCCCGCAAGGCGTGGGTCTATCGCTACAAGCGACATGGCAAGGAGGCCAAGCTCAGCATCGGGCACTACCCGGTCGTAACGCTTGCGGCCACGCGCAGGAAGGCGTCGATCCCCGCGAGGCACGGCGGGTGGAGGAAGAACGCGATCGCGTTGCGCGCCTCAATACCTTTGAACGGACCGCCCGTGCATGGCATGCGCAGGCGCGGAAGGATCGCGAATGGTCCGCCGGCTATGCCGAGAAGGTGATGCGTGACCTGGAGCTGCACATCTTCCCGTGGAATGGTGCGCTGGCCATGGAGGCCATCTCCACCTGCAGGACGACTTCCCACGAACTCGGCGGGGACTTCGGCTTCGTCGGACGGCCGCGAAGGTTGCGCATCGACCAGACTTGGTATCGGGTGGGCCTGCTGTTTTTCATCGCCGTCTGCCATCATCGACCTGAAGCTTGGCGGTCTCACAATGCGGACGTGGGACAGATGCATATGTACTGCAGCTACGCCAGGGAGAACTGGACATTGCCCGACGAAAACCGACCGATAAGTACCGATGAATCTTGGGGCTTGATCCATCTGGAACGGCTCACCGGCACGATAACCCCTGTGAGCTGTGAAAAAACACAGCACCCACCCTACTTGACATGTCTCTAAAACTCTCTTCGCTAGTGCAAAACAGCACTTGCAAGAGCGAGAAAAGCTGTGCACACTTGTTGACTAGCGGTGCGGAAGAAGCGAGCCTGTTTTCTGTGCTATATTGGAAAGCTTTTCTTTTTTAGGGGTTCCTCAATGCCATTCGTTCTGTCTTTTAGTATGACGGGAGCGGAAGGCTTGACGGGAGACATTCGCAACGTTGTCCGTCGAGCTAGCGCGAACGTTGGTGAAATTGTCGAAATTCCGGAGACCCTGGCGGAGCAGCTCACGGAAGAACTGACATCTAGGACGTCAGAGGAACTGCTGCGAGTACGTCGTCGCGAGCGAACCGTCCCTACCGACGTGCTAGCGCTCCACCTAGGATGACATTTCTCGTATCTCGGTAACAATGGGGAATGCCTTTTCGTTACCGAGTACTACGATTCAGCGCTGCCGATGCGGCAGACCCAGGCGCTCTTCTTGCGTTAGTCGCAAGCAGTCATCCGCCAAAAATCGGCACCTCTCACCGGCAGTGGCAAGAGATCATTGAGCATCTGCTAAATGCAGGGGCTCAAAGCTTGCTTGTTCAGGAAGGCGTTAGAGACCCCGACTTCTTGGAGGAGCATGACGCTTTCTATTCAAAGCAGCATAGGCCGATCTCTCGGCATTGCACCCGAGTGCACGCCTTCAGCAAGCCTTCCCCCGCCGCCGCGCCAACAGCGGACGTCAAAGAGGTCTTAGCGTACATTGACGAGGCTTCAGCCACTCCTGACAGCTATCTGGGCTTCGTCACCATTCGTCCATTAAGACACGCCCCCGTGGGGGCCACTATTTTGGTCGATCGACCGGATGTTCCGACGCTTTGTAAGGATGCATTCCCAGTACATATCGCCGGAACAACTTTTATAGTTTCCGGAACGCCGTATCTGCAGCAGGACAACGCGGTTGGCGCTTGCGCCCAGGCAAGCATGTGGATGGCGTTACGAACCCTCCGGCGCCGTGCGGGTAATTCTGCCTACTCGCCCGCGGAACTGACGCTCTCAGCAACACGCTACCTCACGCTAGATCGTGTTTTTCCTGGACGAAGAGGGCTGACGGTGCAGCAGATGCTGTCTGCCCTAAAAGAGAGCAATCACGACCCACTGGTTATTCCAATCGAACAGCCCGCGCTTCCTGAGCTTGTCATCGCACAGGCGCAGCCTTATATCGAATCTGGGCTCCCGGTCGTCACGGTCTTACAGCATCCCCTGAGTGGCGGGCATGCGGTGCTAGCGATTGGACTTGCTCCCAACCTCGCCAATAAATTGGCTCCGCCGTCAGCGCTGATCATTCATAACGACAACTGCGGTCCATATCGGGTGCTTCCGCCGACAGTCGCGGATGAATCGATGGAATATGCGCTCGCGCAAACTATTTCACTCATAGTTCCAGTTCCTGAGGGTGTGTTCATGTCCGCCGCTGAGGCTGAGCGTCAGGCGATAGGCAATCTTGGTTTTTGGCTTGCGACTTTTCCCGCCACCCCAGTAGCCGATGGTGCCGCTTTACCGCTAGTGAATATGAATGTCAGGACATATCTCTGTACTCGGCACGCGTTTCGGAAATGGGCTACGGAATGTCCTACCTTGGATGCTGGCGCCAAAGACGTTTATCGAACTACTGAGATGCCGAAACTTGTCTGGGTGACCGAGGTACACGACGCCGCGACATATGAACCTGGCAATCCAAGCAATCAAACCCGGCTTGGCGAGGTTGTACTTGATGCCTCTGGGGATTCATTGCATGGCGATACATTGGTTTTTCTGAGATTGACGAAATCAATGATGACCGCTCCCGCAACTTCGGAGGGCTTGCTTGCTATTGAAGGGGAGGGCGTGCTCGCGTTAAGCACCTCAGCGGCGACGAGAGGGATTGCCGAGCCTTGGAGCTAGCGTGCTGCGTCGCTTCTGGATGGAAATCAACACTGGGCACTGTACCCAGCACGTCGTTGAGGTGTGCGTGCGGTCGTGGCCGTAATCTTTGCCGACCGCACGAGGCTCTCTTCTCTCCGGGACGACGAGGGCGCCCGTGGCGTTCTAAGCTCTGCCTCTGCGCGACTTGACGACTTGACCGCTGCTCCAAGAAGCTCTGGACGAACTCGAGCTTGAACTCCGCTTTGTACTTCTTCATGAAACCCTTGAAGTTCGGAAGTTCGTCCAACTTCTGGGGGTCAGTTCAAATCCAGGGCGATTCAAGCGCGGCAGCAATCCGCGACTCTTTGCGCAGGCTGAGGCTGAGGCTGAGGCGGAGACCGAGCCTGCGCGGACGGGTCAGTGTTAATGACTATGGCAACGGCTTCAAATCCAGTTCTCTCAGAAAAGCGTTGTGCCTGTCTTTCGCCGCCGCAATCGCCTTTTCAATCTCCACCAGATCTTGGTGCGTCTCATCCAGAACAATCTCAATCGCGTTAACCGCCATACTGATATAGCGCGAGATGTTCAGGTTGTAATCGTTCTTCTCGATCTCGGCCATCTCCACCTTGCGTGAGTAGCGCACCTCTTCCTCACGGAACTGGTAGGTCTTGACGATCTTGGCGATGTGCTCGTCGGTCAGTTGGTTCTGGCGCTTGCCTTTTTCGAAGTGCTCGGCGGCGTTGATGAACAGCACGTCGTCCGGCTTCTTGCACTTCTTCAGCACCAGGATGCACACGGGTATACCGGTGGAGTAAAAAAGGTTAGCGGGCAAGCCGATGACGGTGTCGATGTGGCCGTCCATAAGCAGCTTGGTGCGGATGCGTTCCTCGGCACCGCCTCGAAACAACACCCCGTGCGGCAGGATGATAGCCATCACCCCTTCGTCCTTCAGGAAGTGGAAGCCGTGCAGTAGGAAGGCGAAGTCGGCGGCCGATTTAGGCGCGAGGCCGTGGTTCTTGAAGCGCACGTCGTCCGCCAGCGCGTCGGTGGGTTCCCAGCGGTAGCTGAAAGGCGGGTTAGCGACGATGGCGTCGAAGCTCGGCCTCTTGGCCGGGTTCAACTCCCGCATCGTGTCCCACTCGTTCAGTAGAGTGTCGCCGTGGAAGATCTCGAACTCCGTGTCCTTCACGCCGTGCAGCAGCATGTTCATGCGCGCGAGGTTGTAGGTGGTGATGTTTTTTTCCTGGCCGAAGATTTTGCCGATGGTGCCGCCGGCCTTTTTCACCTTCTTGCGCACGTTGAGCAGCAGCGAACCGGAGCCACAGGCAAAGTCCATCACGCTTTCCAGCCGCTTCTTGATGCCGGTTTTCGGTTCCTGGCTGTCCAGCGTGATGATGGCGGAGAGGACGTCCGAAATCTGCTGCGGGGTATAGAACTCGCCCGCCTTCTTGCCTGACCCGGCGGCAAACTGGCCGAGCAGATATTCATAAGCATCGCCCAGCGCGTCGATGTCCGTAGAGAACTCCGCCAGGCCTTGGGCGATCTTCTGGATGATGGTGCAGAGCTTGGCGTTCCGGTCCTCATACTTCTTACCCAGCTTGGGGGAACTGAGGTCGATTTCGGAAAACAGGCCCTGAAAGGTGCTCTCGAAGGATTCCGTCTCGATGTATTTGAAACCCGCTTGCAGCGTGTTCAGCAGCTCAGCGTTCTGGGTGCGGGCTAGGTTGGCGATGCTGTTCCAGAGGTGCGACGGCTGAACGACGTAATGCACCTTGCGCCGCATCTGCTTTTCGAACGCGGGGATGTCGTCCACGTTGTTCGCATACCAGAGCGCCAGTGGCACCTTTCGCACGTCTCCGCCCACATCCGGGTAGTCTCGCCCCAGCTCCTTTTTCGCCGCCGACTCGTAGTTGTCGGAGAGGTAGCGGAGGAAAAGGAAGGACAGCATGTAGTCGCGGAAGTCGTCCGCATCCATGGCCCCGCGCAGTTGGTCGGCAATGCTCCAGAGGGTCTGGTTGAGTTGCTTCTGATTGGTTTCGTTCATGGTGTCTACGGTGATGCCAGATGGGATGCAGGCGCCTTCGACAAACCTACTGCAGCCAGGCGGAATGAGTAGCGGTCCAGGAAGAAGTTGAGAATCTCACGAAACATTCTCTTGTCAGTAGTGGTGATCGACTCAGATTCGAACACCGAATACTTTGCGTGACTTCTAACATTCAAGAAACGCGCATAGAGGGCCTTTTTGGCATGACCCTCAAAGCATGTTGAGATGTGTTGTCGGCCAAAGAAAATGGCGGTCTTTTCAAGAATACTTCGGAGCGAGTTGAAGTGATATTGTGAAATCTTTCCAGATTTCGCAACCGCTCGAAGCTCGTCCAAGGCCGCAACATGATGCAGGAATGGAGATTCGCCGGTATCTTCAAGAGTGTACGTCTGCGCCTCGTTCAGTCGATGCAGAATGTAAGCCTTCTTCTTGATATTCTCTTTGCCCGCAGGAGTTCTCTTCCCGGTAAGTTCATTGAACATCACATTGAAGAACAAACCATGGTGTGTAGAGATCACGACCTTTAGCTTATTATTTTCACTTTTTAGCAATCCACCTAGGCCAGCCGCAACGGCTATTGTGTTGTGCTCATCCAGCGACGAAATTGGGTCGTCGATATAAACATACTTTACCCAATCGTAAGGCGACCCCTTTTCAGCCTCGATGGCGAGCTGGAGGATGGCCAAAAAGAAGCACCAGATAAAAATATTTTCCTCACCTCGGGAGATTTTGATGTCCTCAAGCCGCCTGCGATTTCCGGCCACTGTCACATCACGATAAAAGCGTATCTCCGCCGCAGCGTAGTCAATTCTGAAGTCAAAATCAGCGTGCTGATGAAGAAGCGGCCGGATGAGGTCTTCAATTCCCATCCCATCAAGGCCATCAAAGAAGCGAGAGTGAGCTTTAAACTTGATTTTTCGTTCTCGGTCCTCGTTGAGGTCATTGTCCCAATCAAAAAGGTCTTCAGTAAAGGCATTGAAATATAGAGTGTCTCGTTTCTCTTCCTGCTTTCCGAGATCTTTAAACTCCATCGACAGGCGAGTTTTCCCCACGCCATTGTGGGCAAAGACCAAAACAAAATCATTCCCTGAAACCGGGGTGGAGCCTTTCCGATTGGTTGTCTTCTTGCGTTTGTTAACCCCTCTTAAATCTCTGCGGAGCTTTTTCGCCAGTGACTCAAGTGACCTGAATTTGTTGATAGTTGTGGTCTTGCTCATGTTTAGATGGAATCAGGGGATGGAAATAGCCGCTGCATCAGCCCCTCCTTGTGAGTCTTGAGGGCATCGAGCTTCTTGGATTCGGCGGTGATTGTGTCGTCGAGGCTCGTGAGGCAGCCTGCGATCTTTCTCTGTTCGGCCATCGTCGGGAAGGTGCATTCCCAGCTCTCGATTGCCCCTTTTGTGATGTGCATGATGCCAAGTCCATTTGTAGTCTTGGCTTTCATGTTTTCCGTTTCATTTTCGAGGGTGATGAAGAGGAACTGCTTGTCGATTCCACGCTGCTCCATCACTTTCCAAATGTGGTAGTGATAGATGGACTTTTCGCCACGCCAGATGCGGGGTCCAAAGGACGCGGACCATGCATAAAGTAGGTCGCCGTTCTCGCAATACTTCGTTTCATCCAACTCAAGGTCTGAGTGATACCAAGTGGTGCTCGTAAAAAAATTTCCGACGCGAAGAACTGGGTATTTCCCGGATTCGAGCAGTTCCTCCTGTTTGTAGGCACGACCGTTGTAGAACGTCGCGGCCTGGCCCAAGGTCATCTTTGCCCATCCCCCAGCGTTTTGGAATTCGGGGAAGCGGAAGTAGGGTTGGGTTTTGCCTTCGCGGGGGAAAAGCTGCTGCATCAGCCCTTTTTTATGGATCTTGAGCGCGTCCACTTTCCGCGCTTGCGCGGCCATCAACTCGTCCACGGAACTCAGACACGCGGCGATTTTTTGTTGTTCGGCGGGGCTTGCGAGAAGGACGTGCGTTGCCCGGAGGCTGTCCATATTTATCTTGCAGGGGACCGCGCTGAGCAGGGACTTGCTGAGTATCTCTTTCTGATAGAGTGCGGACTGAATGAACTGATGCAGAAACTGTGAATCGAAGCGCCCGTCCTTCTTGATCACTGCCAGCGTCACATAAATGCTGAAATCATGGCTCCACGTGACAACCTGCGAGTAACCGATCTTACCGATGCGCGTGATCAAAACATCGCCTTTCTCCGGCTTGTTTTTCTTTGTCGCAATTTCGTAGTCAGTCCTGGAAATGAATTTGTTGGCATTTCCGCTCACCAAATTCTCAACGCTGTAAAACGGCACCCCTTCGGCAGTGTATGTTGGCGTCTGATGAGTTCCGTCAAAAATCGCCGTGGTGATTTCGGACAGTTGGCGTTTCTCCCACCCAACTTCTTCCCGAAACTCCGGGAATCGTAGCTTCGGCATCAGCCCTGACCTTGCCTCTTTTTTCGTGTCGGTGGGTTTGTTCTTACTGCTCATACGCGCTGAGTCCTGAAATGTCGCGGCCACCGGCGCGTTTGGTGATGAGGAGGTGTAGGTCAGCCATGAGGGCGAGTTCGGCTTGAGTGCGGGCTTTCCAGCCGAGGTCGAGCGGGGCCATGAGCTCGCTGAGTTGTTCGCCATCGAAGATCATGCGGTCGAGGATGCCTTCCACAAAAGTTTGCAGGACAGCGGTGTCGAGGCCGTGCTTGGCGGCGATAGTGGCGAGTTCATTGGCGTTCTTCTCGGCCTTGAAGCGGGTGTAGCCGTCGCGGATGGCAGCCTCAGAGAGGCCCTCGCCGGCCTTGAGTGTGGCGATGTATTCGGCGATGTCGTCCCGCTCATTCATGAACTTGGCGTCGGCGCTGATGAGGCCGATGAGTTCCTGGCGGGTCAGTTTCGACTTGCCCGGGCCATTGGCCGAGAACTTGGCGATGAGTCCCATGATGTAGTCGTAGTCGATGACAGCGGAAGCGAAGAGGACGAACTCGAAGTCGAGCTGGTCCACGGGATCATCGGAGCCGGGTCCATCACCTTCCTTGCTGCCTTTGCCCTGCTGCGCTCTGAGCCGTTTGGCGGTTTCCAGATACTGACCTTTGAAGCCGCGCAGGTTTTCATCGGGCAGCACTCGCGCGATGGTGGCCTTGTTGTCCTCGGTGAGGTCGGTGTATTGGTCGAGCTGTGTCTTGAGCCGCTGCACTTCCTTGAAGTGGATGATGAAGGCAGCGCGCGCCTCGTCGCCCTTCAGATTGGCCACGGCGGAGGGTGTGCAGGCCAGGCCCTGGGACGTCATGAAGCCGTCCAGCTTCTGCACGGCAGTCTCGAGCTTCTGGATGACGACGGGAGCTTTGTCCACCAGCCAGATTTCCCGGGCTCGCTCGTCGGTTTTCTCGCCGGAGAAGAGGGCAATGGCGGCGTCCACTGAATCCTGCTGTTGGCGGAAGTCGAGGATGTTGCCATAGGGCTTGGTGCCATTGAGCACGCGATTCGTGCGAGAAAAGGCCTGGATGAGGCCGTGGTGCTTGAGGTTCTTGTCCACGTAGAGCGTGTTCAGGAACTTGGAATCAAACCCGGTGAGCAGCATGTCCACCACGATGGTGATGTCGATCTTTTGCGCCGGCGGGTAGTCGGCATTCGGCCACTGCTGGTCTTTGATGCGCTTTTGCACGTCCTGGTAGTAGAGATCGAACTCGCTCAAGCGGTGGTTGGTGCCGTAGCGGGCGTTGTAGTCGGCAACGATGGCCTTGAGCGCGGCTTTCTTGCCCTCGGGATCTTCTTCGTTGTCCGCCTGCTCCTGCGGCAGGTCTTCCTGGATCTGCTTCACATCCGGGTCGCCCTCAGCAGGCGGGGAGAATACGCAGGCGATGTTCAGCGGCTTGAAGTCGGGATCGGCGGCTTGTTTGTCCGCCTGCATGGTCTTGAACAGCGCGTGGTATTCGATGGCGTCGTTGATGGACGCAGTCGCGAGGATGGCGTTGAAGCGGCGTTCGCCGGTGGCGGCATTGTGTTTGGCGAGGATGGCCTCGATGACGGCCTTTTTTGCGATGGCCTCTCCTGGCTTCGGCATTTTTTTGCCGCTTTCCTCTTTCGGCTTGAAGTAGTCGACGTGGAAACGCAGGACGTTCCCGTCCTCGATGGCGTGCGTGATGGTGTAAGCGTGGAGCTGCTTCTGGAATAGGTCCGCCGTGGTGCGCATGGAGGCCTGGGTGTCCTCAATTTTCTGAAAGGAGGCATTGGCCTCGAAGATGGGCGTGCCGGTAAATCCGAAGAGCTGTGCTTTGGGAAAGAACGCTTTGATGGCCTTGTGGTTCTCGCCAAACTGCGAGCGGTGGCACTCGTCGAAGATGAAGACGATGCGTTTGTCCTTCAGCGCTTCGAGCTGTTCCTTGTAGGAGGCGTGGCCGCTCTTGCTGCGCTGCTTGTTGCGCTTGCTGTTTTCGTCCAGCGCCAAGCCGAGCTTCTGGATAGTGGTGACGATGACTTTGGCGGCGTAGTCGTCCGAAAGCAGGCGGCGCACGAGGGCGGCGGTATTGGTGTTTTCTTCGACGCAGCCTTCCTGGAACTTGTTGAACTCCTCCCGCGTCTGGCGGTCGAGGTCTTTGCGGTCCACAACGAACACACACTTGTGGATGTGGTCGTTTTCCTTCAGCAGCGTGGAGGCTTTGAACGAGGTGAGCGTTTTGCCGCTGCCGGTGGTGTGCCAGATGTAGCCGTTGCCGTTGTCTTCATCGATGCACTCGACGATGTGCTGAACGGCATAGACCTGGTAGGGCCGCATGATCATGAGCTTTTGCTCTCCCGCAAGCAGCACCATGTAGCGGCTGATGGTGCGACCGAGGTCGCACTTTTTCAGGAAATGCTCGGCGAACTCGTCGAGTTGGGTGATCTTGCTGTTGTCTTCACTTGCGAATTCATAGATGGGCAGAAAGCGCTCGTCGGCGTTGAAGGCGAAGTGGCGGGCGTTGTTGTTGGCGAAGTAGTAGGTGCGGTCGCGGTTGCTGACGATGAAGAGCTGCATGAAGCAGAGCAGCGTCTTGGTGTAGCCGTTGCCGGGATCGTGCTTGTATTCGACGATCTGCTCCATAGCCCGGCGAGGATTCATGCCCAGGGTTTTCAGCTCGATCTGCGCACAGGGCACGCCATTGATGAGGATGAGAACGTCGTACCGGTGATGGCTGTAGTCAGTGTTGATGCGTACTTGGTGGATGACCTCAAAGTGGTTTTTGCACCAGTCTTTAATGTTCACCAGCGTGAAATTCAGCGGCGTGCCGTCGTCGCGGGTAAAGGCATTAATACTGCGCAGGGTCTTGGCAGCGGTGTAGACATCCGGGGTGACGATTTCATCCAGAAGCCGGGCGAACTCTGCTTCAGTCAGCTTGACCCGGTTGAGAGCCTCGAACTTCTCGCGGAAGTTCTTTTCTAGTGCGGCGCGATCGCGGATGTCGTCGCGATACTCGTACTTCAGGTTCTGAAGCTTGCCAACGAAGTCGTATTCGATGTGCTCTTCTTTTACTAAGGGGCTCGGAGCTCTGGAAGGCAGATCGTAGGTGGACTTGGAAGAAGGCATGGGAGGAACGTGCGTTGGCGATGGACCAAAGGGCAATGCGGTGGCGTTGCATAGATTGTCCCGCGGACTTTAGCCGTTCGTTCGGGCCGACATCGCGAGACCGTTTCGTTCGGCATGCCGAATGGCGCCACGTTACGTCCTCATGTTCGTGGCGCATTTTCGCCATGGGCAGTCATACTGGAGAAGGAGGCTAATTTCGGTCCCCCAACTTGCCCGCTGAGGAAGCCGTCAGCGTAGCTGCGAACGCCTGTTGCCGATGCCAAGTTTCGGCTCGTGAGAGGCCTGATTAACTCGACGCTTTCTGCTTTGCTCGCCCATAGATGGTTCAACCACGTACGTATTGCCGTGCAGCAAATCCGGAACTGTCGTTTTTAGCGCGAATGCCAGCGTGCCAAGAGTCCACAATGATGGATTAGCCAATCCTCGCTCGATGAGCGATATGTAAGTGCGATCAAGTTCGCAGTCGAAGGCGAGTTCGGCCTGAGATCTATCGGCTTTTATCCGAAGTTCTTTGAGCCGCTTACCGAGTGCAATCGAAACCGGCTCTTTGTGGGTTGGAGCCTGCAGTTTCGATCTCTTGGCGGGAGTGGGCATACCCGCCGACGATCTTTCTTTGCAGCGCTAGAATCGACGGCATATACACTGCATAGAAAACCTGTCATGGGTATCTATCAAGCGTCACCGTTGCCAACCGCGCAGCCAGTACGAGTCCCGGCCTCCGCATTGCCTGCGAAAGCACGTCGACCAACACCTGTGGCACGCAGCCCGTCGGCAACGCGCATAGGTGCGCAGGTGAGGGCGCTTCGCATGGCGGCTGAGATGTCTGCTGGTTCGCTGGCGAAGGCCTCGGGGATTTCTGCTTCGATGCTCTCGCGCATCGAGCGCGGTTTGGTCTCGCCTTCGGTGGAGACCTTGGAGCGCGTTGCGCAGGGGTTGCATGTGCCGGTGTCGCGCTTCTTCGGGGATCAGGCGCGCCGCACTGACTTTTGCCATGTGCGTGCAGGACATGGTGTCTTGGTCGATCGCATCGGCGCCGTTTCGGATTACCGCTACGAGCTGCTGGGCCACCTCCTGTCGGGCAACTTGTTCGTCGAGCCCTACCTGGTCACGCTGCTGCCGGGCGCCGATCCCTACGTGACCTTTCAGCATCCAGGTCTCAAGTTCCTGTACTTCCTGTCCGGGGAGGTCACCTACCGCTACGGCGCGAAGTCGGTTGCGGTGAGGGCAGGGGACACGCTGCTCTTCGATGCGACCGCGCTGCACGGGATCGAGGCCATTCAGACCCAGCCAGTCTCTTACCTGTCAGTGGTGTTCACGCTGCGAGAGTAGGCTGGCGTTAGCGGCCATGCTGCCGAGCGACGCAGATGCGCACCCGATTGAACGTTCGTGAATTCGCAATGTGCCGTATTTACCTCTCTGGCCGGCTCTATTTCTCGGTGTTCGGCATGCCGAACACCGAGAAAGTCTCGAATGGTGGCAACAGCGGAGGTCATATGCTTGATGGAGCCATGAGGAAATTCTCGCGGCGGCCGGGCGGGCTCGCTCTGCGCGCGGAATGAATTTTCGGTTTCGGCAGCCTGGACGCGGCGGTCGCAGGACGACATCGAAATTTCGAGGGCAAGGTCCTTATGCGGCTATGAGGGCGGGATAGTTCGGTCTACCTCCGTAATGTTCGGCATGCCGAACATGGATGGTGATCTTCGAGCTGTTGATCGACGGCAACGCTCCGGAATCGGCGAAACGGCGAGGTGAGCTCGACGCTGGAATTCCGAGGGCAACGTCCTCGTGCGGCCATGAGGGCGGGATCGCCCCGTCTACCTCCGTAATGTTCGGCACGCCGAACATTGATGATGGTCTTCGAGCTGTCGATCGACGGCAGCGCTCCGGAGCCTCGAAACGCAGAGGTGAGCTCGACGCTGGAATTCCGAAGGCAAAGTCCTTGTGCGGCTATGAGGGCAGGATAGACTGGCGTCAGACATTGTTTACTGCCACCGCATTGCAATGACGAAGACCTCTCGATCGAGCCGCGTGATCGGAACCCGGGTGTCGTCCGACACAAAGGCGCGCTTCGCCGCACTGGCTGCGCGGCATCATCTCAGTGCGTCGACTCTGCTCTCGAAGATGGTCGACGAGGTGCTCAAGACCAACGGCGAGACTTCGGCGGGCTCGGGCGAACAGCGCTCCGCCCGCGAATCGAAAAACGGCGTTGGCCACGCGGATCGCATCACGCTGCGACTTCGCAACGGCGATCGCGCGCTGGCGACGCAGCGGGCCCATTCCCGTGGAATGAAGACAGGCACCTACCTGGCCCTGTTGATCCACAACCATGTGCGTGACGCAGCCGTGCTGCCGCCAAATGAAGTCGATCAGATCAAAGCGACCGTCGCCCATCTGGCTGCGCTGGGACGGCAGCTTCGGACGTTCGGCATGCCGAACACTCAGCCTGCGCCGGTGGGACCGCACCTCAGCGAAGCGATTGCATCGGTCCGGCGGGAAGTCGAGGTGGCACGCGAAGCCACGGCAGCCATCGTGCGCCGCAACCTCATCAGCTGGGAAACCGGCGCTGGGAGTGGCCGTGCCTGAACAGAGTGTGCGCGCGGGCCGAAGCGGCGGCAGCGCGGCCGGTGCCCCGCGCGACATGGCGCTGGACATCGTGAGCTACGGCCGGCGAGGACCGGGTGGCCAGCTGCGCTTCGGCGCCGACCAGATCGCGCAGATCCAGCGCACGGTGGGGCGCACGCCCGAGGTGATGGTGAAGGTCTCCGGGGGCGGACGGGATGTCGGCGGCGTCGAGGCTCATCTGTGCTACATCGGCCGCCGCGGCAAGCTGCCGATCGAAACAGACGAGGGACTGGCGCAGCAGGGCCGGGGTGCAGCCAAGGAGATCGCGGCCGACTGGCAGCTGGAGCTTTGCAGAAGCCAGTACAAGCCGAAACCCGCCCAGGGGCAGAAAGACACCCGTGCGAAGCTGGTCCACAACATCGTCCTGTCCATGCCTGCCGGCACGCCGCCGGACAAGGTGCTGGCTGCCGCCCGCGTCTTTGCGCGCGAGAACTTCGCGTTGCAATATCGCTATGCCATGGTGCTGCACACCGATCAGCCGCACCCACATGTGCATCTGGTGGTCAAGTGCGAGCACGAGTTCGAGCCTGGCAAGCGCCTGTACATCCGCAAGGACACGCTGCGGAAATGGCGCGAGCAGTTCGCTGCGCTGATGCGTGAGCAGGGGGTGGCGGCTAATGCCACATCGCGTCAGGTGCGAGGGCAGACCCGCAAGCCGTACAGGGATGCAATCCATCATCGGCTGCGCGCGCTTCGGGCATTCGCGCAACAACCGATGGGCGAGCGGTTAGGTCGGCGGCCACCGAAGACCTCGACCTTTATGCGAGCCAAGCTGAACAGCGTGCTTCAGGCCTTACAGACAGAGCGAGGCGTCCTGGACGTCGGCAAAGAGACCGTGCAGCGCACGCGGCAGGAGGTGGTCGCGGGCTGGCACGCAATCGCGGATGCGCTTCGAAGTCAGGGCCAGGCCAAGTTGGCCGACCGGGTAGAGCGCTTCGTCACGCTCATGCCGGCTGTGCAGACTGATGCGCAGCGGATGGCGGAGCGATGGAGGGAAACAGAGAGAAGTCGCGCGCCGGAACGCGCGGACGCCCACTCGTCTGGGCCACGTGTCCGATGATGGTGGAGTTGTCGAGCCACAGCGGGTGGCGATTCGATGGTGTGTATGCCTCGTGCGCGGAGTAGTCAACTTCACTGCATATCGAACGGGAATCATGTGGAACGCGTGCGCACAATGCGCTGCCCAGCTTGTTGAGAAACTCCCGAGTCAAGGGCATCTTGTTATCGAGCAACGCTGGACGTTCTCGGAGCGCATTTACGCGTACAGGATGGTGAGCTTGGCTACGTGCTTCTCATCCGCGTACCGCTGCGATGAGCCGGGTGGGGTGAGGCAGATCAAAACTGGGATGTATCTGGTTTCAGCGATCGTCTGTAGGGTTGCCGCGTTGATACCGCGAGGGTGTGGTCGGTTGCATCGCACGCGCGCGCGACCGCACATGCCAAGAGCAGTCTGTGAGTACTCGTCGATCAGTCACCTCCTCCTTACCAGCGCTGCCGCAGCTAGTCGAGCCATCCGATCGGCCGCATCTGGCACCCTATGGTCCGCCCATTCTGGAATCTCTCGATCAACGTGGCGGCCATTGAACAAGACCGCGTAGGATCCCCCATCCACAACAAAAGCGTGCTCCCCGATGCCGCAATTTCTCCGTACAAGCAGTGTCCGACTCATTGAAGCCAGTCAGGAGTCGCTGAACTTAGCGTTCGTTGGCCTTGGAATGCCGGTGCGTCATGAGCTTAGGGTCGAGGCAGCGCAGTTCGCCGCGTCTGCAGGTCTAATCGGCGCCGCGGCTGAACAGGCACTATCGGCTATCTTGGTGCAAGTGCTGGGCGAAGAAGCACTGATGTCCAGCCGCACGCAGTTCAAATCTGCGCGGGAGGTGCTACGTGATGTGCGCGCGCTGTTGTTGGCCCCACCACCTCGGGCATCGTTCCTGACCTTTGGGCTTCCTGATCCCGCCGTGCACCGACAACACTTGCACGCGGCAACTGAGGGCTTTGTGCTCATCATCGGCGAGAGAGCGGCTGGACTTCATGCAGGCTACGGTCCATCGCGTGCGGTGGCAATGATGCAAGCTCAGAAGGTCCTGGCGTTTTACAACTTGCTGGCCACATCAAGTCGCGTCCGGCCGTACCTCGAGCAACTCCCAAGGCCGCCTGAGGCACGCTTGGACACCGATGTCATAGTCGACGACCTCGCCAGGCGTTTCCGCGAGGCCGAGACGCTTGGGGACCGTGGTGCAGCACTCCGATCGCTGTTCCTTGTGCTCCCAGAAGTGCCAGAGGTCGCTCCGGAATGGCTGGAAGCGTTCGACCGGTCAGCAGTCTCGCCTACGACCGATGACATCAATCTACTGCTTCAAACGCTGCAAAGAGCTGCTCCGGCACGGTTCCATCGGCTCAACGCGGGAGGGCGAGGTCTGCCGGTAGCCGTACGACCGCGGGACGCCAACGCATTGCCCATCGCTCCACACCATCTACGTCGAGCGTTCGGCGACTTGCTCGGGCAGTTTGAGGCGTATGTGGGAACTGCGAACGGCCGCTTGGATGACGGGCACGTCGATGTGCCACCGGAAAGTTTTCTACTCGACCTGTGGACGCTAGGACCTATTCAAATTTCGCAGGCGCTCAACCGTGAAGAATTGACTGCGCATGAGGCGTGGCCGTTTATCGTGACGGCGCTTTCGTCCCCCCGAATCACCCGTCCCTTCTGGTTCTTGGTCTACATGGTGCAGGACCTCGGTCAACTCTTGGCGCAGTTGCGCCGGGCCTTCGCCGCCGGTGGCGGTGGCCATCTTCGTCAGCAGCAGGCGCCTACGCTGGCCGCCATCGAAGCGCTGAGAAGCCGCGAGCAGTTAGCGCCGGACTCTCCGCTGCTCGTCTTTGTACGAGAGGCATTCGCTGAAGCGGAAACTCGTAGGGGCGGTATTGCTGCGGCCATCGAGCGCAGTCGAGGAACGAACCGGGGTGCGGGCGCTGAAGCTGAGACGTTCCTGCGCCGGGTGTCAGAAGGTGAATTGGGTGCCGGAGAATCCTTTGAGGTAGTCATGGCACTTCCAGCTCTCGAGTCCAAGCGGTACTGGATTCGGCTACTCGCGGAGGCGGCTTCCGACCCCGACGACCGGGACATGCTGGTTCGAATTCATCGCGACGAAGATCTGGTACCTGCCCAGTCAGCTGCTCGTAAAGCGATGAAGCTCATCGATGCCGTCAGCTATGGTCCGCAGGTTGAGTTGGATTGAACGATGCGCGCCCCGCACCAGCGTTGATGCTCAATCGTGCTTGAGCAGCAACGCAATGCGCTTTGTCAGCACGTCGAGATCGGTCTTCGCGCCAGCGAAGATTTCATCGTAGTGCGTCAGAAGCAGCTGATCGTTCGCATCGTCTCTAGGGTTGATTGACGTGACCAGTCTTGCGCGGAGCGAGGCGACCTTCCCAGGCGCAGCAGTGACCTTGTTGTCAAAGTAGAGTTGCGCGACCTCTTCGGTTGTCTTGCGCATGTTGTCGCGCCATTTCGTGCGCTCCTTGGTTATCTGCTCAAGCTGCACGGCTCTTTCGTCCTTGCGGAATGCGACGAAGGATGCAATCCAGCCCGCGATGACCGTAAAGGTCACGCCCGCAAGCAGCGACGAAAGGTCAACGTTGAGGCCGAACGGAAGTGGAATCATATGCAGCGAACCTCACACTGATGAGCCCTAAATAGGCGATCGGCGGCACGGGCACATTTCCGATGAAACGTCGCAAGCCTTTTGTCGAACGTGTGCGGGCAAGTCATTCACCCGCAACGGCCAGACCTTGCTGCTGGTCGTAGGTGTAGTGCGAGTGGCTCCAGTAGCTATGAAATTCAGGATTCAATGCTTCGGCGACGTGTCATAGGCGAACTCGACCAAGTCAAAGACCTGACCGCCCGTCGGCGGGGCATCAGGGTCAACGGCAGTGCGCGGCCATAGGACGCCATAGCCTTCCGTGGTTGCCTGCAGCTTGCCGAGATCCGTGCCCGCATAGGCATGACCGTCGCGACACTTCTCTGGGAGAAGAACGAGAGCGGTGGCCGCTAAGTGGCGCTAGGCCCGACCGCTGGCGCCGCAGGCGCTTGCCAGTCTGGCTCGCGCTCGCCGCGTTCGATCGCGCGGAGCAAGTCCGTGCACCACGCCAGTTCGTTCCCAGGTTTCTTGATCCGCACAGGGACCGCGAACACGCCGGGCTTGGCCTGGAATACGTTTGCGGGGAGAACGTACAGCGGGCTCCAATTCCGGAAGCCATGCTCTCTGTTTTCCTCGTCCGTAATGACGGCGCATAGGTCGTGCTTGAAGAACGAACCCACCAATTGTTCCGGCGAGCGCAGTCGAGAGCGATCGCCAAACAGCATGTCGTAACGCTCTTTTCGGCCAAGAGCATGGCCACGCCTCAAGGCCGTGTTCTTTCTGGTCGAAACAACACTGCGGGCGGCCTTTGATGAAATCGCGACTACCTGCCACGAATTCAGGGCGTCGGCCGCGGCCTCGAACATGCGTTGCCGTGGCCAGGCGCCGATGCTTTCGGGTGCCGTGCGAACCAGCAGGTAGACGTCATGAAGGAATTGCACCGCGTCTGGCGTTGGCGCCGCAAGCACCGCTCCACGAAGTCTGGCGAATCGCTGCAGCGGGTTATTCATCCCTCCAGGATAGCGGACACGCACCGGAGCAAGCGAAACGCCGATGCTCAGGCTTGGCACTGGCATTGGCATTGGCATTGGCATCGGCCGCCAACCACAAGGAGTTCATCGGCGATGCGACCCTGGAAGGCACGCTGGCCTACAAGCGCGGCACCGGCGGTTTCGGGGCCATCGCCGCGCCGGAGGAGCAGTTCGGCGAAGGTACCTCGCGCCTGCGGCTGTACACGGCCGAAGTCAGCCTGAATGCGCCGTTCAAGCTCGGTGAACAGAAGCTGCGCTATTCGGGCTTGTGCGCGCGCAGTGGAACCGCACGCCGCTGACGCCGCAGGACCGCTTCGCCATCGGCGGGCGCTACACGGTGCGCGGCTTCGATGGCGAGACCAGCCTGATGGGCGAGCGCGGCTGGCTGATCCGCAACGACATCGGCTGGGCCATGGGGCAGAGCGGGGCGGAGCTGTACGTTGGTGCCGACTACGGGCATGTTGGTGGGCGTTCGACCGCGGACCTGCTGGGCCGCAATCTGGCAGGGGCGGTGATCGGCGTGCGGGGGCAGTGGAGCAAGCTCAGCTATGACTTCTTCATGGGGGCGCCGATCTCCAAGCCCGAGGGATATCGGACGGCCAAGACCACCTTCGGCTTCAATCTCAACGGGAGCTTCTGATTAACGATCATGCCCAAGGGCATACCAAATCCGCTCTCCATGCGCGGCATCTGGCGCGTGGAGGATCGTTGGGAAATCACACTCATCCGGCAAGGCCAGCGTCACCGCCGGGTGTTCTTGTTCAGTGCGCACGGTGGGATTCGTGCTTCGCTAAAAATCGCCGAACAATGGCGCGATGAGATCGAAGCCGAGAAGCCGCTCACGCCTCGCGTACAGGCGGCTAAGCCGCGCGTCGATTCGCCCACTGGCGCCGCTGGCGTGACTTGCATCCGTTGTACTCCCGATGGCAAACCCTCGATCTGGCGAGCACAGACGCGCATTGGTGATAGGAACGTCAGCATGTCGTTCAGCGTCGGGCGCTATGGTGCCCGCGCATTGGACCTGGAGATCTCTGAGCGTGAAAGCAACTCGAACAAATGAAACGGTGGCTGGAGTCGCGTCATGCATGACCTTGGGCGCACCGGTATCCGTATGAATTTTGCGGCATTCCACATTCCCCAGCGACCTTGAGCTGCATGGGCACCGTAGAAAGCAGGAAAGACGATGGTGATCGATGGAGGATCGATATCCGAGCGTTGGGGCGGTCTCTCCATCAGGCCATCCCGTAAGTTTTCATATGCACTGTCAAGAATGCTAGTTGTCGAATGACACGTTTGGTCGCACGCTAAACGCAGATCCAAGCGGAGAACTTTTTGTGGGCAGACTGCCGCTGGGTCGGACAGCTGTTTAGCGCGCTGTCGCTCTTGCCCGGGCACTGGTTCTGCTCCTATTCGGGCTCTTCAAGCAGGGGACTTCACATTCAACGATGCACGGCTTGAAAGCACGGCACTCATAAGGATCTGTCATGCAACTCGACGCCCCCGTAAACCGTCGCGAACTCGGTCCGCAGACCGCCGGTATGCCTGCATTTTTTCGCATGGCTGACGTGATTCGCATCACCGCATTGAGTCGCGCCACCGTATACCGAAGAATTGCCGAAGGCAAGTTCCCGCCTCCCGTGCACTTGGGAGGACGCGCCTGTGGATGGCCGCGTGCAGCGCTTCAGCGGTGGATCGACGATCCAAACGGTTATTCGAATTCGCCCGCCACGCATCCGCATCGAATGAACTGAGCGAAAGCGAGGCTGTCCGCGTGCTTCGCGCAGACCGGATGCATTTCGCTCATTACGTCGCATCGAAGCGTCAGGTAAGTCCCAGCCGACTGCGCGCCGAAATACTTTCGTGTCTGACACGCCTGGGAGCGGGCTGCCGCGGTTGACCGTATCGATATGTTTCGGTAAGTTGCGGCACCTACTTGCCTTCGCCAACTCCCGAGCGACCGATCTTCATGGCTGTCTTGATTCCCGCGTTGAGCACCTGCGTCGCCCGCATGACGTCCGGCGAGCGCCGCCTGGCGGAGCGCTTGCAGCAGAAGCTCGACGACGATTACCTGCTGTGGTTTGACGTACCTATCGGGCCCAAGCAATGCCACCCCGACTTCGTTGTGCTGCACCCCCGCCGCGGTTTGCTGATCCTGGAAACCAAGGATTGGCGCCTGGACACTATCCAGAAAGCCAGCCGCGGCGACTGGCTGATTGCGCCCGACGGCGTTCCCAAGAGCGTCCCCAATCCGATCGAGCAAGCCCGACATCAAGCCCTGCAGGTAGTCGACGCCCTCAAGCGGGACGCGCAGTTGATCCAGCACGAAGGCAAATGGCAAGGCATGCTGACCTTCCCATGGAGCTATGGGGTCGTCTTCACGCGCATCACGCGCAAGCAGTTCGACGCCGCCGGGCTCGGGAGCGCGATCGAGTTCAACCGCGTTGTCTGCTCCGACGAAATGCTGGAGGACGCAGAATCAGAGGCCTTCCAGAGTCGGCTGTGGGACATGTTTCCGCAGCTCATGCGCGGCGCGTTGTCCTTGCCCCAGATCGACCGGGTGCGCTGGAACCTGTTTCCCGAGGTGCGCGTCCCCGAGCAAGGTGCGCTCTTCGACGATGCGGACGACAAGGCGACCATCCCCGACTTCCTGCGTGTGATGGACCTGCAGCAGGAACAGCTGGCACGCAGCCTGGGCGACGGCCACCGGGTCATCCACGGCGTCGCGGGGTCCGGCAAGACCATGATCCTGGGCTACCGCGCCGAGTACCTGGCCAAGGCCGCAACGGACCTGCACAAGCCCGTGCTCGTGCTTTGCTACAACGAACCGTTGGCCGTCAAGCTGCACGCCACCATGCAGGCCAAGGCCTTGGCCGACCGCGTCCATGTTCGACACTTTCACAAATGGTGCCGGGACCAGCTGGTGGCGTTCGGTCAGCCTCTGCCGCCCAACGATCTTCCCGTGAGCGCCAAGATGGACCAGATGGTGCACAACGTCATCGAAGGCGTCGATCGCCAGATGATCCCGTCAGGCCAGTACCTGGCGGTGCTGGTCGACGAAGGCCACGACTTTGCGCCCGAATGGCTCAAGCTGGTCACCCAGATGGTCGACCCCACGACCAACAGCTTGCTGCTGCTATACGACGATGCCCAGAGCATCTACGACAAGCGGCGCGGCAAGCCCTTCAGCTTCAAGAGCGTGGGCGTGCAGGCGCAGGGCCGTACGACGATCCTCAAGATCAACTACCGCAACACCCGGCAGATCCTGCAGACGGCGAGTGCGATGGCAACCGAGCTTCTGCGGCCCCAGGAGAAGGACGATGACGGCATTCCTCTCGTTCAGCCGGTGAGTTGCGGCCGGGAGGGGCCGGAGCCGATCGTCATTGACCTGCCAAGCACCCGGGCGCAGGCCGACCGCATCGCGGAACTCATGGCCAGCGCGCACAACGAAGGGCACGCCTGGGGCGACATGGCGGTGCTGTGTCGAAGCCGGACTCTGATGGAGGAGTGCTCGAAGGCCCTGGACCGGCGCCGCCTGCCGCACAAGGTACGCAAGGGCACGAACGATTTCGATCCCGCCGCGGACATCATCAAGGTGATGACGCTTCATGTCAGCAAGGGGCTGGAGTTCCCGGTGGTCGCGGTGATGGGTGCGCGCCAGGCGGTTTCGGGCCAAGAAGTACTCGACAAGGATGACGACGCTTTGGAAGAGATGCGATTGTTCTATGTTGGCGCGACGCGAGCGACATCCCGGCTCATCGTGGCCAACGCCATCCGGCAGTAATGGCGCATCAAGCAAGGCGCCAGACACGTCGAAGAGGTCGAATAGCCAGGCGCCAGGAGTCATCCCCGTCTGGTGCAGCACAATCCTTCACCAAAAATTTGCCAATAGCCATGGGCGTTTTTTGGTCATAGCGCTCATCCCAACCGAAAGGATGTGAGCTGAGCCGAACAACAATCAAAGAGGTATCCATTGACCCACGCGCTTACCGCAAAAGAGCAGTCACTAGGCAAAATTTTCAGCGACGACTACGTATTCACCATTCCCGGTTACCAGCGCCCCTACGCGTGGGGCAAAGAGCAGGCGCAGGACCTGTTGGATGATTTGCTAGGGGCATTGGCCGCAGCGCCAAAGCAGCTTAGTGAGGCCGCGCCCTACTTTCTGGGAAGCATCGTGCTTATTAAAAGCGACGCCTCGGCTGAGGCCACTGTAGTCGATGGGCAGCAACGACTTACCACTCTGACCTTATTGCTCTCGGCCATTCGTGCCAGTGTGTCTGACGTCCCGGTGCAGACGGGCATTACAAAGCGCATCTATGAGCACGGTGACGTGGTATCAGCTACTCAGGCACGCTATCGGCTCTCGCTCCGCGAGCGAGACCGGGAATTTTTTCGCCAATACGTTCAGCACGAAGGCGGATTGCAGGCACTAGCCCTGTTGAACGCCACGTTACCGGATGCCCAACGACGCCTGCGTTCCAATGCCGAACTGCTCATTGGCGAACTGAAAAGGCTGGAGCAAGCCGAATTGGTGCGTCTGGTGCAATTCATCATTACGCGCTGCTACTTGGTAACCGTGGCGACACCCGACCTAGACTCGGCTTTCCGCATTTTCGGCGTGCTCAATAGCCGAGGTCTGGACCTTAGCGCCACCGACATCTTCAAAGCAGAGGTCATTGGTGGACTACCGCCGGAACTACGAGACGTCTATACGAAGAAGTGGGAAGACGGGGAAGAAGACCTGGGGCGAGCCGGTTTCAACGACCTGTTTGGTCACATCCGTATGGTGTACCGAAAGGTAAAGCCGCAGGGCACTTTGCTCAAGGAGTTTAAGGAACATGTAACTCCGCTCCAGCAGCCGCAGACATTTATGGATACGGTGCTTCTACCCATGGCCCATGCTTTTGGTGAGTTGCGTGATGCCGATTACGCCAGCCAGAAGCATGCAGAGCAGGTAAACGAGCATCTGCGCTGGCTCAACCGACTCGAGTTCAAGGATTGGGTACCGCCGGCTCTAGCATTCTTCGCACGGCATCGTCAGCAGGCAGATTCCGTACTGGCCTTCTTCCGTGATCTGGAACGGCTAGGCTATTCGATGCTGGTACGCAAGAGTGGTGTGAACGAGCGAATCGAGCGTTTCTCATCCTTGACAAGCGCCGTTGAAAAAGAGGAAGACCTGGCGGCCGCAGCGTCACCTTTGCAGCTAACGCCGCAAGAGCAGTACGAGACCTACACGGCGCTAAATGGACCACTCTATGACACGCATTCGCCTCGCGCGCTTGCGATTCTGCTACTTCGCCTTGACCACCTGATGTCGGATGTAAGCGCGAGCTATCGGCACGACGTGGTGTCGGTTGAGCATGTGCTGCCCCAGCGTCCTTCACCGAACAGCCTGTGGCTTAGCTGGGTTCCGGACGCCCAGACGCATCAACGCTGGGTTCACCGGTTGGGCAATCTGGCTTTGCTCAGTAGAAGAAAGAACAGCGCGGCTAGCAACTACGAGTTTGAGAAAAAAAAGGCGGCCTACTTCACCAAAGGCGGTGTGTGCTCTTTTGCACTCACTACCCAGGTGCTGCAGCATGCCAGTTGGACCGAAGAGGTGATGCAGAATCGCCAAGACGGCATGCTGAAAGCCCTCGAAGCGCATTGGCGCTTGCATGACCGCAAGAGCAGGGCAGAATTGGCTGAGGCGATGCTGGTCGAACTTGTTGGCTCCGGTGGCGACGTTCTTTTTGAGTTGGAGAGCAGCAAGCATGGCCTCAGCGCTCTAGCCCGTGAGACGGGTAAAACGTTCACGGTTCACGCAGGTTCGCAGGCCAAGCTGGACTGGACCGGGCAACCGCATAGCTACCTGCAATTGCGTGAAGACTTGTTGCGCGAGGGCGCGTTGAAGCCCACTGAAGATAGCAGCTGCTTGGTGTTTGCCAAAGACGTAGATTTCATGAGTCCTAGTGCTGCTTCAGCAACGGTGCTGGCGCGCACAGACAACGGCCGTCTCAGCTGGCGGCTGAAAGGCACGTCTGTCACCTATGCCGCCTGGCAAGAGAATCTGCCCACTACTCAGCCCGCCACTGGTCGGGTGGAGAAATAGTCGAGTTGCTCAGCCAGAAAGACGGTCCGCGGCTGACATGAAGCGTCTGGGGATCCATGTCGAACTGTGCGTCGATGCTAGTCGATCGCCTGCAGACACAAGGCAACGGACTACCGAGCTCGCATCTGGTCGACATTCCGTCTGGCGAACATCGTATTTGGATGCCATCGGCATCATGAGGTGCGCTCATAGGCGAAGTACGCAACGGCAGCCCACGCGACGACAGCTCCGTCACGCAGTGAATATCTTGGCGCGGAGGCCAGCCACCCGCCGTGCTTTCTGCGCCGCAGGCATGCGGGAATTCGTGCTTGGTTCGCGTCGAAACGATGGCGCCCCCAACAAACGTCCCAAAGGCTGCGCCGAGCGCCAACGCGGCGGATGCCCGCCCGTTGCGGCGTCAGCTACTGCAAGTCCACCGAGCACGCGCATGTGCGCGCCTTCCGCTGCACCTGCAATCGTTCCGTTGAGCATCGACGGCACCAGGTCATCAGGCACTAAGCAAGCGGCGGCATCAGGGTCAGTCCATGAGATCTGCTGTGTAGCCTCGCTAGGCCAACGGATCGGCACAAGGCGGCCAGCGTCGTTGCAGGGTGGGTGGTGGTGGCGCATCTGCAGGCAATCCGGCTAGCATCGAGTTGCCCGACATTTCCCCTTTCCGCACGGAGAGCTTCAAGTGCCATCGTACTATCCTCCATGGGGCGACTCGACCCCTCACACCGACTCAAACGCCAAGCCGAGCAGCTATCGAAATGTTCACAACGCGACGGTGATCGAAGTGGTGGCCGCAACGTACAGGGACTGCAGTCCAATCTCGGACTTTTTCGAATTGGTGAATCCCAACGACGAACCTCGTGAGCTTTGGGGAGCGACCCGCGCGGAGGTTTACTGCGCTTGGCATGGCGTGAAACCGCCCACGGTCTACCCCCAACTGATATTGGGTCAAGGTTGGAAGATCCACCACAATTATTCCGGTGGAGTCGTCGACAACATCTCGTAGAGCCCCTGAAATACTCAGCGGCGCGCCTTGATACAGACCCAAGGCATGAGATCAAGGGTCGGACGGCGTCTGAATGTGCTTCATGCGGATTTCGTCCAGGCGGGCCGTCTGCGCTCGCTTCAACTCTTCGAGCCCTTCAAGCTCTCGCAGTTCCTCTGCCGTCAGCGTGGGACCTGCCAAGTATCGAAGCGAGTCGAGCAGCAGCGCGGTGGCTATGTTCAAGCTGTCAGCCGGGAGTTCCTCCAAGTCGGCATCTTGCACGCTGGCGGGATTTCCCGGGGCTACATCCCATCGCGTGTAAGCCCCGGTCGCCGGCATCTCAGCATGGGCACATGCTGAGAGTTGCTGATAGATCGTCGGATACGCCTGCGGTGCGCCACTAGCCACCGCCCAATATCTCAAGTTGAAATTTTTCCCCGCGGGCAAACTGGCAATGGCTGCATCGATGTGTGCGTCGCTCAGCGTGGGCAGCCGCTCGTCCTCACCAAGTTGCTTCAATCTGCGAATGGTCTTGATGGCTTCGCCATTGGCCTGAGCAAGCCATTCATCCATCTGCGTTGGATCAGCTTGAATGGACAGCATCACCCAGCCCATTTCCAGCACCGTACGTGTCAGCACGCATGCGGGCTCTAAGTTGCCGGCGCGCGCTAAGGTGACAGCGCCTTGCACAAACCGCAGCATTCGCAGCGCGTGAGCCAGCATCACCACGCGCGTGCGATCCGCAGGGTCTGTGCGTTGTTTGCGCAGCAGCCGATCAGTCAAACGGCAGGTACGGTCCGTAAGCGCAATGGCGTCGGGGATCAGGTTGTTGTCCATCCCGACATTGTGCGGAGAAACGTGTACTCAGCAGAAAGCCGGACCAACACGTTGCACACGGCGATGGGAGTCTGCGCCCAACCACCGTAGGCGGGCTTGATGCCCTTACCCGCAGCGCGTCGCGGCTTTGAAGCGAATGCGCGAGCGCTGTGCCCTCTGGGCCCGGCCGCAGGTTGACGCGATCGCGTTGGTCGCGCTGCTTGAGAAGCGAGGGTTGCCCCAGACTGCAGCGCACCTGCGCGATGTCGTGGCACTCATCTAGCTGGCTTGGCAGGAGCGCGCGGACTTGGCGCTATGTCTTCTGGTGCGGCGTCAAGGGAATCACGTCGGCGCCGATGCGCAGCTTGTCCAGGTAGTCCGCCCAGCGCTGCATCATTTCCCGGCGCGCGGGGAGATGGGCGGTGCGGTTGTACGCACGACCGTTGGCATCCCTGACCACGTGGGAGAGCTGGTGCTCGATGAAGTCCACGCGCTCGCCGAGCACCTCATCCATGATCGTCCGCGCGGTTGCCCTGAAGCCGTGGGCCGTGTGGACTTCAGCGCTGTAGCCCATCCCGCGCAGAGCGGCATTGATCGTGTTCTCGCTCATGGGGCGTTCACCCGTCCGTATGCTGGGAAACACAAACCGTCCATGCCCCGTGATCGGGTGGAGGCTCCGCAGGATCTCCACCGCTTGGGTTGCGAGCGGCACGACGTGATCGACCTTCATTTTCATCTTCGGGCCGGCGATGCGCCACTCGGCCGCGTCCAGGTCGATCTCAGCCCATTCCGCGGTGCGCAACTCGCCAGGGCGGACAAAGAGCAGAGGGGAAAGCTTCAGCGCGGCAACGGTAGTCGGGTGGCCGCTATAGGCATGGATCGAGCGCATCAGGTCTCCGACTCGCTTGGGCTCGGTAATGGCGGCGAAGTGCTTGGTCGCTTTCGAGGCCAGAGCTTCGCTCAGATCGGCGGTTACGTCCCTCTCTGCCAGTCCTGACACCACTGCGAAGCGAAACACCTGGCCGCAAAGCTGCTTGACGCGATGGGCGGTATCGATGGCGCCGCGTGCCTCCAGCTTGCGGACAACGCGCTCCAGAATGTCGCGCGGACCGATGGTGGACATGGGCATCTTGCCGATGAAGGGGAACACGTCCTTTTCGAGCCATGTCTTGACCTTGAGCTGCGTTCCGCTCGCTCGTTTGGCCGCAGTCTTTCCCAGCCACTCGCGCGCAACCGCCTCGAACGTATTCGCCGCTGCGTCGGCTCGGGCTCTCTTTTCTTCGCGCTTGGCCGCGCTGGGGTCAGTCCCGTCTGCCAGCAGCTCGCGGGCGGCGGCGCGCCGATCCCGAGCTTTGGCCAGCGAGACCTCTGGGTAGGTTCCCAGCGCCAGCGTTTTCCGCTTGCCGGCGAAGGTGTAATCCATTCGCCAGTATTTCCCGGCAGTCTTCACCAACAGGTACATCCCGGCGCCGTCGGCATATTTGTCGCCGATGGCCTTCCCGGTGGGCTTCACCTGCCTAACAAAAGTGTCTGTCAGTGCCATCTCCACTCCTCAACGGTATCTCGTCGCGGGGATTTCCGGGATACCGGCAAAAGTAACGGTATTTCTGTGCGATAGGATGCTACGCCGCACGTCGTCGCGAGGCAAAGAAAACCCGCTACGCCCAGGAGCGTGCGGGTTTCTGATGTGGAGTGAGACGCCGTGAACCGGGTCCTTGGTGCCTTCGACAGGAATCGAACCTGTATCTGAGTCTTAGGAGGACCCCGTTCTATCCATTGAACTACGAAGACGGAGGGCGGCCCGGACTTTACCAGTTCGGGGCGGTTCCGGGACGGCGGCAAGCAATGCCGCCACACGGCCTAGCGCTCAGCGCAGGCCGATGCGCGAGGCGTGCCAGCGCAGGACGTCGGCGCGCAGCGGGTCGGAGGCCTCGATGCGGTCGGCGCGCACCTGCAGGGCGCGCATCTGCTCGACTTCCTCGATGACCTTGCCGGGGCTCAGCAGGGCTTGAACGAGCACGCTAGCCTCTTCGGCAAACGCCTTGAGCGCGCCAGGCAAGCCACGGGATGCGCTCGCACCGGACGGTCGGTCGAGGGTAGGCATAAAGAACTCCTGGATTTCGTGTAACGGGTCTGAATTCCCTCGATTTTAGGGTTTACCCGAATCCTTCCTTCCGAGGCCAAAAAAGGTCCGTGCAATCGATGCCGCTTCCGCGCTGCCGCCTCCTGCGTCCTCTCGTGGCATCGCGCTGTCGGCTCGTTCGCGCATGCCGCGGCGCGGGCTAACCCCAAGACAAAATCTTGAAAAAGTTGACCACGGTCAAGCAAGCGAAGTTCTTCGAGCGCGCACCATCTGCCCTGTTCGCATCTGGCTCAGATTCATTAAAAAAAGAGCGTACATACACAGGAGACAACATGATGAAGAACTTCTTTTCGCGTGCCCGGGGTTGCCGGGCCAAAGTCTTCACCGCGGCCATGTTGGCACTCGCGGTGGCCACGCCGGCATTCGCGTGGGAACCCACCAAGCCGGTGGAGTTCGTGATTCCCGCGGGTACTGGCGGAGGCGCCGACCAGATGGGCCGGCTGCTGCAGGGCATCGTGATCAAGTACAAGCTCATGAAGGAGCCGCTGATCGTCGTCAACAAGTCTGGCGGCGCCGGCGCCGAGGGTTTCCTGGCAATCAAGGAAGCCAAGGGCGACCCGCACAAGATCGTCATCTCGCTGTCGAACCTGTTCACCACGCCGATGGCCACGGGGGTGCCCTTCAACTGGAAGGACATGACGCCGGTCGCAATGCTGGCGCTCGACCAGTTTGTGCTGTGGACCAATGCCGAGCAGCCCTACAAGAACGCCGCGGAGTACATCGCGGCGGCCAAGGCGGCGGGCCCGAGCAAGTTCAAGATGGCGGGCACCGGCTCCAAGCAGGAGGACCAGATCATCACGGTGGCGCTTGAGAAAGCCACCGGTACCAAGTTCATCTACGTGCCGTTCAAGGGCGGCGGCGAGGTGGCGGTGCAGCTGGTGGGCGGCCATGTGCAGTCCACCGTCAACAACCCGATCGAGGCCGTGGCCCAGTGGCGGGCGGGCAAGCTGCGCGCGCTGTGCGTGTTCGACGACGAGCGCATGCCGTTCAAGGCCAAGGTGACCGACACGCAGTCGTGGAACGACATTCCCACCTGCAAGGAAGCCGGCGTTCCCACCAAGTACACCATGCTGCGCGGCATCTTCATGCCGCCCGGGGTGACGCCTGAACAGCGCACGTTCTACGTCGATCTGCTGACCAAGATCGCCGCCACGCCGGACTGGAAGGAATACATGGAGAAGGGTGCCTTCAACCCGACCTTCATGACGGGCGACGCGTTCACCAAGTGGCTCACCGACGCAGAAGCCACGCACCGCACGCTGATGAGCGAAGCCGGCTTCCTGGCCAGCAACAAGTAAGCAGCAGCATCGAGCGCCCTGCAGCGCCTCCGCCTGAAGTGAGTGCCGCCGGCCAGGCGGCGGGCGAGGCGCTGCACCCTCGTTTTTTCCTCGGCACATACATACGAACGATGGGGACTCCATGGAGCACGACGAGATTTCCGATGGCGCGCCGCGCAGGGGTGTAGCGACCTACGTGGTGGAAGCGGTGGTTGCACTGGTCCTGGTGGTGATAGGGCTGGTGGTGATCTACGAAAGCCAGAGGCTGGGATCGGGCTGGACCAGTGATGGCCCCGGCGCAGGGTATTTCCCGTTCTACATCGGCGTGATCATCACGATATCCGGCGCCGGCATCCTGTACCAGGCGCTGCTCGGCAAGGACAAGAAGACGGAGGTCTTCGTCGACACGGTGCAACTCAAGCGCGTGCTGTCGGTGCTGGTGCCGGCCACGGTCTATGTGGCGGCCATTTCATTGCTCGGCCTGTACGTGGCTTCGGCGATCTACATCGCGCTGTTCATGGTGTTCCTGGGCAAGTACTCGTGGGTGAAGAGCGTCATTGCGGCCCTGGTCGTCAACACGGTGTTCTTCTTCATGTTCGAGGTGTGGTTCAAGGTGCCGCTGTTCAAGGGCGCACTCGATCCTCTCCGTTTTCTCGGCTACTGAATCTCACGGAGCAAATGCGAAATGGATGAAATCAGTGCCCTGATGCAGGGCTTCTCGGTGATCCTCACACCCATGAACATCGGCCTGATGTTCGTCGGCATCATCCTGGGGGTGTTGATCGGCGTGCTGCCTGGACTGGGTGGCGCCAACGGGGTGGCGATCCTGCTGCCGCTCACGTTCACGATGTCGCCCACCTCGGCGATCATCATGCTGTCGTGCATCTACTGGGGCGCGTTGTTCGGTGGAGCTATCACTTCCATCCTGTTCAACATTCCCGGCGAGCCCTGGTCGGTGGCCACCACCTTCGACGGCTACCCCATGGCGCAGCAGGGCAATGCGGGCGCCGCGCTGACCACGGCGTTCACGTCGTCGTTCGTCGGCGCGCTGCTCGCGGTGATCATGATTACCTTCCTGGCGCCGCTGGTAGCCAAGTTCGCGCTCAAGTTCGGCTCGCCCGAATTCTTTGCGGTGTACCTGCTGACCTTCTGCAGCTTCGTGGGGATGGGCAAGGGGTCGCCGTTCAAGATCCTCGCTTCGATGGCGCTCGGCTTTGCGCTGGCAAGCGTGGGCATGGACACGGTCACGGGCCAGCTGCGGCTCACGTTCGGGCAGTCCGAGCTGATGCGCGGCTTCGACTTCCTGATTGCGGTGATCGGCCTGTTCGGTATCGGCGAAATCCTGCTTTCGATGGAAGAGGGCCTCAAGTTCTCGGGCAAGACCGCGAAGATCGATCCGAAGGTGGTGCTGCAAACCTGGAAGCAGCTGCCGCAATACTGGGTGACCTCGCTGCGCAGTTCGCTCATCGGCATCTGGATGGGCATCACGCCGGGCGGCGCCACGCCGGCTTCGTTCATGGCTTATGGCTTGGCCAAGAAGATGTCGAAGCGGGGCTCCAAGTTCGGCACCGGCCAGATGGAAGGCGTCGTGGCGCCCGAGACCGCAGCGCACGCCGCCGGCACCAGCGCGCTGCTGCCGATGCTGGCGCTCGGTATTCCGGGTTCGCCCACCGCCGCGGTGCTGCTGGGCGGCCTGCTGATCTGGGGCCTGCAGCCCGGGCCGCTGCTGTTCGTCGAGCAGAAGGACTTCGTCTGGGGCCTCATCGCCAGCATGTACCTGGGCAACATCGTCGGCCTGATCGTGGTGCTGAGCACGGTGCCGCTGTTCGCGTCGATCCTGCGCATTCCGTTCTCGATCATCGCGCCGGTGATCATCGTGATCTGCGCCATCGGTGCCTACACCGTGCACAACGCGATGCTCGACATCTGGTTCATGCTCGGCTTCGGCGTGGTGGGGTATCTGTTCAAGAAGCTCGACTTTCCGCTCGCGCCTCTGGTGCTGGCGCTGGTGCTCGGCGACAAGGCCGAAGACTCGTTCCGCCAGGCGATGCTGGTCTCGCAGGGCGACGTGATGATCATGTTCTCGAACCCGCTGGTCGGCGGCATCACCACGCTGGCGCTCCTGCTGCTGTTCTGGCCGCTGATCTCAAAGGCGCTGGCTTTCGTCAAGCCGAAGAAGCCGGACGAGTTTGCCGTCGAGCGGCCGGTGGACTGAACGGAGAACAACGAACATGCCAGTGATTGCACTCACCCAGGAGATGGGTTCGCTCGCCAAGGACGTGTCGCTGCGCCTGGCCGAGCAACTCGGCCTCGAGATCATGCGCCACGAGACGATCGAGCGAGTGGCCGACCGCATGCAGGTGCCGACCAGCTTCATCGGCCGGCTGCGCGACGGCAAGGCCGGCTTCGTCGAGCGGGTCACCGCCGACCGGCGCAGCCTTGCGCTCTATACGGCCGAGGAACTCTTCGCGCTGGCCGACCGCGGCAACGTGGTGCTGCGCGGCTGGGGCGCAACCTGCCTGCTTCGGCCGGTGCCGCATGTGGTGTGCGTGCGCATCACCCGCTCGATGAAGAAGCGCGTCGAATGGCTGATGGCGCACCTGGAGACCGACGACGCCGAGTTTGCCGAGGCCGAGATCCGCCGCAGCGACGACGCGCACGCGGCGCGCATGCATGCGCAGTTCGGCGTGACATGGGGCGACCCGGTGCTCTACGACCTGGTGCTCAACACCGACCGCCTGACGGTGGACAGCTGCGTGGCGCAGATCCGCGCGCTGGTGGAGCGCCCTGAGTTCGCCGAGACACCGGCCTCGCGCGCGCTCCTGGCCAACATGACTCTCGCGGCGCGGGTGAAGTCGGCGCTGAAGGACAACGAGGCGACCAGCGACATCCGCGTGACCGTCGAGGCTGACCAGGGCAAGCTCACGCTGAGCGGCATCGTGCTCAATTCACAGGAGCGCGCGCTCACGGAGGATGTGGCCTCCAGCGTCAAGGGCGTGAGCAGCGTGGACAACGCGCTGCGCCTGATGACCGTTCCGCGCCGCTTCGCGTCGTCGAAGCAGACCTGAGTACCGCGCCGGCTTAAATCTTTCCGCGTTTACGGAGGCGGCTCAGGGTTTCCGCGGAGAGATTGAGGTATGAGGCCAATTCCTTGCTGGGGATGCGGTCTTCGAGTTCCGGGTGCTTGCGCATGAACCGGTGCACGCGGCCGGGCGCGTCGAGCAGATGCAGCGTGATGGTGTGCGCCATGATTTCGCTCATGCCGCGCATCACGCAATATTCGAACAGCTCCTTGGTCTCAGGGTGGCGGTCCAGAAACGCGATCCACTCCTTCAGCGGCAGGCTCGCCACGCGCGCCTTGGTAACGCACACGATGCCGTAGGGCGTGGGCGTGCCCAGCCGCAGCGCCGCGTAGCTGGTCTCCATGTCGTGCGCATCGGCAAAGCGCAGGATCATTTCCTTGCCCTCCGGGTTGCTCACTACCCGCTTGAGGATGCCGTCCAGGATGAAGTACTGCTCCATCTCGCGCACACCCTGGTGCAGCAGGAAGTCGCCCTTGTTGCCGTCCACGATGACGAGATGGGTTTCCAGCTCGGCGCGCTCGCTCTCGCTCAGGTCCTTGAGAAGGATGTTCTGCCGGAGCTGCGCGCGAATGATGTTTTTCTCCGGGTGGTTTTCCAACAACGTCATGGGTCCCGTCTTGCTCGAATTCGCAACAACAACATCTGGTTCGTCTGGCCGGTGCCGTTTTCCGGAAAGTTGACCGAGGTCAACGCCCGAAAGCATGCCCCCGAATCATAGTCCCGGCTCGGGCCTCGGCCATTCACCCAAGCAAGAAGGAGAGACATGTCTTCAGTAAGAACGGACAAAGAGGCATCCACCACCCTGGACGACGCCCTCAAGCCCAAGAACCGGGCAGCAGACGGCGACGCGGTCGTGGTCGCTCTCAAACAACCCACGGAGGAAGCAGCGGCGGCGCATGACGCGACGATCGACGGCTTCCACCTGGTCATCGATGCGCTGAAGCTGAACGACATCGACACCATCTTCGGGCTGCCCGGCATCCCGATCACCGACCTCACGCGCATGGCCCAGGCCGAAGGCCTGCGGGTCATCTCGTTCCGCCACGAGCAGCATGCGGGCAACGCCGCCGCCGCCGCCGGCTTTCTCACGCAGAAGCCCGGCATCTGCCTGACGGTGTCGGCGCCCGGCTTCCTGAACGGCCTCACCGCGCTGGCCAACGCCACCACCAACTGCTTCCCGATGATTCTCATCAGCGGCTCGAGCGAGCGCGAGATCGTCGACCTGCAGCAGGGCGACTACGAGGAAATGGACCAGCTCGCGATTGCCAAGCCGCTGTGCAAGGCCGCCTTCCGCGTGCTGCACGCCGAAGACATCGGCGTGGGCATCGCCCGCGCCATCCGTTCCGCCCTGTCGGGCCGCCCGGGCGGCGTGTACCTCGACCTGCCGGCCAAGCTGTTCGCGCAGACCATGGACGCCGAGGCCGGCCGCCGGTCGCTCATCAAGGTGATCGATCCGGCACCCCGCCAGATCCCGGCCCCTGACGCCGTGAAGCGCGCGCTCGACCTGCTCAAGGGCGCGAAGAAGCCCCTCATCCTGTTGGGCAAGGGCGCCGCCTACGCACAGGCCGATGCGGACATCCGCGCGTTCATCGAGAAGACCGGCATTCCCTACCTGCCGATGTCGATGGCCAAGGGCCTCCTGCCCGACACGCATGCGCAATCGGCCGCGGCCGCGCGCTCCTACGTGCTGCAGGAAGCCGACGTGGTGATGCTGGTCGGCGCCCGCCTCAACTGGCTGCTGTCGCACGGCAAGGGCAAGACCTGGGGCCAGGAGAAGGGCGCCAAGCAGTTCATCCAGATCGACATCGCACCGACCGAGATCGACAGCAACGTGGCGATTGCCGCGCCGGTGATCGGCGACATCGGCTCCTGCGTGGCGTCGCTGCTTGCGGGCGTCGATGCCAAGTGGGCCAAGCCGCCAACCGAATGGACCGGCGCCATTGCCGAGCGCAAGGACAAGAACCTGTCGAAGATGGCCGTGACGCTGGCCGCGCGTCCGTCGCCGATGAACTTCCACAGCGCGCTGAGCGTGATCCGCGACCAGGTGAAGGCACGGCCCGACGCCATCGTGGTGAACGAAGGCGCAAACACGCTCGACTTCGCGCGCAGCATCGTGGACATGTACGAGCCGCGCAAGCGCCTGGACGTGGGCACCTGGGGAATCATGGGCATTGGCATGGGCTTTGCCGTGGCGGCCGCGGTGGTCACCGACAAGCCCGTGATCGCCATCGAGGGCGACAGCGCCTTCGGCTTCAGCGGCATGGAGGTGGAGACCATCTGCCGCTACAACCTGCCGATCTGCATCGTCGTGTTCAACAACAACGGCGTCTACCGCGGCACTGATGTGAACCCGAGCGGCACGCCCGACGTGGCGCCCACCGTGTTCGTCAAGAACGCGCGCTACGACAAGCTGATGGAAGCCTTCGGCGGCGTGGGCGTCAATGCCATCACGGCGGACGAATTGCAGAAGGCGCTGGCCGAGGCCGTTGCCTCGCGCCGCCCGACCCTGATCAACGCGGTCATCGACGAGACCGCCGGAACGGAAAGCGGCCGGATCACCAGCCTCAATCCGAGCACCGCAAAGAAAAAGCAGCAGTAATCCAAGGCAACCCAGGAGTTATTCATATGAGCAACAAACCCCTCAACGGCATCAAGATCATCGACTTCACGCACGTGCAAGCCGGTCCGGCCTGCACCCAGATGCTGGCCTGGTTCGGCGCCGACGTGATCAAGGTCGAGCGCCCCGGCGCCGGTGACGTCACCCGCAGCCAGCTGCGCGACATCCCGAACGTCGATGCGCTGTACTTCACCATGCTGAACAGCAACAAGCGCTCGATCACGCTGGACACGAAGAAGCCCGAGGGCAAGGCCGTGCTCGAAAAGATGATCCGCGAATCCGACGTGCTGGTCGAAAACTTCGGCCCCGGTGCGCTGGACCGCATGGGCTTCACGTGGGAACGCATCCAGGAGCTGAACCCCAAGATGATCGTCGCCTCGGTCAAGGGCTTCAGCGACGGCCACCACTATGAAGACCTGAAGGTGTACGAGAACGTGGCGCAGTGCGCCGGCGGCGCCGCCTCCACCACCGGCTGGTGGAAGGGTGAAAACTCTGCGCCGACGATCTCGGCGGCCGCACTGGGTGACTCCAACACCGGCATGCACCTGGCCATCGGCATCCTGACGGCCATCATCGGCCGCCAGCAGACCGGCAAGGGCCAGAAGGTGGCCTGCTCGATGCAGGA
>Ga0055534_1000181_pt1 | contig 46083 bp, 44 predicted proteins | sample AraplaCol_mLB_r2_2_FD_54993 | JGI IMG/M metagenome (GOLD analysis project Ga0055534, IMG submission 54993) | Arabidopsis root microbial communities from North Carolina, USA - plate scrape MF_Col_mLB_r2 | ecosystem: Host-associated > Plants > Roots > Endosphere | place: USA: North Carolina... | reverse complement strand
TCGATCTTGGCGATCATGCGCGCCTTGTGGTTGTGCGGCTGGCCGGCCACGTTGGCCAGCTGGCGCGCCATTTCCATGTCGGTGGCGTTCTTCGGGAAGCTCACGGCCACGTAGTCCGCGCCCAGGGCCATGGCGGTCTTGATGTCCTCCATGTCCTTGGCGGTCAGCGCCGGNGCCGACAACCCGCCGCCCTGGCGGTTGATGCCCTTGTTGTTCGANAGATCGCCGCCCACGCGCACCGTGGTGAAGATCTCGTTGCCGATCACGCGATCGACCACCAGCACGATCAGGCCGTCGTTGAGCAGCAGCACGTCGCCCGGGCCCACGTCGCGCGGCAGGTCCTTGTAGTCCAGCCCCACGCGCTCCTGGCTGCCGAGTTCGCAGGCCGAGTCCAGGACGAACGCGTCGCCGGTCTTCAGCGTGACCTTGCCCTGCTCGAACTTGCCCACGCGGATCTTCGGGCCCTGCAGGTCGGCCATGATGGCCACCTCGCGGCCGCAGGCGGCGGCGGCCTCGCGCACCAGCGTGGCGCGGTCGATATGGTCCTGCGCGGTGCCATGCGAGAAGTTCAGGCGCACCACGTCGACCCCTGCCCCGATCATGCGGGTCAGCANNTCCAGCGAGCTGGACGCGGGGCCAATGGTGGCGACGATCTTCGTGGAGCGGGTCATGCGGGCATTTCCTCCGGGGGACTCGGGGATCACGCGTCTCGGCGACGCTTCTTGGACAACCGTTTCAAATGGCCGGCCGGGACACCGCCCGCCGGCCTCGCCGCCTCAACCGGCGGCGCGCTGCTCCAGCACTTCGAANGCCGGCAGCTTGCGGCCTTCCAGGAATTCCAGGAAGGCGCCGCCGCCGGTGGAGATGTAGCCGATGCGGTCGGCAATGCCGTACTTGGCAATGGCGGCCAGCGTGTCGCCGCCGCCGGCGATCGAGAACGCGGCCGACTTGGCGATGGCGTCGGCCAGCACCTTGGTGCCGTTGCCGAACTGGTCGAATTCGAACACGCCCACCGGNCCGTTCCAGACGATGGTGCCGGCNGCCTGGAGCTGCTCGGCCAGCATGGCGGCGGTCTTCGGACCGATGTCCAGNATCATGTCGTCGTCGGCCACGTCCTTGACGTCCTTGACCGTGGCGGCTGCCGTGGCGCTGAATTCCTTGGCGCAGACCACGTCCACCGGAATCGGCACCGAGGCGCCACGGGCGGCCATGATGTCGATGATGGCGCGCGCGTCGCCCACCAGGTCTGCCTCGGCCAGCGACTTGCCGATCTTCAGGCCGGCGGCCAGCATGAACGTGTTGGCAATGCCGCCGCCCACCACGAGGTTGTCGACCTTGTCGGCCAGCGCCTTCAGGATCGTCAGTTTGGTGGAAACCTTCGAACCGGCCACGATGGCCACCAGCGGACGCGCCGGCTGGCCCAGCGCGCGGCCCAGCGCATCGATCTCGGCGGCCAGCAGCGGGCCGGCGCAGGCGATCGGGGCGAACCTGGCAATGCCGTGGGTGGTGGCCTCGGCNCGGTGCGCGGTGCCGAAGGCGTCGTTCACATAGATGTCGCAGAGCTTGGCCATCTTCTGGGCCAGCTCGTCGCTGTTCTTCTTCTCGCCCTTGTTCACGCGGCAGTTTTCCAGCAGCACGACCTGGCCCGGCGCCACTTCCACGCCGTCGANCCAGTTCTGCACCAGCTTCACGGGCTTGCCCAGCAGCTCGGACAGGCGCGTGGCGATCGGCGCCAGCGAATCCTCGGGCTTGAACTCGCCNTCGGTNGGGCGGCCCAGGTGCGACGTCACCATCACGGCCGCGCCCGCTGCCAGGCAGGCCTCGATGGCCGGCACCGAGGCGCGGATGCGCGTGTCTTCGGTGATGTGGCCTGCGTCGTCTTGCGGCACGTTCAGGTCGGCNCGGATNAACACACGCTTGCCGGAGAGTTTGCCTTGGGAAATGAGATCGGTAAGACGCAGGACAGAGGTCATGGCAATAAGAGCGGGACGGGAACGGCATACAGCCGTCCACAGAAGTCGGAAAAACGGGCATTTTACCTGATCGCCGTTACGGATTTACGCCCTCCGCCGCAGCCGGGGCGGGCCCGTCACATCGCGGCCGCCAATGACACCCGATTAACCCCCACTTCGGTAGGGGTAATCACGCGACCTGCGCCAGCGGGCTTTCAGGTAATGTACGCAACAATGTACTAAACGTATGCATTGTCAGACACTCGTCATGTTTCTGGCATTTTTGGTACATCATTGACGGCAGCCGGCANGGAAAGACCGGCGCCNTGAAAGCCATTCCGGCGGCCACGTGCGGCGGCACGCCCGGAAGGACTGTCGTTCGCGAATGCAAGGGGGTAGGCAGATGGAGCAAGCGAGTGTCCACGGCGCCATCCGTGGGTTATACGAGGGGATTCTCGATCCTGCGGCGTGGCAGCAGAGTCTGCGCACGCTGACGGAGATGAGCGGGTCGGCCCACGCGTCGATGATGGTCTGGGACACGCTGCGCGACCAAGTCACTGTCAACGAGGTGGTCAATCCGGTGGAGGCGCTGTTCACGGCCTATGAAACCGATTACCAGGCCATCGATCCCGCCAAGGCCTTCGCGCCCCGGCTGGTGCCGGGCGCCTGGTATATCGATGCGCGCGACCTCGGCCCGCAGGCCATGGCGCGCCACCCGTTCTACTGNGATTTCTTCAACCGCTTCGATCTGCGCTCGTACGTNGCCTGCCTGGTGGAGCGGCAGCCGCACTACGAAGTGTATTTCGCGATGCAGCGCGCGATGTCGCAGGAGCCCTTCTCGGGTGAAGACACCCGCCGGCTCGACTGGGCCGTGCCGCACATGCGCAGCGCCATGGCGTTGCGCGACCGCACGCTCGCGCTGTCCACCATGGCTTCGCTCTCGGCCCGGCTGATCGAGCGCCTNGCCTTCGCGGTGGCNGTCTACACGCCCGACCGGCGCCTGCTGCTGGCCAATACCGCCGGCGANCGCTGGGCGCGCCGCCTGGAGCCGGCCGGCAAGACCGCCGACTGGGCGTTGTCGCGCCCGTTTGCCGAGATGGTNCAGGCCGCCTGCAACCCGGCNANCCCGCTGGGCGCCCAGGCCGCGCGTGCCACCGACAGCCAGGGCCGGCAGGCCCAGGTNTTGGTCCTGCCCTTGCCGGCCACGCACGCGTTCGCCTCGCAGTGGCAACAGCCGCTGGCGCTGGCGGTGGTNCACGAGGCGGGCGCGCCCTCGGTGCTGCTCGATACCGTGCTGCGCAACCTCTATGGCCTCACGCCCGCCGAAACGCGCCTGGCATCGCGGCTGGCGGCCGGCGACGGCCTGCCCGATGCCGCCCGNCAGATGCGCATCCGGCACGAGACCGCGCGCACGCAGCTCAAATCGATCTTCCTGAAGACCGGCTGCACCAGCCAGCCGCAATTCACCCACCTGCTGACCAAGCTGGCCGCAACGCTGGACGGCGGCTGACGCGCGGCGTCTTCGCTTGGCAGATATCAGCAATCGATGCGCCTGACCGCCCGCGAATCAGCGGGTGGCGGGCCGCCGAGTGGCGGCGGCTACCCGTCGCGCGCCCATTCGTCACGACCAACCAGGGCAGGAAGACCGATGAATACCGGTGACATGCACGAGACCATCAGGGGTCTCTACCAGGGGATATTCGAACCGCTGGCGTGGCAGCGCAGCCTCAACGCGCTGTGCCAGCTCAGCGGCAGCATCCAGGCGTCGTTGCTGACGCTCGACACGCAGCACCAGACCGTACAGGTTCGGCACATGGTCAATCGCCTGCCGGACAACCTGGCCATCCTGCCGCCGCCGTACCGGCTGCACGGCGGCGAGTACGACCATCTGCCATTCGTCGGCACCATGCCGGTGGGCGGCTGGCATATCGACCGGCGCGAACTGGCCAGCACCGCCGCCTCGCACCACGCGTTTCGCGGCGGATCGTTCGACGANGTGGCGCTGACCTCGGTCATGGCCTGCCTGGTGGACCGCCGGCCCGACCAGGAAATCTACCTCGCGCTCCAGCGGCCGGCCAGTGAAGAGGGTTACTCCGAAGACGATGCGCGGGCGCTGGACTGGGCCATTCCGCACCTGCGCGAAGCGCTGGCGCTGCGCGACCGCACCCACGTGGCGGCCTCGCGCGGCCATGTCTCCACCGANCTGCTCAACCGGCTGCCGTTCGGCATCGTCGTCTTCGCGGAATCGGGAAGGGGTGCTGCTGGCCAACGCGGCTGGCAAGCCGTGGAGCCGACGGCTGCTGCCGCCGCCGCAGGCCCAGTCCGCCGACGTGGTNCACCTGAACGGCCATGGCTGGCGCCTGTCGCGCCCGTTCGAGGANGTGCTGCGCGCGCTGTGCGACCCGCGCTCGCCCCAACCCGCGCAGGCCATCCAGGCGTTGGGCGCGGATGGCCGCGCGGCGCAGATCGTGGCCGTGGCGCTCACGCCGTCGATGTTCCTGTCGTCGGAATGGGAGGGGCAGCCCGTGCTGGTGGCCATCCACGAGAACCATGGGCCGCCACGCGCGGTACCGGCCGTGCTGCGCGACCTGTATGGGCTGACGCCGGCCGAGAACCGGCTGGCGCTGCTGCTGTCCACCGGCATCGGCCTGCCCGATGCGTGCATTCAGCTCGGCATCAAGCGCGAAACGGGGCGCTCGCAACTGAAGTCGATNTTCACCAAGACCAACACCGGCACCCAGGCGCAGCTGGCGCACCTGCTGACGCGGCTGGCCAGCATCCTGGCCGAGCCGGCCANCGAAGCCGCCTAGCCCAGCAGCCGCAGCGCCGTGTAGACGGCCATGCCCACGGCGATCATGCCGACCATGCGGCGGGTCAGCACATAGAAGACCGTGGCGGCAATGCCCGCCATGAGCTTGTCGTTCCCCGGCGAAATCGCCAGATGGCCGTCGAAGGTCAATAGGTCGGGCAGCACGATGGCGGCCAGGGCCGCCGCCGGCGCGTAGCGCAGCGCGCGCTGCAGGCGATCAGGCACCGTGACGCGCTCGCCCGCCATCAGGAACAGCGCGCGCGACAGCACGGTGATCACGGTCATGCCGAGAATGGCGATCCAGGTTTCCAGATGGCTCATGCCTGGTCTCCGGTCGGCTGCCCGCCACGTGCGGCACCCTGAGCGGCGCCCTGAGCGGCGCCCTGTGCCGCACCCTGAGCGGCACCCTTGCCGTTGCGGGCGCGGATGCCGCGCAGCGTGGCGCGCGCGGCCATCTCGTCGCTGGCCATGCCGCCGGCAATGGCCGCCACCACCGCCAGCACCAGCGCCAGCCGGTAAGGCAGGTCGAAGCACAGCAGCGCCACCACCGCCGCCACCACCACGGCCATCAACGTGGAGCGCGAGTTGATCGTGGCGATCATCACCGGAATCAGCGCCAGCGTGCCGGCCAGCGCCAGGCCCCAGCTATCGGGGAACAGGCTCGCCAGCAGGATGCCGATGATCGACGACACCTGCCAGGTGGCGCCGTTGATCAGCGCCATGCCCCAGAAATAGCCTTCCTTGCCTGACTGGTAGCCGGGCTCGGCATAGCGCTGCATGAAATAGACGAAATGAAGATCGCCGTTGAAAAACCCGAGCAGCGTGCGGCGCCACATCGGCAGGTAGTTGAAGTGCGGCTGCAGCGCGGCGCTGAAGATCAGGAAGCGCAGGTTCACCACGGCGGCCGTGAGCCACACCGTCCAGACCGGCATGCCGGCGGCAAACAGCGGCAGCACGGCCAGCTGCGCCGACCCGGCGTAGACCAGCAGCGACATGCCGATGGCCTCGGGCACAGTCAGCGCCGACTTGCTCATGGCCACCCCGGTGACCAGGCCCCACGAAAATACGGCAGGCAGCGAGGGCGCAAAGAATCGCGCGCCGTCGAGAAAGGCGTTGCGCTCCGCCTCGGCAAACCGATGCCAAAGGCGCAACCACACCGGAGACGACTGTCGGGGTGTCATGGCGAGATGAGAAGGAGACAGCACGGCAGGCCGTCTGGTGCGGCTTTGCCGTCAGGAAGGACCATCGGCCACGCAAGACGCGCGGCCGATTGGCGAAGCAGCCATTATAGGCTTGTGACCGCCGCTGGTAAGCGACGACTTAAAAGTGACGTGGCGAGTGTTGTTTCGCCGTCAAAACCCTGCCTTGGGGTGCTGTCAGGCCAGCTTGCCAGCCGGCGCCGCTGGCGCCGCCGGTTCCGCGCCGGCAGCGCGCTTCACGTCGTCCGGGTCGTCGCCGCCCCCGGCCTGACCGAGGTCGATGCCGGACGTCTCCGGCAGCAGCGCCGCCGACACCATCACCAGCGCGTAGCCCACCCCGGCCACCATGGCGATGCCCAGCGCCAGCGAGGTGCGGCCACTGTTGAGCCAGCCCACGGCCAGCGGGAAGAACGAGCCGATCACGCGCCCGAGGTTGTAGGCCACGCCGTAGCCGGTGGCGCGCACGCTGCTCGGGTACGACTCCGAAATCGTGGCACCGATGCCCGAGAACACGCCCTGCATCAGCACGCCCAGCGGNAAGCCGAGGAACAGCATGGACGTGTTCGAGACCGGAATCACCATGTAGATCATCGCCATCACGAANGCGCCGGCCGCGAAGGCGATATAGGTCAGGCGGCGTCCCCAGCGGTCGGTGGCATAGGCGCCGGCCACATAGCCGACCAGCGAACCGAGGATCGTCACGGCCAGGTACGAACTGGTGCCGAACACCGACAGCCCGCGCTCGGTCTTCAGGAAGGTGGGCAGCCACGTGGCAATGGCGTAGTAGGCGCCCAGCATGCCGCCGGACAGCAGGCTGCACAGCACGGTCTTGCGCAGCAGCGGGCCGCGGAACACGCGGGCCAGGTCAGCCATTGGCGACGCATTGCCGCGTTCGGCCCGGCTCTTCAGGAACACTTCCGGCTCCTGCAGGTTCCGACGCAGGTAAACCACCACCAGCGCGGGCAGGATGCCCAGGAAGAAGCAGACGCGCCACGCCACCTCGGGCTCGAACAGGTTGAACGTGATGGCGTAGGCAATGGCCGCGCCGCCCCAGCCAAACGAGTAGCTGCTGGCCGTGAAGCCCGAATACTTGCCACGGTGCGCCGGGTTGCGGATCAGCTCGGTCACCAGCACCATGCACAGCGANGACTCGCCGCCGAACCCNAGGCCCTGCAGCATGCGGAACAGCATCAGCTGCTCGGGCGAGTTGGCGATGCCGCACAGGAAGCACGCCACCGCGAAGACNAGGATGGTCCAGCGCAGCACGCGCACACGCCCGAAGCGGTCGGCCAGCAGCCCCGCGCCGATGGCTCCCACCAGCGACGACACCAGCGTCCACGTGACGATGGCGCCCGCCATCGACTTGCTCATGCCCCACTGCGCCAGCAGCGTGGAGATCAGGAACGAATAGATCATGAAGTCGAACACATCGACTGCATGCCCCAGGAACGCCCCGTAGAACCCTTTGCGCTCCGCGCGCGACAACTCCCTGAACCAGTCCAGCATGATCGCCCTCCCCTTGTTTGTTTAGCGATGCCCTTCAGCTCGGCGCTTCAGCTTCAGCCCGGCGGCGGGCGAAACGCATGGCCCGCGTCTTCCAGCAGTTGCGCGAAGCGCAGCGACGTCATGTCGCCGTAGCGCCGCGCCACGATCTGCACGCCCACCGGCAGGCCATCGCTGGCCGGCCCGATTGGCGCCACGGTGGAGGGCAGGCCGCACAGTCCCGAGTGGCCCGCCCAGAACAGCTGCGACGTGAGCGGCCACGGCTGGCCGTTGACCTGGATCGTGCGCTGCCACGGCTCGCCGCGTTCGTCGAGCGGAAACGCCGTGGTCGACGCGGCCGGACACAGCAGCACGTCGAAATCACCGAAAAAGCGGTTCCACGCGCGCGCGAAGCCCTCGCGCGCCTGCTGCATCAGCAGCCATTGCCTATGGCTCAGCGTGGCGCCGGTGAATTGCAGCGTGGCGTAGTCATCGGGTCCGGCAGGGCCGGCGCCGGAAGCGTCGCCAGCACGGGCCAGCGCGTCGGCAAACGCGGCGTCGTCCATATGCAGCGACGTGGTGGCGCGCAACAGCAGCACATACACGCGCCATAGCTGCGCGGCATCGAAATCGGGCCGGATGTTCCAGGTCACCTGTGCGCCGGCGCGCGCCAGCTCATGGCCGAGCTGCTCGATGGCGCCGCTGACCGTGGCGTCCACCTCGGCCAGCGGGTGCGTGGGCAGCACGGCCACGCGGAAGTCAGCCAGGCGCACGTGGTCGCACGGCGGCAGGTCGAGCTGCCATGCCGGCGCCTCGGCGGCGTCGGCACCGGCAATGGCACGCAGCACCAGTTCCAGGTCGCGCGCACTGCGGGCGATCGGGCCGGCCACGTTGATGTCCTGCCCGCCAAACCCGGCCGGCGCGTTGCCATGGCCGCGCAGCGGCACGATGCCGTGGCTGCTCTTGTGCGAGAACACGCCGCAATAGTGGGCGGGATTGCGCAGCGACGAGCCGATGTCGGAGCCAATGTCGAAGTAGCTCATGCCGGCGCAGACCGCCGCGGCGCTGCCGCCCGACGACCCGCCCGGCGTGCGCGACANGTCGTGCGGATTGCGCGTGGTGCCGTAGACGGCGTTGTAGCTCTGCCAGTCGCGCAGGCCCAGCGGCACATTGGTCTTGCCCAGCAGCACGGCGCCATGNGCGCGCAGCCGTTCCACCACCACCGCATCGGCCGTGGCGCGATGCGTGGCGCGTGCCGGTACNCCGCANGTGGTGGGCCAGCCCGCCACGTCGAACGATTCCTTGATCGAGAACGGCAGNCCGTCGAGCGGGCCACGCGTACGGCCGGCGCNGCGCCGGGCATCGCTNTGCACGGCGGCTTCGAGCGCGGCCTCGAAATCGGCCAGCACGATGGCGTTGATCTTGTCATTGCGCGCGGCCCACGCCGCCTGGCAGGCCTCGGTCAAGGCCAGCGACGTGGTCTCGCCGCGCGCCANCTGCGCGGCGGCCATATGCGCGGGCATCCAGCATCGGGGCGGCGNGGCTTCGCCGGGCGCGGTGNCNGGCGCGCTGACTGACGCTACATCGGGCAGTGACACGGGGGCTCCATTGTTGTCGTCGGCGGGCCAGGGCAATGCGAGGCGCGCCTGCGGNGGTCNTCGGTATACTATATTCAGATTACNACAAACCTCAAGGCAGTATTTGTGCCAGGNTTGGATGCACCGCAACAAGCCAGATCCGCCCCAGACGCGACCATCCAGCGGGTATGCGACGTGCAGCCGCCATCGCCACGCACCAGAAGCGGGCGCAGTTTTGTATACCGTTTGGTGCAAGAGCCAGGATTACCGCCGATCAGCGGCGCAGCAGACCCACCAGTTCGTCGATGTCGGGCAGCGCGGCATCGCGCCCCACCGCCTCGCCGTCCGAAGCATCGAGCACGCCTTCGGCCAGCGCGCGCTTGCCCAGGTGCAGATCGACAATGCGTTCCTCGATCGTGCCGGCCGTAATCAGCCGATAGACGGTCACCGGCCGCTGCTGGCCGATGCGGTGGGCGCGCCCCATGGCCTGGTCCTCGGCCGCCGGGTTCCACCACGGGTCGGCGATCACCACGTAGTCGGCCGCCGTCAGATTCAGGCCGAAGCCGGCCTTGAGGCTGATCAGAAACACGTCGCCCTCGCCCGCCTGGAAGGCGGCCACGCGCCGGGTGCGCTCGCTGGCCGGCGTGGCGCCGTCGAGGTATTGCCAGGCCAGCCCGGCTTCGTCCAGCGCCTGGCGCAGCAGCTGCAGGAAATCGACGAACTGGCTGAATACCAGCGTCCGGTGGCCATTGGCGGCCAGCGTGGCGGCCAGCTCGGCGAAGGCCCGCACCTTGGCGCCGGGCTGCCCCACCTCGGGCGTGACCAGGCGCGGATCGCAGGCGGCGCGCCGCATCCGCATCAGTTGCGCCAGCACGTGGATGCGCGCTTCCGGCTCGGGCAGCGTGGCGCGCGCGCGCCGATCCTTCTTTGGTTGCAGCAGCGCGCGCTCGGCCTCGGAGAGCGCCTGCCGGCGCAGCGCCTCGTAATGCGCGGCCTCGGCAGGCTCGGGCGCCACGCGAATCACCAGCTCGGTACGCGGTGGCAGCTCGTCGAGCACCTGCGGCTTGGTCCGGCGCAGCACGAACGGCGCGATCATGCGGCGCAGGCGCGCCTGCGGATCACGCGCGCCATTGCGCTCGATCGGGTTCGCGAAATGCTCGTTGAACCGCACCAGCGAGCCGAGCAGGCCCGGATTGCAGAACCGCATCACGGCCCAGAGTTCGGCAAGGCGGTTCTCCACCGGCGTGCCCGACAACGCGATGCGGCAATCGGCCTGCAGCGCGAACATCGCCTGCGCGCGGCGCGACGACGGGTTCTTGAACGACTGCGCCTCGTCGGCCACCACGGTATGCCAGCCACGTTCGCAAAANGCCTTGCGCGCCTGCTGCAGCAGCGTGTACGACACGATGACCAGGTCGTNCGCGCCCGCCTGCCCGACGATGGCGGCGCGGTCGCCTTCGGCATAGACGTGCACCTGCAGCGACGGCNCGAAGCGTCGCGCCTCGGCCGCCCAGTTGCCGCAGACCGAGGTGGGCGCCACCACCAGCGCGGCGCCACCCGCGGCACGCGCCAGCAGCACGGCCAGCGACTGCAGCGTCTTGCCCAGCCCCATGTCGTCCGCCAGGCAGGCGCCCAGGCCAGCTTCGGCCAGCGACATCATCCAGCGGTAGCCCTCCAGCTGGTACGGGCGCAGTTCGGCGGCCAGCGAGGCCGGCACCGCGGCATCGGCCTCGCGCGCGGCGCGCAGCCGCCCGACGCGCGTGCGGAAATGCGCGTCCGGATCGATGCCGACGCCGGCCAGCACATCGTCCAGCCACGGCGTGGCCACCAGCGGCACGCGAATGCCGTCGCGCACGGTGTCGCCCACGGCGGCGAGGTCGCGTAGCCGTTCCCGCAACTGGCGCGTCAACGCCACGTACACGCCGTGGTCCATGGCGATGAAACGGCCCGCGTGGCCGTGCGCCCAGGCCACCAGTTTCTGCAGCGACAACACCAGCCCCTCGGCCACGTGCAGCTCGCCCACGAGCTTGAACCATTCGCTGCCCGTTTCCACGCTGACCGCCAGTTGCGGCAGGTCTGCCGGTAGCACGCGCAGTTCGCGGCCGCGCGGCCATTCCAGATCGAGCACACCGGGCAGGCCCGGCAGGGTTTCGATCGCGGTCAGCGCGTCTTCGGGGTCGTCGAGTGTCCAGGCATGCTCGCCGCTGGCCGGCGCCTGCTGCACCAGGTAGGGCAGCGCCGCGAACACCTCGGCCACGTGGGCCTGCTCGGCATCGAGATCGCGATACGTGACCAGCGTCTCGCCGCCCAGCGTGGCCATCAACTGCGCGCGGCCGTGGCCCGGCGCCAGGCGCGGCCCCATGGGNCCGAGCGGCGTCACCACCAGCCGCAGGCCGATGCCGCGCCCCACCGGNGCCACTTCGGCACGCAGGCGCGACTCGGGCTCGCGCTCGCGGGCTTCGCCCGCGCCATCGGCGTGGATCTGGAAATGGCCGGCCAGCGCGCGCAGCGTGCCGTCCAGCCGCGCCTGCGCGCTGGCCGGCACCGCCAGGCCATCGGCAATCAGCCGGGCGGCGCCTTGCTGGGCCGGGGTGAACCGCACCACGCGCAGCCGCCTCGCACCGTCCTGCAGAACGGTGATCTGCCGCAGCGCCTCGGCTTCCTGGCGCGCGGCGGCGGGCAGGAAGTCTTCCATGGCCCGCGCCTGGCGGGGCGGCGGCACGATGCGCAGCAGGAAGCGGTCGCCGTCGCGCAGCGCCTCCAGCGCAGGAGACGCCTCCATCACTTCCATCGGCACGGTCGGCGCATGGGACAACACCACGGCCGGATGCCCGACCAGAGCCATGATGGCGGCGGCGCGGTCCAGCACATGGCGGCGGTTGCGCGAGCCATCGCGCCGGATGGCCTGCGCCACGCGGGCGTCCCACGGCGGCAAGGTGGTGTCGTCGGCCACGCGCGCCAGCGGCACGGGGCGCGGCTTGCCCCACCCACGCGCGCCCCAGGCCTGCTCCATCGGCTCGATGGTGCCCACCTCGCCCTCGGCGTCGAACGTCAACGCCCACACCAGCCGGCGGCTGGCCCCGGGCACGTCCGGCTCCGGCGGGCCGCCGGCCAGCGCCTGCAGTGCGCCGAGCGCTTCGTCCCAGCGGTCGTCGGCCGTGGCGGCGTCGGGTGCGGCGGAGGCAGCTGAGGCAGCGGAGACAGCGAAGGCAGGGGGCGGACGGGTCGGAGACACGCGGGGCTGGGCCGGAGGCAGTTCGGGAAGGTGCGATTGTAGAACGGTGCGTGCGCCGCCCTGCGTTGGCACGCCAGGCCCCGCGGCTTACAATGGCGCCTTTACGACTTTTGTTGGTGCAGAGGGAGACGACCATGTCGATGGCAGATCGCGACGGCAAGATCTGGATGGACGGCAAGCTGATTGAATGGCGCGACGCCAAGATTCACGTGCTGACGCACACCCTGCACTACGGCATGGGCGTATTCGAGGGCGTGCGCGCCTACAAGACGCCCGAAGGCACCGCGATTTTCCGCCTCAAGGAGCACACGCGCCGGCTGTTCAACTCGGCCAAGATCTTCCAGATGGCCATGCCGTTCGACGAAGCCACGCTGGAAGCCGCGCAGCGCGAGGTGGTGCGCGCCAACAACCTGGAGTCGTGCTACATCCGTCCGCTGGTCTGGATCGGCTCCGAAAAGCTCGGCGTCTCGGCCAAGGGCAACACCATCCACGTGGCCATCGCGGCGTGGCCGTGGGGCGCCTACCTGGGCGAGGAAGGCCTGGAACGCGGCATCCGCGTGAAGACGTCGTCGTTCACGCGCCATCACGTCAACGTGTCGCTGGTGCGCGCCAAGGCCAGCGGCTACTACATCAACTCGATCCTGGCCAACCAGGAGCCACCGGCCTGGGCTACGACGAGGCGCTGCTGCTGGATACCGACGGCTACGTGAGCGAAGGCTCGGGCGAGAACGTGTTCATCGTGCGCAATGGCGTGATCTACACGCCGGACCTGGCCTCGTGCCTGGACGGCATCACGCGCGACGCCACGCTGACGATTGCCCGCGACCTCGGCATCGAGGTGCGCGAGAAGCGCATCACGCGCGACGAGATGTACTGCGCCGACGAAGCGTTCTTCACCGGCACCGCCGCCGAGGTGACGCCGATCCGCGAACTGGACGACCGCGTGATTGGCGAAGGCCGTCGCGGCCCGGTGACCAAGCGCATCCAGGACGCGTTCTTCGCGGCCGTGGGCGGCACCGACGAGAAGTACAAGAAGTGGCTGACGCTGGTCTGATCCGCGTCATCCCGCAACCATCCCATCCCTGCAAAACCCGCAAGACAACCGCAACACCATGACGCAAACCGCTACCGTCGTTGAAATCGGCGCCGAAGACATTCCGCTGCATTGCCCCACCGGCAACACGCCGGCCTGGAACTATCACCCGCGCGTGTTCCTGGACGTGGTGGATACCGGCGAAGTGAAGTGCCCGTACTGCGGCACCGTGTACAAGCTCAAGCCGGGCACCGTGCTGAAGGGCCACCACTGATCCACGCCGCCTGCAACGGCTTCGCACCAACGCCCCGGGCCGCCCCCGCGCCCCGGGGCGTTGGCATGCCCGGGCACCGCAAGAAAGAAAAGGGCCGCGTACTACCCACTCCATGAGAAAAGCCCTCGTTATCGCCCCTAACTGGATTGGCGACGCGCTGATGGCGCAGCCGCTGTTCGCGCTGCTCAAGGCGCGCCATCCACGCCTGGTCATCGACGCCCTGGCCCCCAAGTGGGTGGCCCCGGTGCTGGCGCGCATGCCCGAGATCGGCAAGGTGTTCCCCAGCGACCTTGCCCACGGCAAGCTGCAGCTCAGCGCGCGGCTGATGTTCGCGCAACAGCTCAAGCACGAAGGCTACGACGTGGCCTATGTGCTGCCGAATTCGCTGAAGTCCTCGCTGATCCCGTTCCTGGCCGGCATTCCGCTGCGCATTGGCTACCGGGGCGAGGCGCGCTTCGGCATGCTCAACATCCGGCACGCCAATCCGCCGCGCAACAACCGCCCGCCGATGGTGGAGCACTACGCACGCCTGGCGCTCAAGCCCGGCGCCCGCCTGCCCGAGTCGATTCCCGACCCGAAGCTCAAGGTGGACCCGGCGCGCATGGCGGCCACGGCGGAGCGCTTCGGCATTCCGCCCGGCACGCGCGTGATTGCGTTCTGCCCCGGCGCCGAGTTCGGCCCGGCCAAGCGCTGGCCGGCCGCGCACTTCGCGGCGCTGGCGCAGATGCTGCGCCGCTCGTATCCGTACGCGCAGATGATCACGCTCGGGTCGGCCAAGGACGCCGAGATCGCTGCCGAAATCGTCCAGGGCGCGCCGTTCGTGCGCAACCTGTGCGGCCAGACCTCGCTGGACGACGCCGTGGACCTGCTGGCGCTCTCGGAGGCCGCCGTCTGCAACGATTCCGGCCTGATGCACGTGACCGCCGCGCTGAACCGGCCGCAGGTGGCCGTGTTCGGTTCGAGCGACCCGCGCCATACGCCCCCGCTGTCACAGGCAGCGAGTATCATGTGGCTTCAACTCGAGTGCAGCCCTTGCTTCAAACGCGAGTGCCCGCTCGGCCACCTGCGCTGCCTGAAGGAGATCGAACCCGAAATGGTGTTCGTCGAGTTGCGCAAACTCCTGCACCGTCCCTGATCCACGCCAACATGCCCCGTTTCGCCCGCCTGTTCGATTCCGCCGAAGACATCGTCGATGCCTTCCGTGAAGCCATGAAATTGCGCGACGCCGATGGCGCGCTGCGGCTCTGGCTCGACGAAGATTCGGTCACCTGCGTGATGCCCGACGGCCAGCGCCTGATCGGCCATGACAACCTGCGCCAGGCCTTTGCGCAGCTGCTCGAGGAGCAGCCGGTGCTGATCGACGCCATCGAGACCAGCAGCCATGCCTCGCTGGGCGTGTCGATCTTCGACGTCACCGAGGCGCTGCGCTTTGGCGAGGGGCGCGTGGAGGCCGACCTGTTCGTGCACACCACCTACGTGCTGATGCAGAACCACGAAGGCTGGCGCCTGGCCCACATCCATTGCAGCCCGGCCAACGCGGTGCAGGTGGCCGCCGTGGCCTCNGCGCCGGGACAAGCGCTGCACTGACCCNGGCGCCATGCTGTTCGGCGACACGTTCCACACGCCCTGGTGGCTGCGCGGCGGCCATACCCAGACCATTCTCCCGGCCCGCTTCACGCGCCATCGCCGCATTGCGTTCCGGCGCGAGCGCTGGCGCACGCCCGACGGCGACTTCATCGACCTCGACTGGACCACGCACCCCACGGCGCCCGATGCCCCGCTGGTGGTGATGTTCCACGGCCTGGAGGGCGATTCGCGCAGCCACTATGCGCAGGCGCTGATGGCCGCGCTGCGCGACCGGGGCTGGCAGGGCGTGATTCCGCATTTTCGCGGCTGCTCGGGTGAACTGAACCAGGCGCCGCGCTTCTATCACTCGGGCGACTCGGCGGAAATCCGCTGGGTGTTGCAGCGGCTGCGCGACCAGGAACCCAGCCCGCCCGCGCGGCCGATGCTGGCCGTGGGCATCTCGCTGGGCGGCAACGCGCTGCTGCGCTTTCTGGGCGAGGACGGCCGCGACGCCGGCTTTCTGCGCGCGGCGGCGGCCATCTCGGCGCCGCTGGACCTCGCGGCGGGCGGCGCGGCGCTCTCCAGCGGCTTCAACATGATCTACACGCTCATGTTCCTGCAGACGCTCAAGCGCAAGTCCCTGGCCAAGCTGGAGCAGTTTCCCGGCCTGTTCGACCGGGACGACATGCTGCGCAGCCGCGACCTGTACGCGTTCGACAACGTGGTGACCGCGCCGCTGCACGGTTTTCGCGATACCGACGATTACTGGGCCCGCGCCGCGAGCAAACCCATCCTTGGCGAGATCCGCATTCCAACGCTGGTACTCAATGCCCGGAACGACCCGTTCCTGCCCGCGCGGCACCTGCCGGCGCAGGCCGATGTGAGTGCCGACGTGCTGCTGGAGCAGCCCGCGTACGGCGGCCACGTGGGCTTCATGACGCCGCGCGAGGGCCTGCTGGGACAACTGCCGCTGCTGCCGGTGGCCGGGCACATCGAATGGCTGCCCGCGCGCATACTGGACTTCTTCGACAGCGTGGGCACGGCGGCAAGCGGGACGCCATAAAAGGGACGCCATGGGACGCGCCCCAAAGGAGACACCATGGACGAGATAGTCAAACAGGCGATGTCGCGCTGGCCGAACGTGCCGAACTGCTTCGGCTGGCTGGCGCTGGACCGGCGCGGACAATGGCGAATGCGCAATGAATTCGCCCAGCAGCACGGGTTGTCGGGCGATCCGATCCGGCACGAGGCGCTGGTCGCCTTCATCACCCGCAACTACACCCACGACGCCAACGGCGCGTGGTATTTCCAGAACGGCCCGCAGCGCGTGTTCGTCTCGCTGATGTATGCGCCGTGGATTGCGCGGCTGCATCAGGGCGCGTTCACCACTTCCACCGGCAAGCCGTTCACGCCCAACGCATGCTTTGCCGACGAACACGGCAACGTGGTACTGGCGGGCCAGGTGGACGGCGTGGAGGGCGCCGACGGCATGCAGGCTGCGCTGCTGCACGATCACGACCTCGACGCGTTCAGCACCATGAGCGACTGGCACGGCGAGGCGTGCGGCGCCGCGCTGGGCGTGTTCCACTACAACGGCCAGGCCATCGACATCGAACCGATCACGGAAGCCGAGGTGCCCCGGCGCTTTGGCTTCGTGCGGACGCCAGCCGCCGCGTAACGCGGCGGCCGGCGTCAGTTCGGCATGCCCTTGTTGTCCTGCCGGTCTTCCTTGAACTGAAGCTGCAGCTGGTGCAGCCGCGCGTCCACCTCCGACAAGGTATAGAAGTCGCCGTCGCCCGCCTTGCGCGCGATCTGCAGCTGCTCGATCGCGGCCTGGTACGAGCCATCCATCGCGTACTTCTCGGCCAGCGCCTGGTGCTGCTGCAGCCGTTTGCCCTGCGCGGCATAGGCGCGCGCCAGCATCTCCCACCATTCCGAACGCCAGTCTCCTCGCGGGTGCGTGAACGCAGGAACGTCACGGCATCGCCGAGGCGGTTGGACGCCAGCAGCGTGTCGGCATAGGTCACTGCCGCCGCGTGCGACAGCGGGAACGCCTTCAGCGTGGCCGACGCCTGCGTCAGCGCATCCTGCATCCGCCCCTCGTTGCGGGCCAGCTCGATGGCCATCACATCGAGCATCGGCGTGCCCGACGTGGCGCCCGGAATGGTGCCGTAGAGCCGGCGTGCCTCGGCCAGCGCCTTGTCGGCATCGGTGAAGCGGCCCAGCTTCTGGTTGGCGTAGGCGATGCCGTAGTACACCGCGGGCAGCCGCACGGCGGACGCACCGTTGACCTGCGCCTGGAACGTCGCCAGCAGGTTGCGCAGGTCGTTGGGCGTGGGAGACTGCAGCACCGCCGAGCGCACCCGCGCGAATTCGTAGTCGGGCGTGTTGCCGACCTTGCGCGCCGTCACGTGGCGAACGCGGTCCTGCATGTCGGCGATACGCTCGGAGGTGAGCGGGTGGGTGCGCACGTAGGCGGGCACCGAGTTGTCGGAAATCCCCATCACCCGCTGCAGGCGCTGGAAGAAATCGGGCATGCCCTGCGGATCGAAGCCGGCGGCGGTCATGATCTGGAAGCCCACGCGGTCAGCCTCGCGTTCGGCACCGCGCGAGAACGACAACTGGTTGGCAATCGCCGCGCCCTGCCCGCCCATGGCCAGCGCCGCGGCGGCGTCGCCGCTCTTGGTGGCGGCCAGCCCGGCCAGCACCATCGACGCCAGCGCAATCCACATCGACTGGTCCTGGCTCGTGATGCCGCGGGCAATGTGCCGCTGCATCACGTGGCCGATTTCGTGGCCGAGCACCGACGCCAGCTCCGACTCCGTATCGGATTGCACCAGCAGGCCGGTATGCACGCCGATATAGCCGCCCGGCATGGCGAACGCGTTGATCGAACGGTCCCGCACCCCGAACAGCTCGAAGCCGGTGGCAAACGTGCCCGCGCCATTGGCGCCGGCCACGTTCATGCGGCGCGCGGCCTGTACCAGCCGATAGCCGAGCGCGTTGAGGTAGTCGTTCAGCAGCGGGTCGGAGATGTAGTCCGGATCGCGCCGGATGCTGCGCATGATGCGGTCGCCCAGCCGTTTCTCCATGTCCGGCGACAGCGACGCCGTGGACGGATCGCCCAGGTCGGGCAACTGGATGCCAGCGCTTTCCACCACGGTGTTGGCGCTGCGCAATCCGAACTCGGACTTTTGCCCGGCCCGCACGCTGCGATTGAGGTTGTCGTAGACCTGGTCGCTGACACTGCCGCTCAGCCCCAGCGGTGGCGGCAACCCGGCATTGGACGACGTGCCGGACGCGGCCGACGCCGACAAGCCCGTGGCGCCAGCCGTGCCAGCCGTCCCCGAGGGCATCGAAGCCTTCGACTGCGCCGCCAGCCGCGCGTTGGCGGCTGCAGCGGCACTGGGCGTGGCGGTCTGGCTGGCAGGCGCGGCCGTCTGCGGCCAGGCCGGCGCCGCCATCGTCAGCATCAGCACGGCCGCCAGCACGCGCGTCGGATGAGACGCACGGACGGCCTGCGGGGTGGTATCCACAACGCGGGCGCTCGACCGGACGGGCAGGCGGCGAGGCCAGGAAGACTTGAGCATGTTGCTATGATAGCGGCCTCTGGATGACGTTCCCATCGGGCAAGCCCCAGCGTGGCGTGGCCGCTGCGGAAAGCCNCGACACCTTCCTTTTTATCTTCCGCCCATGAGTCAGCTCACCCATTTCGACACNACCGGCCAGGCCCACATGGTCGACGTTGGCAGCAAGGCCAGCACCCACCGCGTGGCCGTGGCCACCGGCACCATCACCATGCTGCCCGCNACCTTCGCACTGGTACGCGACGGCAACGCCAAGAAAGGCGACGTGCTCGGCATCGCACGCGTGGCCGCCATCATGGCCACCAAGCGCACGGCCGACCTGATCCCGCTCTGCCATCCCATCGGCCTCACCAGGGTAGCGGTGGATTTCGCCCTGGACGAGCCAAGCGCCACCATCGCCTGCGTGGTGCGCACCGAAACCCACGGCCAGACCGGCGTGGAAATGGAGGCGCTAACCGGCGTGCAGGTCGCCCTTCTGACCATCTACGACATGTGCAAGGCGGTGGACCGGGGCATGGTGATGGGCAACGTGAAGCTGCTGGAAAAGCATGGCGGGAAGTCGGGGGATTGGGTGGCGGGGGGCGCATAACACTCTGATTTTCATAGAAAGAAGAGTTTTCGCCCAACTGCTTAGCTCCTGGCGACTTCACCGGCAGCAACCCGTCATCCGACCAAGAAGTCGAGGCTCAACAAAAGGTCTTGTCCAACGCCTGTCCAATTAGGAAGGCGCATGGCATCTATTCGACAACGAGGCTCAAAGTGGCAAGCTCGGATCATCAGGAAGGGCTTCCCGGCCGAAGTCCGATCGTTCGACACCAAGAGCGAGGCGGTTAGGTGGGCACGAAGTATTGAGGCGCAAATGGAGCTCGGCGGCTATCAGAGCCCGGCTCGCAACAACGATCTTCTTTTGAGGGATCTTCTTGATCGCTATGCTCAAGAGGTCACCCCTTCAAAACGTGGGGCCAAGGACGAACTCATTCGCATCCGGGCTTTGCAACGAAGCCGTTTGGCAGACTTCAGCCTGGCAACGCTGACCCCTGCCGTTCTTGCCAATTTCCGTGATGAGCGTCTGAGGAAGGTCTCAAGCGCAACTGCGGTGCGGGACCTGTCCCTGTTGTCAGGCGCTATCAACCATGCCCGAAGGGAATGGGGAGTTTCAGTCTCTAACCCCTGCCAGCTTATCCGGAAGCCTAGCGTTCCTCCAGGCCGTGCTCGGACACTCACACCGGACGAGGAAAGCCGGCTCATCACCGCACTAGCCCCGGTTGGCAGAAGAAGTCCCTGGATGGCCCCGCTGGTCTCCATGGCGCTCGAAACAGCCATGCGCAGGGGCGAGCTACTGGCATTGAAATGGGAAAATGTGCGCCTTGAAATCCGCACGGCCTACCTGCCGATGACAAAAAACGGCCACCCTCGAACCGTTCCGTTGTCTACACGCGCAATTGGAGTGCTAGCCGGGCTACCACGAGATCCTAGTGGAATGGTATTTCCCATCACTGAGATGGCGATGGAGGCGGCCTTCCGGAAAGCTTGTGTGCGAGCCGGGATCGACAACCTGCGATTCCACGATCTTCGTCACACAGGGACCACGAGGATGGCCGAGAAACTGCCCAATGCAATAGAGCTTGCCGCTGTGACAGGGCACCAGACATTGCAGATGCTGAAGCGGTACTACCATCCGAGTGCCGAGGCGCTAGCCCACAAGCTTGACTAGCATCCGTTCGGAACCGTTGCCCCGGCAAGCTGGCCCTCGTCTGCTACCGGGGTCCTTTGGCCGAAGACTGGTGACGGCTGCCGAATCAAGGATGCAAAATCTTGGACCAGCTCCGTATCAGGGGAGAGGGTCCAGGCTTTTCCCGACGATCTCGTTAATCTTCTGCCTGGCGTCCCAATCCCATAAGTAGGCCTGCATCAGCCGGTAGATGTCCACGTCGCCCGTGGAGCCGCCCCGTAGGTTGCAGGCCAGGACCATTGCCCGTACGCCCATGCCGATCTGAAGATGGCTTAGCTTGCGGCAACTGTCCGAACTGACTTCTTCGCCCGGCGGGTCTTGGTAGAAATCGGGCCATGTCGTTTCCAGGGCAGAGAGAATTTTCCGCTTGGCCTGCGCGATGTTCCGCTTCGCCTGGGAGTGTTCCTCGTAGGGATCGGGTGCTGCCATCATCTGGTCCCCCGCAGGTCGTGGACGCTGATTTCAGCGAGTTGGGCTAGCAGCCTAGCCTTGTCGATGTTTGGGACTCGCTGGGTGTTAATCCAGTTGAATATCGTCGCGTTGGATACGCCGCAGGCGTTGGATGCTTTTGTGGGGCCGCCGATCCTCTCTACAGCCAGGCGGACTGCGTTTTGTGTTGTGAACATTGTCTTATTTTTTCAAGCATGCCTTATCAAATGCTTGACTATTTCTAGTTTAGTTCACGGCACAGATGACGCTGGCAATTGCGCTCATCGTTTTCTCATTGGACCGCCTGGGTTATCAGCAGTGGGAAGTAAATGCTCGCTCGATGGCGTCAGGGTTCAGCTCAGGGTGACCGTAGACCATGTCTACCATCACTCCCCAAGCCTTCGTATCCAGGATGTCATTAGGCTGGTAGAGGTTTTGCATATCTTCCTTGGTCATACCCTGGTCCCGCTTGATTGCCATTGCGGAGGCTGTTATTCCAGCTGCCTTACAAGGAGGAAACATGGCCTCGCTGGCTAACGCTCCCAACGCCTTTTGAGTGACAATTTCACTCGCACTCATCTTCGCTGTGCCGACAATCGCTCCAACGGCTAGAAAGAAAGCGATTGCCACCCACACAATCCATGTGGCACGAGCATGAAAAAATTTCTGTTGGTCTCGGGGCGAGATTCCTGAGCCAAGGGCTTCGCCGTTGAAGGAGGCAAAACGGCGCCAGCGAAGGATCAAGGCGTAGCACCCTACGGAAAGCAGGGCAACGAGCAGCGCTCCCATTTGAACGCCAGGGGTGGTTACGTCTGTGGCTATGCCGAAGCCATCCTCCAGTACGATTTTTGCCAGGATTGCCCCGAAAATTCCCCAGACAACTAGGACCTTCACAGAGGTGATTGCGACCCCGGCTTTTGTTTGACCCTGCATGCTTTCTCCATTGTTCAGTGACTCTTTGCGGTGGCGAACTCTCGCTGGGCAGCTTCTCGCTCATGTGGCCTTGTAGCCGACCAGCCCCGATGCCCGCCAAGCCTTGAAGATGTAGTTCCCGTCCTGTTTCTGTCGAGATTCATACTGTCTTTGAACAACAATATCGAAGTCCTGTTCGGCAGCAAGAAGTCGCAGATGCATCTCGGCCTCGCCCTGCGTATCGAAGAAGTCCGACTGGAGCGCCGCCGTCGCCCGACCCTGGTCCAGCGGCTTCTTGCCTTCATATCTTGCCGAAAACACGTCCATCGTCCTGGCCTTGGCCACGAGACTCTCGGCTTTAGCCCTGCAGCCCGGACAGAGGCAGATGCCCCGAGACCACGCAGAGTCCGGGAACGCCTCGGTCAGCGGGTTAGCGCTGCGGCAGGTCATACAGACCGATGCCCCGCACTTGGCACAAGTCGATGCGTCATGTTTCGCATCACGAGCAAGAACTGGCTGATCGCAGCAGGAGCAAGAGCCGATCACCTGTGCGTCTCGCCATTTCGAGCGCACCACGTACCCAGCAAGAGCCGCAGCCCCGCCCACCACAACCGCCAAGATGGCAGCCAAGGCACGGTCTGGGCCACCTCCCGCCATTTCATCTTCTGTCGAACTTGCCACCCCTGTCTCCGATCACAGTCTGTCAACCGGTAAATATAAACTGAACGGTTCATGTCAACAACCAAATGGTGTCCATGTGATGGGGCGGTTCTTCGACACTTCGGGGCATGTCCAGCCCAGAAGAAAAGCAGGCCTTCGCTACCCGCCTCAAGCAGGCACTTACTCGCAGCTCAAAGAAAATTGAGTCGCCGAGTGAACTCGCCCTGCAGTTCAGCCTGCGGCATCCGAGCGAGCCGATCTCAGCCCAGGCTGCCCACAAGTGGCTGACGGGCAAAGCCATACCGACCGTGGACAAGATCGAGACGCTGGCGAGCTGGCTGGGCGTTCCGCTTCAGTGGTTGCGGTATGGAATTCCAGAAACGACTGCCAAGCCCCGTAAGAAGCAGGCGAAGGCGGGCGATTTAGGCAACCTTGCAGCAGACGAGGTCGACCTGATCGTGCGGCTGCGAGCCATGCCGGAAGTTCGGCGCAAGCTCGTGATGGACTTGGTGGGGCAGCTATCGCTCGACGGTGAGATGTGGGCTGGGCAGTAGTCCACCTGTGTGACAGCCGTGACGGACCCGTGACGACCAGACGAAGACTGGAAAGCTGCACCAATGCTGGGCTGTGACACTGTGACAGTTGTGACAGACAAAAACATACAGCCCCAGGCTGCGGACTGCGTCATCTCCAGGAATGGCAGTTTCGGGAGGTCTGCCCGTCAACCCACCCGAGCCATCCGCTGCCGTCACAATTGTCACAACGTCACAATGCAGGCGTGGTGCGGGTTTTTTGGTGTCACGAAGAAATCTAAGCACCGTCACGGCTGTCACGCCAGACGGTCACCGGCCTAGCACGCCACCCGAACGCCACCATCAGCCCGACTCTCGGCCGGCCACGAATGCGCCTCGATCACTGACGGCCTTGCATGACCTGCGTGCGAGCAAACATGGCTGCCTTGATTTGGTCTCGCTGGTAGTCGTCTTCCGCTACCGACGTAAGGTATTTGTCTCGCAAGCGCATGGCGTGACCATGCTGCTCGTGAACCTGTACTAGTTCTGATTCCAATCCCTTGTGGCTGACAGCGCGATAGTCGGCATCCGAGTTCGGCAGCTGCTCACCGCCCCAAGTATGGGCTAAGGCGTTGTCCTTTTCCCACTCGCCTGTCCAGTGTTGCAATGCCCCAGAGCCTAGCATCCCAGTGGCAGCTGAGACGGCTAGGCGAGAGGCTTTTGCTCGCTCCAAAAGAGCTGGAAGCTCTCGAACGAGGGCGCAGTAGTCAACCTGGGCTTTGCGCAGCTCCAGACGAAGATCTAACGCCTTCATCTCTCCGGAGCGGCGGTAGCTGACGTAGCCCATAACAGCCCCTGCAATGCCAGTAACGGCACCGATCACGCCGGTTGTGGCCCCAAGGTAGATCAACCAGTTAGGGTCGGACATCTTTTTCCTGTCAATGGATGAGTAGTCGACAGTGATATTAGACCTTCGTGCAAGGAATTGGAGCTAAAAGGCTAGCGGCCCGGCAAGCGTGTGGTTGCCGAAGTGCCGAAGCAGATGTGCCGACGCCGGGAAAGCTGACACACTCCCGCTGCTTGGTGGAAGCTAGTCCCGCACGGCCAGAGCCATATAACTATAAAATTTGTTAAAACTAATTTTTTAGAATAAACTACGCACGTTGAAGGAGGATCTATGGAAAAACGACACGATGACATTCTGAACGCTCGCCTTGAGGCCGTGATGACTGCGGGGGTGACGCATGTGTTATGGGATGAATTGTATCTGTGGTACGGGGTTCAGAAGATTGCGGCTCGCACCATCCGTGACTTGATCGAGCGCTGGGAGGAAATCTCGCATGGCACGTACGGCCGGTTGATGCAAATCCCGGGAGCCGGCGGCATTTTCTTAGCTGCGGAAAAGAACATCGAGCCTGTTGTGGACCCGAAAGCGTAGCCCCTAGGCTGGACCAAGGTGCAAGGAGCAGTTGCAGGAAAACTGGCGAAAACGAACGGAGAAGAATAATGGCCCAACGAGAGCCAAAATCTGTCACACGTACTGTCATCAAAGTTACCGGCCGTGCCGGCGACAAGAAGGGATCGTTGGAGCTCACCTCCGGCAATGTTAGCTATACGCGCAGCGGTGCTGAGTCGCCCGCACTGACGATCACCTATCAGCAACTTCTGTCACTGTTCGAGGAACACGTTGCCTACCGTGATCTACGTCCGGACAAGGTGCGTCTTCCAAAACCTCATCCAGAGGGTGATTTCGCCTTTTTTGTAACCGAGCTAAATGAAGCCGACGATCCGATGCTTCTGTTGGATAGTCATTCATCGATAAGCCGCCTGGACGACCGTCGTCTTGCGAACGGACGCTATCAGTTCAGCTACGACATGGCCAATGGGCGCAAGCCCAAGAGGCAACAATGGTGGGCGCATGTCTCGGTGCAGGCCGCTCTCTGGATTCTTGATCGTTATGTCCATCGCCTCGCCGGCGTGGCGAGGAAATCGCAGAGCTTCACGAATGACACCATCGTCATTTCGAAGGTAGATCTGCGTAAGGTCCTTTTGACCTTTCTCAAACGCCTCGATGGCAAAAACGGGGCGCTATAAATTTCGTGGTCGGTAACATGTATGAAAATGATGCGTGGTCGGCCCGGTCCAGCAGAGCGTGGCTATGGCTGCGCACACCCGAGTGAGTGCGGCAAGGGCAAACTATTGCCCTTCAAATCAGCCGTCAGCAGGCTAAAAGAGCCCTCGCTGAACGAGAGCCAATGAGCGCGTCAGCGCCCAAGAATACAGGCCAGCAGCTTGTGCCCAAGCCACAGCCAGACCAAACCGGCGACCACGAGCACCAGAGGGGCGACGACCAGCAGCAGAATCGCTTGCAGGAAAATCATGGCGCATCTCCTGCACTGCTTGCAGCTTTGCGATCCAGCTTGTCCTTGAGCGTCGTTGCAGTGCTGCCCACCTCCTGAACGACCGCCTCGCTGTCGCTGTAGAACTCCTCGACAATGGCGGGCATGTCTTCATCGGACTCCTCGAACGTTCCATCGCCGAAACCAGTTCTTGCCACAGCATCCAGCGCAGCCTGATCGAAGCCCGAAGCCTTTCGGCGGGCGTCGACTTCCCGTGCTTCCGTGATGGCATCTTCCAGTGACATTCCCTCCCGTGTTGTGAGGTCAACGTAGTAGATCGGAGCACGGTGGCTTTGCGTGGTGGATTTCGCCCGCAACCTCAGTTCCAGCGGCAACGACGCCAACAGGCCACCGGACACGGCGTGGAAGTACTTCAGCCTCGCTGTCAGTACCCGAATGCTGTTGTAGCCGGTGGTGCGAAAGATGAAGCTTCCGAGCAGATCCTCATTGCCGATCCGAACATTGAGCCTGCCATAGGGCTTGCATCCACCATCGGCAAACTCGCAGCGGGTCGGTGAGGGGCAAGGCAACGATTGAAGTCCATCGGTGGTATGGCGAAGACATATCTCCCCGTTACCGACACAGACAGGGCGGCCGGTCTTTCGATCGAACAGACTGTACTCGGCTCGCATGTTCAATTCAGGATCGTCGAACAGTACCGTCACGGGTATTGAACGGAGCTTTCCATTGCAAGCTTTGCGAAGAGCCTCGTCGTATGGGTGCAGGAGCCAGTTTCCATTTGATTGAACCTGCGTGGTCAGCGTGAATTGGTCGTCCTTCTCCGGCAGACGCTTGCCGTTCTTCTCCACCATGCGGCCGATTGAGATGCGACCAAGCACAGGCGGGGTTATCGCCAAGTTCTTCAGCATAGATATACCTCCATGAAATTTGCGCAGGCCCGCCCCGAGATATCCGCAAGGGCAGGCACAGCACGGCCCCAGCGGACAAGGGCAATGGGTTACAGAATCAGGAATCGCCGGCTGCCGGGCTTGGTGAGGGGATAACGTTCGAGTAGGTCTGGCTGGTCTTGCAGCAGCTTTTCCGTATCCAAGCCACGTCCGTCCTTGCTGCGCTTCCAGGTGACTTCGCCGGTTTCGAACTTGGCCTTCGTGGCCTCCCCCATCGCTTGCTGGATGGATTGCTTGAGCTGAGCTTCGAGCGTTGCCCGTCCTGCGATTTCGGCCCGAACCGTCACCAGGTCAGCGAAGGCGGCGGACAGGCTTCGGTCTTCGGTGAAGTCGACCGTCTGCCCGGTGTCGCGTGGATACAGGCATTGCAGGGCCGATGCAGCCGAGTCCGAGCCATCTGCAGGTGGCGGAATGTCCGTTTCGACGTATCGCCAGAACCGGGCTTCCAATTCGATCAGTCGGGCGATCAGGGCATCATCCCGTTCTATGCGATGTACCTGGAATTCCTGCCCGCAGATCAACACGGCGACATCCCCCGCTGCCTTACCTGTCACCGCAAGCTGATGCTGAACTTGCAGTTGCACGTATTCCGGCACCCCGTCACGCCACAGCCGAGCCCCGTTGATGCCTGCCGTTTTGCATTCGAGAATCGCCACATCGTCATTGCCCACGACCTCACGATCGATGTTGGCCAACATGAATGGGATCTCCCGATGCCGAAGCACGGCATTGACTCGGCGAACCCGATTGCCTGTCCGCTTGGTATAGTGGGCGGCGACGATCGGCTCCAGCAACGTGCCCCAATAGATCGGCTGTGTTTCGTCGTCGGGATCGGGCTTACGCAATTGGGCATCCCGACCGGTCTTCTCCAGCCACAGTTCGAGCTGGGATTTGTACGGGTTGAGCCCCACCGCTGCGGCGGCGTCTGAACCGCCGATGCCTTGCTTGCGGACTTCCAGCCAGTCACCTCGGGTCATGTCACTGGTGGAGACCAGGCGAAGGGCTGGCCGGCCCCGCCTTCCTACTTGATTTACTGCGGGTTGCATAGGACCTCCTAGAATGGAAAACGCCCGGAGAGGCAGAACCTCAACCGGGCGGCTGGTGGAGCAAGATTGGACTTCAGGCCACAAGTTTTACAGCTTCCTCCCACGCTCGCTGCTTCAGAACAGCACCTGCACCGAACCAGCTCGAATCTAGGCGGTGGTCGGCACTGCGGGCTCGGCGCTCATGGTCGGCGTACTGGGTGACAGCATTGACCAGTCCCCAGGCTGTGCCGGACGCTGAGGGCAAGTCCGAACCCATTCCCTTGCCGTCGTAGAGCAATTGGATGGCCCGTAGAGCACGATCGTTTGGCTGGAGCTTCGCTTGGCTTGTGGCGAGCGTGGGCATGTCCAGCAATCGGCGGAAGAAGTCTTGAGCGGTTGCAGGCCTGACCTTGCGCTCCGACAACGCCCGCATCCGGACCATGAAAGCATCCCAGCTCGACACGGCAATACCAAGCTGTTGCTTGACCGCCTGAGGATTGAACTGTGTGCGGTGCGGAACCTTGATTGCGCCGGTGCCGTCATCGAGTGCGATGGCGAGCGTGTTATTGCAGACCACTCTCACACTGGTGAACTGCGCCGTTGTCGCAAGCGTGCCGTCGCATGCTGTTGCCAGAAGCAGGTAGCCGTTCACGGTGTCCCCGCCCTTGAGCACAGTCTGCTGACCAGTCTTCGCCAGCGCCCAGAGCTTGCGGCCTTCCTTAAGAACGCCTGCGGTCTCCAACTCGAAACCGCCTGCTTCAGTCAGGTCTCGGTAAAACTCCAGGATTTCACGAGGCTGTACGGTCTGGTAACGGTTACCGACGACCGACAGCGGGGCCTTGGTGTCGCTACGGTAGAGGACCTTCTGCTCCGGGAAGGAGTGGATGGCTCCCAGAGTGCCAGCTTGACCTGACATGAAGCAGACCGGCGCTTCTTCAATTCGCCAGTCCATACCAGCTTGGCGAGCCCAGACTTCAATGGGTTGCTTACGGGCGAGTCGGTTGCCGAGACCGTGCCATGGGGCTTCGCCAGCGTAGGCCATGGTTTGTACGAGATGCATGTGAACTCCTAAAGATGGACGAACGCATCCCCCAGGGCCAGCCTGGTAGCGCGTTGATGGATGTAGGATGAACCTAGCCAGGTAGGCTAGCTGTTACCGGTGAGCATCCGGCGAAGGAGGGCCGATCAAACGAAAGCTTGGTCGTCGTCAAATCCATCACGGCCATCGGCATACATATGCCGCGTGAGATGGTCTTTCAGGCAGGTGAAGACTGCGGAGATGACCTCGACGACGACAACGAGCAGTAGGCTGAAGAGTGATTTATACATGGGAAGTCCTTGATAGTGAAAGCAGGTAGGCGATGTGCCTTTCTACTGTTCTTGTACCAAGGATTCCCGCTGCAATTGGATCACTAAGCTGCCTTGTGCGGCCTAGTCTATATCGATAGCCTGTAAGCCAGTACTAGCTCCTTGACGCTTTTACGGGAGTTGTAGCGCCGCTGGAGCCGCGTCGAATTCTCCTCAACATAGCAGCTGGGAGATGCCAAGTATTCCGCCGAACAGGCTGTCAAAGCTTCACCTTGATCTACATCGACAACTGCAAACCAATGAGCTTGCGTGGCGACAATTAGCACGCTGTTTCTGGAGAGCAATCGCCTCGTCAGAATGCTCCGATGATCGAGATCTGAGATACGCTCGACTCGATACGTGCTCGACCTATCCAGCAACGAAACATAGTCGCCGATAACCTTTGCAATCAAATCGGGGTACTGATCAATCCTGTCGGTGCCGACATCACCGTTCAAAAAATCCCTTGGATCGTAGATGGCCCCAACGAGCCGTTGCCAACCGCCCGCAGAGATTGCCCGGCCCTTCAGACAGCTTACGGCATTGACCAGCGTATAAAGAAAACAGGCTCCATCCAGGTCGCCTTGCGCTTTGATGCGTCGTTCCATGTGTATTGATGCCTTGTACAGTGGGAAGCCTTTCTGCGCCCTTGTGGTGGACAAGCGACAATCTTCGCCAATGAGAATTGGCGGCGTCGACCCCGGACCTGGCTTGTCGACGTCTTCCAATACGTTCTTCGCTTTCAGCCCTTACTGCCCTAAAGCCGGTCAAGGCAATCAGACTGACGTAAGGAGCACAGCATTGTGCAACTTCTCAGCGAGTCCAACGATGTTCTGTGCGAATTTTCCATTGTGCATGTCTTTCCATGCGCCGGTACTCGCTTCCCAGTTCCGGTACTGGCGAGGATCAAGGCCGTCCACGTCGAATCCGTTGAAGGGCCGATAGTATGGCCACCACTTGGAACTCCTGGCACCTACAGGCATCGCCGACGGAAGCCTTTCGCCGATCAGGCGAGCTTCGTCGTTGTCACCTCGCAAACCGTTCCGCTTGATTCCGTAGATCCACTGTTCATAGCTGCCACGCTGTGGCTCAAAGCAAATGTGCCAGTGTCCGGCATTTGGTGGCTTCAGTCCGATCCCTGCGTTTCCATCGTCGAGTCGACGGCAGATAATCCAGCCGTCCTTGATGAGGCCCGAGATATCCTCCATCGCTTTTTGTAGAAGCGATAAACGGATCGCATCTCTGGAACGCATAAGTTCCAATGCAGCGTCGAGCCTGTCCCCGTTACTAGTCACGATATCCACAATCATCGTTGACTCTCTCTTTGATGCCTGTCCAAGTAAGCGACGTTCAATGTACCGTTGGAAATCGTCAAGGAATGCATTCACACGTGGTGCTAGGCAGATTTGTTCACAAGCTTTCAGCCAGTGTAGAACCTGCTCAAAGGACAGAAGAACCAGGCGACCATCGGCTCGCTCCCGAAACATTGCCTCCGTTTCGATGCTGGACTCGGATGGAGGGCGGCCGGTTTTCGTTAGATAGACAAGGACTGATCGTGCTTTCCGTCGTCCGGCCAGGTCATTCAGGTAGTCCTGGACCTGCCTTGCCTGATCAGCAGCCCACGGTTTGTTCTCTATTCCGACGACCCAATCCTGTCCCTCCAACAGGATATCAATCCGACGCTCTGTCTTGAGTGTGTCCGTCTGCTCCTCACGCTTGATTCTGTAGCAGCTTTCGGCCTTGAGTTCACTCAACCCTGACAGGCCTAGGAACTCCCGGAGGAAGATGTGCCCTTGCCCGTGAGTCCCCCAAGGTGCGAGAAGATCGGCAAGTATCCAAGACAGGAGGTTCTCGTCTGGATCGATGTAGGTAAACGCAGAAAAATTCGGGGCTTCAGAGCGCGTTCGTTGCTCTTCAGCCGTACGGAACTCACCAAGCTCTTCGGCGAGCATATCGAGCAATGCACTTACATCGCCCACCTGATCAAACATGAAAACAACCCCTGGTCTTGATGGTGCCGCTATGCGTCCGCTAGTCGCTCGAACAATTCTTTGTGCTGTAAGTGGATGGACTCCATTCGAGACCTATAGTCAGTAGCTGACGAGCGAAGCGTTGCTGAGGCAATGGACTTGTTTGATGGAGACCGACCCATGTACCGTCGCTGTGCGAGCTTTCTTCGTACGCGCTGTTTCATGGCTCTGCTACCGACTTGCCCGAAGCCGAGCGTTCACGTCGAAGCCACCGGATCGAAGATGCCTCCGACAACCGGTCGTGTTTCGGGTTCGCAAATGCTTCCAGGAACTCAGCGTGGCGGCAGGCTTCAGCATGGACAGAGGATGGGTGGGTCGGCTGGGCGTTGTATAGCTGCCGCAGCAACTTCGTCATCTCATCGCTCTCTCTCTATATATATATTAGGAAATGCTCGCAGCAGTAACACGAGCAAAGACGTGGCGTTCCTGCGCTGAATCGCCCACGAAATTTCAAAACTCGTGGGCGAATATCTACATCAAGCCCACTCAGCACTCAGCTTTTCCGCCTGCTGCAGAACGGTCTGCACCGCCTCCTCTTGCTGGTCAGGCGGGTACTTATACTTCCGCAGGATCCGCTTCACCATCAGTCGTAGCTTTGCACGCACACTCTCCCGAACGGCCCAATCGACACTGACGTTTTGCCGGAGATTTTCCGTCAGTTCATGGGCGATCTTCTTCAGCGTTTCGTCCCCTAGCATCCGGACAGATGCCTCGTTGTTCGCCAGTGCATCGTAGAAGCGAAGTTCGTCTTCGGTCAGCCCTAGGTTTTCGCCTCGGCTCGCCGCCTCACGGAACTTCTTCGCCATCTCGATCAGCTCCTCGATGACCTGGGCTGTTTCGATGGACCGGTTTTGATATCGAGTGATGACGTTGGACAAGAGTTCAGAGAACTTCTTCTCCTGGACGACGTTCCCGCCGAAGCGGCTCTTGATCTCGCCCTCCAGCAGCCGCTCCAGTAACTCCACTGCAAGGTTTCGCTCTGGCAGGCTCTGAACTTCAGCCAGGAACTCGTCATCGAGGATCCCGATGTTCGGCTTGTCGAGGCCGACCGATTCGAAGATATCGACCACATCCTCCGACACAACGGCTGACCCAATAATTTGCCGGATCGCCAACTCCCGCTCTTCATCGGTGCGCTTCTTCTGGCTGATGTCTCGCTTGGTCAGGAGCACCTTCACTGCCTGGAAGAATGCGACCTGTTCACGCACGGCCTTAGCTTCGTCCAAGGTACAGCAGAGCGTGAATGCCTTGCTCATGGCAAGAGCGGTGTCAGCAAAGCGTTTCTTGCCGTCCTTCAAGCCGAGGACAAAGTTCGCCGCTCCGGCCAGAAGCTTGTGCCCACCGGTCAGGAAGCCGCTGTAGTCGAAACCGTGAAGCATGGCTCGCAATACATCCAGCTTTTCTTCCAGCACGGCATAGGCTTCGTGCGCATCCACGGTAGGTCGGCCTCGGCCATTGCTGGCTGTGTACTCCTTGAGCGCTTGCTTCAGGTCGTTGGCAATGCCGATGTAGTCCACCACCAGGCCGCCCTGCTTGTCTTTGAAGACACGGTTGACGCGGGCGATGGCCTGCATGAGATTGTGGCCCTTCATCGGCTTGTCCACGTAAAGCGTGTGGACGCAGGGGGCATCGAAGCCGGTCAACCACATATCCCGAACGATGACGAGTCGAAGTGGGTCCGCTGGGTCCTTGAATCGCTTCTCCAGCCGCTTCTTGACCTGCTTCGGGTATATGTGGGGGCGTAGCAGGGCCTTGTCGGATGCAGAGCCTGTCATGACAATCTTTATGGCCCCCTTCTCCGGGTCGGGATCATGCCATTCTGGCCGGAGCTTTACGATCGCATCGTAGAGGTGAACGCAGATCTCCCGGCTCATGGCGACGACCATCGCCTTACCAGGCATTGCCTTGTTCCGCTCTTCAAAGTGGGTTACAAGGTCGGCCGCCACTCTCTCAATGCGAGGCTCTGCACCCACTATCTTTTCAAGCGCCGCCCACCGAGTCTTCAGCTTGGACTGCTCGTCGCCTTCTTCATCCTCAGCGAGTTCGTCCACCTCAGCATCGATATCCGGCAGGACGTCTTCCTTTAGCCCCAGCTTTGCCAGACGAGACTCATAGTAGATCGGTACCGTGGCCCCATCGTCACGGGCTTGCTGCATGTCGTACACGTGGATGTAGTCACCGAAGACGGCCCGAGTGTCACGGTCTTCGCTGGACACTGGCGTTCCGGTAAAGGCAACAAACGTGGCGTGAGGGAGCGCATCCCGCAAATGCTGAGCGTAGCCGACCTGATATCCCTTTATGTCGCCCTTGAACTTGGCTTCGAAGCCGTACTGTGTGCGGTGGGCTTCATCGGCAATTACAACAATGTTCTGCCGATCGGAGAGCACAGGGAACGTGTCTTCGTCCTCGCCTGGCATAAATTTCTGAATGGTCGCAAATACAATACCGCCCGATGGCCGGTTCGCTAGCTTGCCTCGCAGGTCTTGTCGAGTATCGGCCTGGACTGGTTGTTCTCGCAGCAAGTCTTGCGACAACGAGAAGACGCCGAAGAGTTGGCCATCAAGGTCGTTCCGGTCAGTGATGACGACGATGGTTGGGTTCTCCATCGCAGCTTCCCGCATGACCCGAGCCGCAAAGCACGTCATGGTGATGCTCTTGCCGCTTCCCTGAGTGTGCCAGACGACACCACCCTTGTGGCTGCCACCAGGCTTGGACGCAGCGACGACTTGAGCAATGGCCGCACGAACCGCATGGAACTGGTGATAGCCTGCGATCTTCTTTACCAGCTTGCCGTCATCCTCAAACAGGACAAAGAAGCGCAGGAAGTCGAGCAGGTAGACGGGCGACAGAAGTCCCCGAATGAGCGTTTCCAGTTCGTTGAATTGGCCGAGTGGATCGAGCGTGTGGCCATCGATCGTCCGCCATGCCTGGAAGCGCTCCGAGTTGGCTGACAAGGAGCCCATGCGAGCCTCGCTGCCGTCCGAGATCACCAGGATTTCGTTGTACTGGAAAACGTCTGGGATCTGCTCTTTGTACGTCTGGATCTGCTCATATGCCTTCCAGATGTCGGCGTTTTCGTCCGCTGGGTTCTTTATCTCTAACAGGACCAGCGGCAGGCCATTCACAAAGAGGATAATGTCTGGGCGGCGGGCGTGCTTCGGGCCCTTGATGCTGAACTGATTGACGGCCAGCCACTCGTTTGCGGAGGTGTCCGAGAAGTCGATGAGCTTCACGAAGTCGCCACGTGTCTCTCCGTCCTTCTGGTACTCGACCGGTACACCGTTGACCAGCAAATTGTGGAAGTGCCGATTGGCAGAAAGCAGTACTGGCGTGTCCAGATTCAGGACTTGCCGTAGTGCGTCCTCCCGAGCAGCCAGCGGAACGACCGGGTTCAGCCGATTTATCGCATGCCGAAGCCGATCCTTGAGCAAGACTTGGCGGTAGTCGGCCCGTTCTGGCGATTCACCATCCGGGGCGATATCTGGGCCATAGAGATGACTGTACCCAACGTCTCTCAGCCAATCGAGCGCTTCTTGTTCTAGTTGGTCTTCGGTCATGCCCGATCACTCCTCTGGGTTCGCCACTGTCCAGATCCGCTTCAGCGGGAGTTCCGCCCGAATGTCTTGGTCGATCTTGTCGTAGTTGTCGAGAAGCTGCTCAATCAGATCGTCACGGTTCCAAATGCGGACCTTGAAGAACTGTGTGGGTAGTTCTTTCAAGACTGTGGCCTTGAATCCTGACCAGGACACGAATAGACCTTGGTCTGCACTGACACCTTGCATCGCACCGATGAGCTGCGTGAACTCAGGCCTATCTGAGGGTGCATCTCCGGACTTCACCTGCACGCAGATTCGTGGCCTGTCGAACCCGAATGCGCCACCGGCCGCCAGAATATCAACGCCTTTGTCTGGCCCTTCCGGGCTGAGATAGGTTGTGAATCCCTGAGCCTTCAGAATCGCTTCGACCAGGCGTGCCATTCCGTGGCCCTTGAACTTCTGATTAATCACCTTGGCGATAGCGTCTCGGCCGACCTCTTCAAGATCGACGTCGACCTCCTCCGTTGCCAGACCATTAGCCTGCTCGATAGCCATCGCACTCGGCGGTGTCAACGGCACGCCCCCCCAACCCTTCTTGCCCATCGCACGAACACGCTTTTCGGCGTCATTCCGCTTGATCTCGCAAATGGTTAGGAATGCGCCAAAGGAATACAGAAGGTCCTGATCGAAAGCGCTACGAGGAACATCGGTATTCAACCATTGCACCTTGCGATAGTGCCGGTACATGACCGGAGCCGTCGGGTCGAATTCGTAGCCGCCATGAACCTCCCCGATAGCAATGGTGCCGCTGTGCTTCTTCGGCACAATCACCCAATCGCCAAGCTTCATCCCCAGCGCAAAAGCCCATACCTGTCCCGACCAGTTGATGACGCGCTTTACCGGCTCATTGGGATAGTGCTCCAGCATCAACGCCTTGATGGCGGCGTAGTCGGTTGCGATAGCGAGGTTCGTTTTCGTCAACGCATCCCAGGTTAGGTAAATGCGGTTGTCCTCGAAGAACCGTTGCTCGTGTTCTGCAAATTTTCCTGCACGGACAAGCCAGAGAGCCATGGTGGTATTTCGTTATACAGTTTCGAGAATCTCTGCGACTTCGGAAATACAAAGTTGACCGGAGATCAGGCGAGGTAGTAGCGTGTCTCGGAGAGAACCCAGCGTATCAACGGCTTCAGTACCTAACACGATCCCTTCAAACAGCGGACGAGCGACCTTCTCGAATCTACTAAGCAAACTAGGTAGCGGTAGCACGATCTTCGACCTAGAGAATGTACTTGTGGTGATGGTATCGAAAACGGAGCCATGGGCAGCATTCACCAGCATGGCGATCTCTCTTCTCATTTGGCAGAAAAGCGCAATTGGCGTGGCATTCTTTGACGTAAGCGCATAGCAAGTCTGGTTCATTGCCATCTCGTTTCCGAGAAGCACCATTCGCCCGGTGGTCGCTCCACGTGCGACAACCACGGTAGCTAGTGCCGGGATTAAACGTGTAGAACTTTCATGAAGCCCTTTCCGGGTGATAGTTCGCTCCGTTCTTACAAGAACCGTACTTGTAGATTGCGATACGTCTTTTGCACTTGCCCAGGAAGTCTCGCCCCCCCAGTACTCTGGTCGATCCGTTTTTGGCGTACCGCCGCTGAGCAACGATGCAATTTCAAGGATTGAGCCGACCCGCCAACCCCTCGGGATCCGTCCTAGTTCCGACTCCTCGAATCCATCCGGGAACAGCGCCGCCGTATCCGGGTCCACCCCATCCGGTTCACGGCCTTCCGACCTGGCTCGAACCGGGTCGAAGTCGACGAACCAAGACTTGAAGAGAGCCTGGGCAATGGCTTCGAGGGTAGCGTTGGTCTCACGAAGCAATGCGATGCGGTCGTCGAGGGCTTCAAGCGTATCTGCCACCGCCTTCTGCCTACCGATCTCCGGCAACAATATCGGCAACCTTCCAATTGTCGCTTGGTTCAAAGATGCCATCGTCGAACCAGTGGAGTTCTGTACCAACCAATTCTTCACCGCATCAGTCTGTAGAGAGTATGCAAGGAAGCGAGCATCACAGCTCTTTGGGGGGCGAAGCCGGATGCCGTCGGAGCCCAAAAACCAGCCCTTCTGACGCTTCCTGATCAGTGCGCAGCGTTCAATCCCGCCCTTTCTGGCGAAGACGATATCGCCTTCGTCTAGAACGTACTCCGAAAGACGAGCAATGGTTGCTTCAGAAACTCTGGGAGTTTTTGCGTCAATGTGAAATGTTCCATGTCCGATCTCTCGTACGGAGATCAAGGGAACGCCCGTTGTTGTGTATTCGCTAGCCTTCAGTGCTGTGCCAAATGGGCCGGTTTTGATCGTTCCGCCTTCTCTAGAGAGGAGTTCCCCCAAAGTCAGCTCTTCGTAGAGTTCAGAACTCATAGCCGAGCCCCCCCAACTTCTGGCGGATCAACGCATCAAGCTCTGCTCCCTTCGCCATCTGTTCACCAAGCTTCTCGGTCAGCTTCTGCATCTTCTCGGCGAACGCTTCGTCGTCATCTTCAACCTCTTCGGCGCCGACGTAGCGGCCTGGTGTCAAAACATGACCGTGCTCGGCAATCTCCGTCAACTTCACGCTACGGCAGAATCCAGCCACGTCCGCATAGCTTGTCTTCGCTTCGGCATCACCACGCCATGCGTACACGGTCTCGGCAATTTTGGCGATGTCTTCGTCAGATAGCTCGATTTGCACCCGGCTGACGGAGCGGCCGAGCTTCCGTGCGTCGATGAACAGCACTTCGCCTTTCCGGGTTGGCTTCTGCTTGGTCAGGAACCAGAGGCAAGCCGGAATCTGCGTGTTGAAAAACAGTTGGCCGGGCAGTGCCACCATGCATTCAACTACATCGGCATCGACCATCGCAGCCCGGATTTCCCCCTCGCTGTTCTGCGACGAACTCATCGAACCGTTCGCCAGAACGATGCCGGCATGACCCGTTGGCCTCAGGTGGTACAGCATGTGCTGCAACCAAGCATAGTTGGCATTGCCCTGCGGCGGAGTTCCATAGACCCAGCGGGGATCTCCTTCGAGACTGCCGTGCCACCAGTCAGAGACGTTGAACGGAGGGTTGGCCAGTACGAAGTCTGCACGGAGATCGCCGTGCTGGTTCCGAATAAAGGTGTCGGCCGGTTCCTTGCCGAGGTTGAAGTCGATCCCCCGAATAGCCAGGTTCATGGCCGCCAGCCGCCAAGTGGTCGGATTCGACTCCTGACCGTAGATCGAGACGTCCCCCAGCTTACCGCCGTGGGCTTCAATGAACTTCTCCGACTGCACGAACATCCCGCCAGACCCGCAGCAAGGATCATAGACCTTGCCGTGATGGGGAGCGAGGATGGCGACCAGGGTTTTCACGATGCTGGCAGGCGTGTAGAACTGCCCGCCCTTCTTGCCCTCGGCACTGGCGAACTGCCCGAGGAAGTATTCATAGACTTGGCCGAGGATGTCTTTGGCCTTGCTCGTGTCGTCGCCAAAGCCGATGGTCGAAATCAGGTCGACGAGTTCGCCGAGTTTGCCGTCCGGTAACTGAGCACGGGCGTACCGCTTGTCAAGGATGCCCTTGAGCTTCTGATTTTCGGCTTCGATTGCCGCTAAGGCTTCGTCGATGCGCTTCCCAATATCGGCTTGCTTTGCCTGGGAGCGAAGGCTTTCCCAGCGAGCGGATTCCGGCACCCAAAAAGCATTCACTTCCCGGTAGTAGTCCCGGTCTTCCAGCTCCTCGGCAAGCAGCTCATCATCGCTGTCGTGCAGGAAGTAGTCGTCGCTCGGGTCCAGAAAGCGCTTGGTCAGCTCTCCACGACGGGCCTGGAAGGCATCTGAGATGTACTTGAGAAAGATGAGGCCGAGTACGATGTGCTTGTACTCGGCGGCGTCCATGTTGGCCCGGAGCTTGTCGGCCGTGGCCCACAGGGTTTTCTTGATGTCGTCGATCATCGGAAAGAAGGGAGCTGTACACATAATGCTTCACGAGCCGCTATTATGACCGGAAAGGCGGAACGTACGGGTGCCATCCACGTTGCTAGGGGCGGCGCATACACCCTCCTCGTGGAGGGAGAGCAGGCTCTGATGCTACTACACGGGAAGATTTATGGCGGTCAATGACTTTAAACAGTATCAGGAAGAAATCACAGCCGACATTGTTGATATTCTAGGAAAAGCAGAATGCCAGCCGATCCTTTTTGTTGGATCCGGATTTGCTCGAAGGTACGCAGGAGCCCCAAATTGGGAAGAGCTTCTACAGAAATTGGCGGACGCTTGCCCACTTATCGACAAGGAATTTGCATACTATAAGCAGAAGTACACAAACCTACCAGAAATCGGATCCATTTTTGCAGATGCATACCGAGAGTGGGCATGGGGAGCCGGTAGGAAGAAATTCCCAGATGAATATTTCTCACCCGACGTTTCGCCAGACGTCTTTATTAAGCACAAGGTAAGCGAAATCCTAAGTGAGCTTGGCCCCCAGAAAGGGTCTTATGGCTCAGCAGCGTTGGATGCGGAAATCAAAGCGCTCAAGTCGATGTGGCCGCATGCCATTATCACAACGAACTACGATCGGCTTCTGGAGCCACTGTTTCCAAAATATGAAACAGTCATTGGGCAGCAAATTTTTCGGAAATCCTTCCTTGTACTTGGCGAGATTTTCAAGATACATGGTTGCGTATCCGACCCGAGATCGATGGTGCTGACAGACGAAGATTATAAAAGCTTCGATACTGACAAAAAATATTTGAGTGCCAAGCTCTTGACATATTTTGCCGAACATCCGCTCTTGTTTATAGGCTACGGAGCTCAAGACCCGAACATCAAGAATGTGCTGTATGACATAAGCCGAATGTTTCGACCTGAAATGACGCTGAGTCCGAATATATGGATATTAGAATGGGACCCATCCCAAGATAACGCATCCTACCCCCCGAGGGAACGAGTCCTGGACGTGGGAAATGGCGTGAACGTCCGAATCAAAAGCATTACTGCTTCATCATTTGAATGGGTCTACAAAGCGTTTGGTAGTAATGGCAGTCTATCTAAGGTAGATCTAAAAGCTTTGCGCTCGCTGATGGCGAGAACCGTTAACCTAATTCGAAGTGATATTCCGACAAAAAACGTGGAGGTAAATTACCAAACACTGGAGCACGCAGTAGAAAGTGGTGAGGCATTTGCAACTCTTTTCGGCATCACATCCCTAGACACTCCCGAGAACGTGAATGCTCGCTATCCCTATACTCCACAGATGCTTGCGGAAAAACTTGGATTCACCAGTTGGAATGGTGTAAACAAGCTTATCGCCATCATCGCAGAGAATCACGGGTTTGACATACGAACCACGGACAATCCGTATCACTTCAAGCTAAAGACAGGAAAGGCTGTAAATAGCTTTACCAGAAAATACTCTGATTTGGCATTCGATCTGCTCTCTAAGGTTCAAAAAGGTGAAGACTACACTCTTGCGCCGAACTGCTTTGCGAAATCAGGGGATACAGGCAACGTCTAATCGCATACAGGGGCCGTCGGAACGGGATTTCTGTAACAAATCGGGGCCGTGGACAGAACACCGGCAGCGAAAGGTCCCGGACTGATGCGCTCGTTAGGACGCGGCTAGAGCGCTGCAGCAACGGCCCTTGCGACCATATCCAGATGCTGCCCCGCCCAGCGCCTCCAACTGTTCCACTGTGGAAGAGCCAAGCTAGGCACGACGAAAATTGCCATCGACCTGTCGCCGTCGTTCACTTCTAGCGAACGGAGGTCCTCCGCTTGTTCGGGCGGGTCTGGTAGCTTGACCCCAATGCACTTGCCGAGCCGGGTGGACGTGCCTGAACCGTGGGCAATGAGAACGGCGGGTCGGATGTGCGAAAGCAAGGCACGAAATATTTGATCGCCTTTCACCGCTCCCGCAATATGCTCCGGACGTGTCAAGTCTCGACTCATGGCTGTCGAATAGCAGATCACGTTCGTTTCCAGAACGTCATCGACACCTTCTAAAGCGAGACGCCTTGTCAGGTCATCGATGTTGCAGCGGGTTGGCGAAGGACTGCCTCCTGTAACCTCGTCGTACAGAGCTCGACAGCTCTGACCACTCCGGTTAAAGAGGGTATCCATATGCTTGGCGTGCGATCCAACGCTGTCGGTCGGGTAGCCTTTCGCTTGGTTCATGCCCACAATGAAGACCCTAGCGTCCAGTGGATCACGAAGACTTGTCATCCAGGGGCGTGGATACTGCCCGCCAACGGGTTGGGTCAACTGGCTGATCGCCGCTTCAAACTCGCTACTCATGGTCGTTAGTATGCCGTTGCCTAGAAGTGGTAGCTCAGAGCGTTGTTGACCTCGGAGACCAGCTTGCGGCGGAACAAGTCGTCAATCAGGGCGGTCAAGTCCCCCTTCGCCAGCTTGTTGCCAAAGATCGTGCTCACGTACTTCGTCAGCGTAGCCCGCTTCCTCGGCCGCTTGTCCTTCTGCACCTTGCAGAGATTTGCCTTGACGCGCTCTAGCTCTGCGCCGGCCGGGGGCGATGCCTTCTGTGTTGGCCTTGCGGACTGTTCGGCCTGAATTGGCTGCGCTCCGTGAATCTCACTGACGGCGGCGACCCGTTTGCAGGGTATTCCAAGCAATCCGATGTGCTTGACCAGAGGGTCATAGCCCGTATCCCTAGCCAAGATAATGAACTCGCTGGCCTCCCGACGCTCAAGGACTCGGCCAATATGGAAGGCAATGTGAAAATCCAGAGCATTCTTTCCGGTGCCCGAGATCCGATGCCATTGCACCCGTGATCCCAAATTCTGCAGCCGGGTTGTCAGATCGAGTGAGGCGCTCTTCTGGTTCGCACCGTAGAAGATGGCAATCCGGTAGTCCGGAGGGATGAGTTGAACGTCGATTGCCTGAACGTTCTCAAAATCCACGAGAAACAGCGGTTGCGCCATGTGACCCTTGCCTGTTCTACTTTTGTTCAGGAGATTCTAGCTGGATGTCGCCCTTGCCGGGAACCCCAGGCCCATAGCTTCAAATCCCCGACTCACGTGGCTCAGGTGAGCGGCTCGATAAAAATTGCCGGGATGACTCGGATGAGCGATCGGCAGGTACTGAATCTCCTTGCCAGAGGATTCAAAAACTAAAACCTCGCCCGGCAACTCTTTTGCATGTGCCATCAGCGCCCGCCTTGAGACATTCCGGACACGAGTCCTCAGGGCCGTCCAGACATTGGCTCCCCAGGAGATAAGACGCACGGTCTGAAATCGTGCACTGACGGCCTCGATCACAGCATCCAAGCCATCGAGACACTCTTCGTAGCTGATGCCATAGTTACGCAGTGACCCGCACTTCCCGTCACCTGGCGGTCGGTAATCCGGATACAGGTTGAGAAACAAACCAACGGTTGAGCCGTCGAAGATCGCTTGCGGTGCGGCCGGCATGTACTTGGGCGTGTAATGGAGCGCGTCGCCATTTCTCAGGGGCGAATCGGATCGGCACCGACTCTCGACGACGACCGGGTACCAGTCGTGACCGAGAAGGATCGTCAGGCTATCCGCTTCAGGAGAATAGGTCTTCAGCAGCAGGTGGTCGGTCCACGGGCAGATGCCCATGCTGAACCCCACACCACAGTCATTCGAGGCATCCCGCAAAGCTGCGCCTTTTTCGTCCGTTGCCAAGCCCATCGCATCGATAGCTCGGGTGCGGTCATGCAATAGCTTCAGCTGCTCGTAGGTTGCTCGATGGAAATCCGTCGTGACGTAGGACCATGGACGTTCCCTGCTCAGGCCCCAGTAGTTCGCCAGAGGCTCGCTGATCGACGGGAAGATTTCCTTATAGGCAGCGAGAATCTGTTCTACCTCGCCTCGTTCATAGAGTACTTCCACTGCATGCCCTAAAAAATACGACGCTTCATGTCTCTCTCGGCCTGAGAGAGCGCAGGCCGAACCCAAAAAAGATGCCCCCCCTTCAGGTCAATCATAGGGAGAACAGAATACGCGTTGCTGTGACGGTCGTGACGACACAAGGAGCTTGCGTGGCGGCACGAATGCCACGTGGCTGCAAGGTTGTGGCGTTGTAACGCTTGTGACGTTGGCCGGCATGCATCCCAGCTACCCCCAGGGGATTCCCTTGACCACCCTGATCGGTCCCACAGGGTGTGGCAGCCAGGGGTATATCGTTTTTCTCTGTCACATTCGTTACATTGCCACAAGCTAAAGCTGACAAGCCTTTTCTGGATCCTTGGGCCGTGACAGGCCTGTCACACCTGTCACGGCTTGTCGCATCATTCCTGTGCCGTCGCAGATGAAGTAGTGCCCGATTGCCCGTCCGGGTCATAGCCCACGATCCGCCCACTGATACGGTAGGCCCTGATCGAGTTTGAAAGTCCCGGCACCCTCACCGATCGAGAGGATGTGTCGAGTAGCAACCCACGTTCGTGCAAGACTCTTGCGACCAGTTTCCAGTTCAGCCCCTCGCAGACTTGACGCTTGAACGGTTCCGGCAAGACATAAAACTCGTTCGCTGAGGCACGGTAGAACCCGGCCCGCTGCTGGATCGCTTGGAGTTGGCTAACGGACTCCTCGCCGTACAGGTGACCGACCTCAACACGCTGAAAGCGAGACTGGCCGTGCTGCTCAAAGAATCGTTGCACTTGCCTGAGTGCCTGCGCCTCTTCGCTGGATCCTATGCCGCCACGCTCGGTGAGCCACGCTTCGAAGCACCGCTGCATCGCCTCGGTAGCATCTCCACGAGCCCAACCACCAATGCCCGCATCGACTGCCATCTCCCCCGCCAATGCCAGCAGAGCAAATCGCTTGGCGGCTCGACTGACCTGACCATCCGCACCGTCAGGTGCGAAGTGACGCTCAATCTCGGTCAGGCGACGACGGCAAGCTTTACAGAAGGCTTGATCGCCGCCCTCCGCCATACCGTTGGTTAAGTATCGCAGCCACGCAACACCTGCCTCGCCAAAAAGTTCTCCTGCAGTGGCCCTCAGATGCTCGGCGAGAGCCCGGCTCGTCTCATACCCGTGCAGGGTATCGAACAAGCCGTTCCCAGAGCCAGCGTCTGCAGGCAGATTCAAGAGGCGGACCTCCATACCGGCACGAATCGTCTTCCCAGCCGATTCCATATGCTGTTGCAAGGGGATCTCCCCAGTGGAAATGAACAGGAGCTTCCACTCAAGCAATCGTGCCCCGACGCCAGTCCTGGTCATGCGCACCTTGCCCTGCCCATTCCCAAGCATATAAACGGCCTCACCTGCCTCCTGCGGCGTCGCCTGGTTCATCTCATCGATCAAGAGGACGCAATCGTTCAAACCAGCGGCGACAGCCTCCAGGCCATTCGACGTGGAGCGCCAAGATCTGATGAATCCGTCCTGCGGCCCATAGACGGATGCAGCGACCCGCAAAGCAGTGGTCTTGCCAACACTACTCGGGCCAACCAGGTGAATGCCACCATTCTCGATCCCGAGCGGGCGCAGCAGCGGTCCGGCCAGTGCAGCACACACGGCAAGCATGAGCCTTGAATTGCCAGAGCACAGCCGGCCGATGTTGGCATTCCACGCATCCAGAGTGCCCATCTGGGCAAAGGCGTTGCAGGCAGGTGCGGCCCCATCGAGAGCAAGCGGCTTCTCCATGTCCCCATAGATGGTGTCCGAGCGAACATACGCGCCACCGTGCCAGCCGACACGACGGACGAGCTCATGCGTATCAGCCGGAACAGCGAGGCCGATGTAGTCTTGGAACTCCAACCAGTTGTGGATATAGACTCCGTTATCGAGAAGCAAGGCTTTCAAGTGCTGGGGCTCCGTTAGCCACGCCCGTGGTACGACGATGGTCTTGGTTGTTCCATCCGGTGCCGTCACCACCAGTTCCAAGCTCCACCCTGCGCCTTCCGCATCACGCAACTGACGCACGATTTCCAGCCTGGAGCAAACCTTCACCCACTCCGACCGGCCTTCCTTCTCCTTGCTGACCTCAACGATGTCTCGGTTCATGCGATACCGCTTACCGGAGGGCCATGCGACACCCGTGATAGGCCTCATGGTCCGGTCCTCAGCGTTTGCCGGCGACGGAGCCTCCTGATGAATTGGCTCAATCGCCTCGTCGATCAGAGCGGTGAGCACCTCAGGATCAAGACCCAGTGCAGCCGCATCGGCGGCATCCCAGCCCTCGAATTCAGCGGTCTTCTCCTCATAGACCCAACCCTTCAAACCGCAAACGGCACGAAGCAATGCCTCGACATCGACAACCGAGATCGGTGTCGCAGGGTCGATTGCACGGATGAGCCGAATCACGTCTTGCTGATAGCGCTGTCCAGCCGGGTCGTTGTCAGGCCAGATCACAACGTCACGCCCTGCAAGCGGAGACCAGTCGGACTTACTTGCAGCCATTGACCCGCTTGCCGATGTCAGTACTGGCGAATCGGGAAGCATCGTCTGCAATGCCTGTGCAGCCTTCTCGCCTTCAACGACGAAAACGGTCGTAGTAGCCACGGCTCCGACCAGACTCGGCAGGCCGAACAGCGGACGCAGCCCCTCTGGCATTTTCGCCTGCCAAGAAAGTTTGCCGTCCGGGGTCGGCTGCACGCTGACAGGGCGAAACGCCTTGCTACCGTCTGCCTTCCGGATACGGAGCTGGGAGAAGCACAGTCGGCCGTCTTGGTTGAGGTAGTCGTAACAGTCTTCCAGCATCTCGCCTCGAAAGACGAATTGCTCCGGCCTCAGCTCGGGGACATCCATGGGCACCGGCTGAACGAGCCTCAGCTCAGGGGCTTCAAAAATCACTGGCTCCCGACGCGAGGACCTGGGAAGCGCACGAGCGCTGACATGGCTATCGTCGAGATTTGCCAGTTCGTTGACCAATCGCCTTGCTGCGTTCGAGTTGCTGCAGCCCCAGCAATATGCTGCGAGAGCGATCAAGTCCCCTCCACCGCAGTCGTCCACGGCGAAATCCTTGAAGACACCGGTATGGCTGTTGATCTTGAACGAGCCAAGGTTGCCGTCATCCCGCGTCGGGTTGTGCGCAATGAACTCCTTGCCCTCGTACTTGCCGTCGAGTTCCAGGATATCGATCACCGCGTCGAAGTGGTCAAGAGCCAGGGCGACGATGTGCTCAAACGGCAGAAGGCCCGTCGTTCCTTCGATAAGGGCAAGCAGTTCTTTGGCGGAGCGCCGCTGCTGAGGGCCGACATTGGCCGCATTGCTTACACCAAAGGAGATGTGGGATTTGCTGAAGGCGGTCAGCTCCGGTGCTGCAGCAGCCCGAAGATTGGGCTCAATAGATACGTTTTCCATCATTCAAGTTCCTTAGTGCCTAGGGAACTTGGCTGACGAAGTCCGCTGCATGCGGTACAAGTGTGCGAAGTCCCTTTGGCAACGAAAAAGTTGTCAACAAAGTGAACTCCACACATGACGAGGAAGGCTGTTTGCCAACCTCGCAGGGGTGCTTCAATGCTCGGTACCGATTGTACGAAAGCTGCCAACGGGATGACAAGAGGCCGAACGGGTCTTCGGTCAACGGTTGCAAATTCGTCGCAACAAGACATGGCCGCTTGATTTTTGGAGGCTCTCCTGATACGAGCTACGGCGTATCCTCATCCCTCGCCCGCACCTCGGCGTATGACATGCCCTTCGGGAGGTCGAAAGCTTGGCAACCCAGGTGAAAGGCCGTATCGTCGACCATGGATGGGGATCCGCCCTGTCCAATTTCTGTCCAATTGCGTTGGACAAGACCAAGACAGAACCGAACCCAGCTCGACCATCGCCTGCGTGGTGCGCACCGAAACCCACGGCCAGACCGGCGTGGAGATGGAAGCCCTGACCGGCGTACAGGTGGCCCTGCTGACCATCTACGACATGTGCAAGGCCGTGGACCGGGGC